>JAEEGL010417747.1_pt1 | contig 20117 bp, 16 predicted proteins | sample 9134231 | NCBI WGS metagenome assembly JAEEGL01 (sample SAMN16246548, study PRJNA631951) | gut metagenome | biome: gut microbiome; feature: rumen; material: fiber-attached | host: Bos | place: Iran: Karaj | collected 2018-10
AAGGTCAACTGGTGAAGGCTGAAACCGGCGCTGTGAACAACATCTCCGTGAAAGACCTCGCCAACGGCATGTACACTCTGAAACTGACGACCGACAACGGCACTTCCGTCCACAAAATCGTGAAGAAGTAAGTTGTTGATTCCAGATACACAAAAAAAGACCGGCGGGAACGCCGGTCTTTTTTTCGCCTTGTGATTTACTACTGTTTGACGATTTTACGGATAATTTCGTAATCGGTGTTGTTCCGTATATGCAAGAAATAGGTTCCGGCAGGAAAAGCGCGTAAATCCAATGTGACGATTCCCGTCTGTTGTAGAGACGTTTCGTGAAACGTCTCCACAATACGGCCGTACATGTCATAAAGCGCAATACCGGCAATGTCCATTCCACCATCCACCTCAACATGAACCCTGTCCCACGCCGGATTCGGATAGACCGTCACTTTCCGCTCATAATCCTCGATGCCAACCGATTTGACTAACTGCACATTCTGTTCAAGTCGCTGACCGTCTGCGATATCGGTAACGACAGTCTTCGGGAAATAACCCTCCGCGGAGTAGGTGACCGCATACTGTCCCGCCTTGATCGGACGATGATAGTCGCCATAGGGCAGCACACTCTCCACGTAAGAATGGTCAAGGTCGTGGCCGGCGATATAGACCAACGCCTCCAACGGCTCACCCGTGACCGAATCCGTAACCGTGCCGTGGATGCCGTTGTCCGCCTCCGCCATGTAATTCAACAGCGAACGATAGGCATAGCCCCATAAAGCGGGCAGTTCGTCGCTTGACTCCACCTTGTTGTAGCCGACCTCTATCGTGGCATGGCGTGTGCCTTCAAACCAGTTGTGATAGTCCTGCATGGAGCCCGTGATGATGTACCAATCCCCGCCTTCCGTCACGCCATTCTCCTCTTCCGTCATATAGAAAGCATTGTACAGATGACAGGTGTCGGCGAAACTCCGGCCGACATAATTCCACCAGGCAGCATCGGCATGACTGCGCTGCCAACTCATCCACGTGTCCCACGGATAGTTGAAAACCTCCGCACCGCCGTGCAAATTGGCAGCTAGCGTAAAGTTGTGGGCCGCCATAAACGACATCATCGCCTCCACTTCCGGCTCGTAACCCGACTTTGCAATCGGCTGGCCCGCCTCGGGGAAAACGCGGTTCAGATCCTCAAAATGACGGTTATACCGGATGGATATCGGAGACTCGTTAATCTGGTTGTCGGAAGAGAAATAGGTGCCGTCGGGATTATACAACGGACAAATCCACAAATCGATGTTATCCACCAAATAAGTAACATAACTATCTATTCCGTAGTTATTTAGCAAATAATGAATCAACCGGAGCATCATGTAGTAACCCACCACCTCGTCGCCATGAATGGTAGAGATGTAGAGCACGGAAGGCTTCCCTTCGCTGTCGTCGAGGTTGTTGCTGATATGCGCACAGAGAATCTTGTGGTTGTCCGGAGTCGCAGCCAGGATCGTGTCAATCTCGCACAAGTTCGGATGACGCGTGCGGAAAGTGTCCATCATGGCAAGATAGGCATTGTACGTCGGGTAACGGTTCCAGACGGCTGTCATCTGCTCGTAATTCTGCGCCATCCGCACATTTGCGCGGGTTCGCGGCATGCTTGTGTATGGAATATCCATCGCCAGAAAATCGTCGAATTCCTTGAACGACAGACAGATCCGGGCTTTGAAGGTGCCATCCGAATGGCGATCCACCCTATCCACAGAGAAGGCATGAGCCAGCGACTGCAAGGTGACGTCATCCACCTCGGTTTCCACATACGTTACGGGATAGGTGAGGGCGTGTTCCCCCTGACCGAATCCCGCCAGCGTTGAAACAGCCAACGCTATTGTCACTATGATAATTCTGATTTCTTTCATAATATGCTTTTATATGGTTACTTAACACACAAAACAAAATTCAGGTTCACCTTGCCTCCCCTTCTCGCACTTCGCGTATCACACTGTGCAACAATTCTTTAAGCGTATCATCCATATCGGTTTGCAACGTATCCTGATAATACCGTTCCGCAATCTCAAACGGATCCTTTTCTCGAAACTCTGACAGATTGAAATCAGGTTTTTCCACCCTGTTCTTGCCTTCCGCAGCCGGACGAGTGCATTTATAGTCGCAATAAAAAAGCCCTTCCCCCCTCTCAAGCACGCTGCGGATACGGTTTTCGGTATCGGACGGCAACCGCTCGGCAGCGAGAATGTTCAGCTGTACATAACCTTGCCCGTCCGGAATATGCGTTTCCAGATACGACAAAGCCTCCTCCAAAGGCGCCGGCTTCTCAGGAATCACATAAAAGCGGCGCAACGGCTCCAATTCAATGGTCTCGATTGTCGGCGTGCCTCCATGGCTGTCAACCGTCACCATGGTCACCGAGTGCGGAAACTGCTCCTTGAAATTAAGCTGCACAGGACTGCCGCAATAGCGCGCCTTGCCATTCGGTAAAGTTTGCGGTGTATGAATATGTCCCAGGGCGAAATAGTCGTAATCATCGTCTATTTCACTGATATCCATACTGTTGATACCACCTACGATGTCGCGGCCATTGAAAGAGACGCTCTCGTGCGCCGTAAAAACGGCATTTCCGACAGTGGTGTGCCCCGTCATGACAACCGGCAGGTTCTGCGTGTTGCGTTCGTGAATCTCCCTTAATATAATATTGTACAGGTCATTTTGATAATCGGGAATATAGGGAATGGCCGCAATCCAGCCTTTTCCAGGAAGCTCAATGATGTGCTTGTCGAGTCGGTACTCCTCCCCCACCCGCTCGGCCGCTCCTACGAAGTGAGTGTTCACACGCCTCCACACGCCTGACATGCTCTCTATACGGGAGCTGCTGTCGTGGTTGCCGGCGGTGAGCACAAGCGGCATATCCGGTGCCAAGTCGCAGATTCTGAGCAGATTGTCACTCAAGAAACGCATGGAACTGTTGCCAGGGGTGTTCTTATCGTAAATGTCGCCGCTCACAATGAGCGCATCAGGACGCTCCTTTCCGATGATTCCGCCCAGCTGATCAAGGAAATGCTGATGTTCTTCCTGCCTGTCGTAGTGGAAGTTAAGAATCTGACCAATATGCCAATCCGAAGTGTGGAGTACTTTCATTTACGATTGTTTTAAGCGGCAAAGGTACACAATTTAGGGAAATCCTGCCTAATCGATAACTTTTATCAACAATTTTTGTTCATAAAAAATGTTTTTTCACAAATGGATTTTTTCAGAAAAAAAAGTATTATTGCACCCCGTTAGCAGCAAGGGGCTCTAATACGTAAATCATTAATAATCAATTTTTAAGTCACAAAATTATGGGTGGATTTTTCGGCGTTGTATCAACCAAGCCATGTATTTCCGATTTATTCTACGGGGTTGACTATCACTCACACCTCGGAACAAAACGCGGCGGAATAGTAACGTATCAACAAGATGCAAAGCTTTTCCGCCGTTCTATTCATAACATAGAGAACACCTATTTCCGGACCAAATTCGGAGACGAGTTGGACAAATTCCAAGGTGAATCCGGCATCGGCGTCATCAGCGACACCGACGCGCAACCCATCGTGGTGAACTCCCACCTCGGCCGCTTCGCCATCACCACCGTTTCTAAAATCAACAACATCAAGGAGTTGGAGCAGGAATGTCTCGACTGCAACCAACAGTTCACCGAACTAAGTTCCGGCGCCACCAACCCCACCGAGCTCATCGCGCTGATGATTACCCGCAAACACGACTTCGTGGAAGGCATACAATACGTCTATGACAAGGTGAAAGGCTCCTGCTCATTCCTTATTCTGACGGAAGACGGGATCATCGCCGCCCGCGACTACTACGGACGCACTCCCATCGTCATCGGCAAAAAAGACGGCAGCCGCGCAATCGCCTCCGAAAACCACAGCTTCGCCAACCTCGACTACGAAACGGAGTATTTCGTGGGACCCGGCGAAATCGTGAAAGTGACCGCCAACGGCATCCAACAGCTGCTCCCTCCCAACCCCAAAATGCAGATTTGCTCCTTCCTCTGGATCTACTACGGCTATCCGTCAGTGAATTACGAGGACATCAACGTGGAGAGCGCTCGCTACAACCTCGGCTACGCCATGGGAAAAACCGACGATACAGAGGTAGATCTCGTGGCTCCCATCCCCGATTCGGGCATCGGCATGGCCATCGGCTACTCCAACGGCAAACAAATCCCCTACCAACGCGCCATCGTCAAATACACCCCCACCTGGTCACGCAGCTTTATGCCCTCCAACCAGGAGATGCGCGAACACGTCGCCAAGATGAAACTGCTGCCTAACAGAGATCTGCTGAAAGGCAAACGCGTGGTCTTCTGCGACGACTCCATCGTGCGCGGCACCCAATTGCGCGACAACGTCAAGATGATGTATGAATACGGCGCCAAGGAGGTCCACATCCGTATCAGCTGCCCGCCGCTGCTCTACGGCTGCGAATTCCTCAACTTTTCCGCCTCCAAAAACGTCCTGGAACTCATCACCCGCCGCGTCATCAAGGAACTGGAGGGCGACGACAACAAGAACCTGCACCGCTATCTGGACAGCACCACCAAGGAATATGCCAACATGGTGGAGATTATCCGTAAACATATCGGCGTGGACACTCTGAAATTCAACACGTTAGACACCATCACCAAAGCCATCGGACTTCCCAAGGACCGCATCTGCACCCACTGCTTCGACGGCTCTTCGTACGGCTTCTAACAACTTAATTTATAACCAATTATCCTGTAGAGACGTGCCGTGGCACGTCTCTACAATTATAAATAAGACAACTATGGCCACCCAAAACTATCTCCTGCTCGGACAAAAGAAACGCATGATCGAACAACTTCGGCAGCGGGGCATTTCCGACGAAAACGTGCTCAACGCCTTCGACAAGATGGAACGACACCTCTTCCTGGAGTCGTTGCTTTGGCCGCAGGCATACGAAGACACCGCCATCGTCATCTCCACCGACCAAACCATCTCCAAGCCCTCCACCGTAGCCTTCCAATCCCAACTTCTGGAGGTCCGAAAAGGACATAAAGTGCTGGAAATCGGCACCGGATCAGGTTTTCAGGCCGCCATTCTGTACGCCATGGGTGCGAAAGTATATACCGTGGAACGCCAAATCGCCCTCTTCAAGCACACCAAGCCCCTGTTAGCCCAACTCGCGCCCTCCGTAGTCACCTACTACGGCGACGGCTTCAAAGGTTACCCGGCGTTCGCCCCCTACGACCGCGTGATCGTCACCTGCGGCGCCCCGGACATACCGCAAGCGCTGCTCGACCAAATGGTGGTGGGCGGAATCATGGTCATCCCCGTCGGAACGGAGTCCCAAATCATGAAAAAAATCGTGAAAATCAGCGATTCCGAATACGAAGAAGAGGATTTCGGAGACTTTGTGTTCGTCCCGATGTTGAAAGAACGGGTGCGAAAATGAGAGGATTACTCCGACACCCCGACAGCACCATTCTCTGAAAACTTCATGGCTTTGACATAACGGTAAGACCCGTCCGCGTTTTGGGTGGCGATACCATATACATAATAGTCGTTCTCCTCCAACAGCGAGCAGACATAGGCCGTGTCCACCTTCGCCATCTGCGAGTCAAAATAGGCACTCGCCTCGGCATCATTCTCCGTAACAGTCTTGTTTTCATACGTAACCAGCTTGTTAAACGTCACATTCGACGACATATAATCTTGGATAGCCTGCCAATCAGAAGAAGGATTGACAGCGCTGTACTGATACCCCAAACAGCCGATCGTATATGTAGTGGAAACCATTTTATCCTTGCAAGCGCCCAAAAAGAGGGACATGCAGACCATCACTGCTATAACTGCTTTTTTCATATCTCAACAATCTATATTACAATTTGCAAAAATAGTACAATTCGAATCAAAAATCTCGGTTCTCCAAAGATGTAATCAACATCTTTTTGTTACTTTTGCACTTTCAAAAAAGTGATAGTATGAAAGTCTCCGGATTCATTTTCGCCGCCGGTTTGGGCACCCGCCTGTATCCTCTAACTGCCAATAAGCCAAAGGCTTTGGTACGCTGTCAAAACAAAACGCTGTTAGACAACGCGATAGACAAGATGTGGGAGTGCGGTATCCGCGACATCATCGTCAATGTGCACCATTTTGCAGACATGATGCTGGACGCGCTGCGCCAACACCCCCATGCCGCGAACATCCGCATCTCGGATGAACGCGCCTACCTTCGCGACACCGCCGGCGGGCTGAAATTCGCCGAGCCCCTATGGATGGACAGCGACCTCCTGTTACTCTATAATGTTGATATCCTGTCAGACATAGACCTGTCAAAACTCATCGACCACCACATTCAGCAACAGGCAGAAGCGACACTCGCCGTGCGCCACCGCCTCACCCAACGCTATTTCCTGTTCAACGAACCAGACCGGCAACTGTGCGGCTGGGAGAACGTGAAGACCGGCGAGAAAATCCTCGCGCAAAACGCCGGGAAACAGGACAGGCTCGCATTCAGCGGAATACACGTTATCAACACCGGTTTCACGCACGCCATCCCTTCTGTGGAAAAATCCTCCATCACCCGATTCTACCTGGAAAACGCCAATCATCACCGCATCATCGGCTATCCCCATGACGCCGACCAATGGCTGGATGTCGGGAAATTCGAGGAATTCCGTAACTTGTTGTCATAACCCTTTTTATAACTCCAAAAAAAGTTTATACTCTTTTTTTTCAAAAAATCAAGAGGCAAAAGAAAATTTTTTGAACTATTTTTTTGTTAATTTTGCGACGTAAAAAATTGACAAGACAGATTATTGTAAACGATTCTTATTAAGCATTATAGCAAATATATACAAAGTTGAAACTGCAAATGGAAAAAGAGATACCCTCACATATACCCGTCTGGAACCAATGCTTGGAGATTATCAAAGACACGGTCTCTCCGGAGGTCTATTCCACTATATTTGAACCAATTAACGCTGTCTCATTAGACAACAAACAGCTCACATTGGAATTGCCGAGTCTTTGGTACAAAGAGATACTGGAAGAACAATATGTGGACCTGCTCCGGACCGCCATCCGCAAACTGCTGGGAAAAGACGCCAAACTCCGCTACAAGGTACTGATGGAACGCGGTCAGAACGCCGCCCAGAACGCCTCCATCACCATCTCTTCCACCTCCCGCAAAGCCGTCAAGAACCCCTTGATGATGCCCCCGCTCGACGTCAACGCCATGGACCGCAAAGACATCCCCGGACCGTTCGTGGTGCCCGGCATCAAAAAACAACGCATTCCCTCCAATCTCTCCGAAACACTCACTTTCGACAACTACGTGGTCGGCGACTGCAACCGCCTCGCCTGCGCAGCCGGCATGTCCATCGCCAAAGCCCCCGGACAAACGCCCTTCAACCCCCTGTTCATCTACTCGGAAGTCGGGTTGGGCAAAACTCACTTGGTCAACGCAATAGGTATCCAAACCAAAATCAACTTCCCCGACAAAATCGTCATCTACGTCAGCGCCGACACCTTCTACCAACAATACATGGAGGCCGTCAAAAGCGACAACCTCAACGACTTCTACTGGTTCTACCAAGCCGTCGACATGCTGATTATCGACGATATCCAGTTCATTTCCGGCAACAAGACGAAGACCCAAGAGGCTTTCTTCCAGATATTCAACCACTTGCACCAACTCAAAAAGCAGATCATCATGACCTCCGACAAATCGCCGGTGGACATCACAGGTTTCGAACCCCGACTGCTGAACCGCTTCAAATGGGGTCTGGCCACCGACCTGCAAGCACCCGACTTGGAAACCCGCACCGCCATCATCACCAAGAAGTTGGAAAACAACGGTATCGATTTTTCCAAAGAGGTGATCGACTATCTGGCATTGCGCATCACCGCGAACACCCGCGAATTGGAAGGCGCCATGATCGCCATCCTCGCCCAGGCCTCGCTGAATCACCGCGACATCACCCTCGATCTCGCCCGCGAAATGGTCGATAAATACGTGAAATCCACCGCGAAAGAGATCTCCATCGAATACATCCAGAAGATTGTGTGCGACTACTTCGGCATCTCCGTCGATGCCATCAACGCCAAAACCCGCAAGCGCGAAATCGTGCAAGTGCGCCAAATCAGCATGTATTTTGCCAAGAAATACACCCACCTGCCGCTCTCTGTAATCGGCGCGTACTGCGGAAACAAGGATCACGCCACCGTTTTGCACGCCTGCCGCACCATCCGAAACCTCAGTGAAACAGACAAAAAAATGAAACAATATATTTCCGACATCGACAAAAAAATGAAAATCGGAAATATTTGATTTTTATAAAAAAAAATCTTTATATTTGCACCGCAGTTTTTATAGGGCAGAAAAATGAAAAAACATTGGGTAAGAAAAGAGCTTCCAGATGATGCAGTTGTCTCGCAACTATGTGAGCATCTGCGTCTTGAGCGTCCGTTGGCCACGCTCTTGGCTCAGCGTGGCATCACCACCGTACAACAAGCCCGCGACTTTTTCGAGCCCAATATCGATAAACTTCACGACCCCTTCCTGATGAAGGACATGACGCTCGCCGTGGAACGCCTTTCCAAAGCCATTGTCCACGACGAGAAAATCATGGTCTATGGCGACTATGACGTGGACGGCACTTCCGCCGTAGCCCTCGTCTATTCATTCCTGTGCGAAATCCGCGGCTCCGACTCCCACGAATACATCAAATACTACATTCCCGACCGCTATACCGAAGGCTATGGCATCACCGAAAAGGGAATCCAATACTGCAAAGACAACGGCATCAACCTGCTGATTTCCCTCGACTGCGGCATCAAAGCCAACGACATGGTGGACCTGGCCAATCAATACGGCATCGATGTCATCATCACCGACCACCATCTGGAAGGCGACACGCTGCCAAACGCACTCGCCATCCTCGACCCCAAACGAAAAGACTGCCCCTATCCTTACAAGGAGCTCTCCGGCTGCGGAGTCGGCTTCAAACTGGTGCAAGGCTACTGCTTCCGTAACGAACTGCCCGACGAACTCTGGCTCAAACGCATGGATCTGGTCGCCGTCAGCATCGCCTGCGACATTGTGGCCATCACCGGCGAAAACCGCATCCTTGCCCACTTCGGCCTCGAAATGATCAACAAAATCCCTCGTATGGGCATCCGCGCTATCCTCGACCAAGCCGGCATCAAAATGAGAACATATCCCCCTTTCAGCGAGGATACCTTCTTCACACGCGTCATATCTATCTCCGACCTGGTGTTTTATGTCGGACCGCGCATCAATGCGGCCGGCCGAATCAAAAGCGCCAAGGAGTCTGTCCGGCTCTTCATCGTGGAAGACGAGGACAAATCCATGGAAATCAGCTACCGCATCAACAAACAGAACAACGAACGCAAGCAAAAAGACAAGAACGCCACTGAAGAGGCGATGGACATGATCCGCAACTCCCACGAATTCGAAAACCGCAAAAGTATCGTGGTTTACAATCCTCAATGGGAAAAAGGCATCATCGGTATCGTGGCCTCCCGCCTCGTGGAAGAATTCTATAAACCCACCATTGTGCTGATGAGCTCCGACGACGGTCTGATTACCGGCTCCGCCCGCTCCGTCAAGGAATTCAACATCTACGACGGAATCGACTCCTGCGCCGACCTGTTGGAACACTTCGGCGGACACAAATACGCCGCAGGTTTGACCATGAAGCAGGAAAATCTGGAGGAATTCTCCCAACGTTTTGAAGAATATGTGAAAGAAAACCTGGATGAGTCTTCATACGAACCGGAAATCACGGTGGATATGATGCTGAACCTCTCCGAAATCACGCCTCACTTCCTCAAGAATCTGAAAAAATTCGCCCCGTTTGGTCCTGGAAACATGGAACCCGTCTTCGAAACAGACGGCGTGGTGGATGAAGGAAACGCCCGCATTGTCGGCGACAAACACCTGAAATGCAAGATTTTGAGTCCTTACGAACGCAGCAATTCCTTCGACGGCATCGCCTTCAACCAAAAGGCCCAACTGTCAATCATCAGCGACTCAAAACCCTTTAACGTGCTGTATCACGTGGAAGAAAACCGCTGGAACAACACCGTCACAACGCAACTCAACATCAAAGATATCGAACCCGCCAACCGTGAATCGCTGCAACAAGAGGAATCCGACGACACTTCAAATGATTACACATACCGCACCAGCAGCGACAAAAAAGATTCCAACCCCGCCTAACCACTTGCAAACCATCTCTTTCTGACATGAAAATCGCTGTAAACACACGCTTACTGCTAAAAGGGAAGTTAGAGGGTATCGGGTTGTTTACAAATGAGACTTTACGACGCATCACACAATGGCATCCGGAACATCAGTTCTACTTCATTTTCGACCGGGAACACGACGAATCCTTTGTCTATAACGACAACATCACCCCATTGGTCGCCTATCCGCAGGCTCGCCATCCTTACCTCTGGTATCTCTTTTTTGAACATGGACTCCCGCTGAAACTCAAAACGATAAAACCGGATCTTTTCCTCTCCACCGACGGTTGGATGCCAACCAAGCTCGACATTCCCACCGTCAACGTCATCCACGACCTCAACTTCGTGCACCACCCCGAATTCATCAAACCTGTTGTGCGCCGCTACTATGACCGTTTTTTCCCGAAATTCGCACGCAACGCCACACGCCTCGCCACTGTCTCCCAATTCAGCCAACAGGATATCCACCAAAGCTACCAAGTACCCTTGGATCGTATCAACGTGGTATATAACGGGGCCAACCCTGCATACGTACCTCTCTCGGATGAGCAACAACAGGCCGTCAAACAGCAATACACGGACGGCTGCGACTTTTTCCTGTTCGTGGGTTTGATTCACAAACGCAAAAATCTGGCCAACATATTCAGAGCCTTCGACCGGTTTAAGAACGCCAGTCCCAATCCCATGAAATTGGTGGTGGTGGGTGATAAGAAATGGTGGGCCGGTGAAATTGAGAATACCTACCTGCAAATGGAGCATCGCGAGGCTGTCGTGATGCTCGGTCGCCAGCAGATCGACGCCCTGAGCCGCCTGACCGCTTCGGCCACCGCACTCGTCTATGCCTCCCTGTTCGAGGGCTTCGGGCAACCCATCGTTGACGCGTTCAACGCCCACACGCCTGTCATCACCTCCAACATCACCTCGATGCCGGAAATCGCCGGCGACGCCGCAATGCTCGTGAACCCCTACAGCGTGGAACAAATCGCGGACGCCATGAACCGCCTCCACAGCGACGCACAACTTCGCACCGAGCTGATAAACAAGGGCATCGCACGCAAAGACATCTTCACCTGGGAACGCACATCCCGGCTGCTCTGGCAGACAATCGAAGAAGCATTGCCAAGATAATCGCCAAGAATCCAATAAAAAAAGCAGGGCGAAAACCCTGCTTTTCTATTCTCATAATCTTGGAAAACGTTAGAACTTGCTTTCGTTATCCAACAATTTCTTGTTCTTCTTGTTGTATTGGAGAATCAAGGAAGTCTCCAAACAGATGCAAACCAGCATCACAACAATGGCAATCACGACCATGCTGCCATGATTTGCCTTGACATAGAACGCACCTTCACGGAAGAATGTGCTGTACAGAACGAAATTCATCACCCAAACACTGCAAAGGAGGAATGCCCACCAAATAGACATGAACAGATTGGAATTATCGACACTGTTCTCTTCTCTGGCCACAATATCCGCACTTTCAAGCGTATAGTCGGTTTCATTCCACAACTCCTTGAAGAAGGACAGGGGTTTGATCAAATTGTAGATGGGGACGAACCATGCCACGTAAGACATCCAGGGTTTCATACCGTCTTTCATCCACGGAGCGATGTTCTGGAGATTCTTGTTGTTCTTGGCGCCCCAGTGCGCGAAAACGAGCGTCTTAAGCAGGAAGGCAACGATGGTAATCCAGGCTATCACCCAGAATTTCTTTTTGGCGGCATCATTGTCACTGTTCAATTTTTCCCAGTTCTCAAGCGCAGGACCATACTCTTTCTCTAATTCTGACACCTGAGCGAGATGTTCCGCCTGCAGTTTCTGCTTGTCGGCCAACGTCTGCTTTGTGGTTTCAATGGTTTCGCTAAGGGCTTTCTTCTCGTCCTTTGTAGCAGCGGTCTTTTGCTGAAGAGTGTCCAATTTGTACTGATAATAGGCAACTTCCGCGCTATCCTGACGCAACGGGTGCTGTGCAGTCACATAGCCTTCATACAAGCTGTTGTAATGTTTACGCTCTTGGATGACGGCACGGTTGGTCTTGTCAAATTTCATCAAAAAGAGCATGGAAATAATGAAAAGCACCAAAACCACCACATTGCAAAGCAGAATAACTTTGCCCAAACCAGTGTTGTCTGTCAATTTTTTCATACTTGAATTTATTTTATATTACTAATTTTCAATATTTTACGATGCAAAGTTAATTTACATTAAGCGTAGCAAAAGTAATAAAAAAATCCATACTTGCGCGCTATGTTGAAAAAAAAGGATAATCTCTCTTTTCTCATTTGAAAAAACATTTCTTCCGGAACTTGAGATATGCCTCTTCGTTGAAACGATAATACTTCGGAGCGCGTGGGGATTTCGGTAATTTTGTGAGTTCGAGAATATTGGTCACCAGCCCCATGGCCACCCAGTGTTTCTGGAAGTTGCGGCGGTCGATTTTGCAATTATAGATGGCTGACCAAAGCCGCCCGAGTTCCGGCAAGGTGAACTCCTTATCCAGCAAGTAGAAAAAATAAGGACAAAGCTTGATACTGGCGCGCAGTTTCTCGATGGCCGTCCTCATCACTTCCTCATGATCGAAAGCCATTTCCGGAAGTTCATATATGTTAAACCACTGGACCTCTGCAGCGTCGTCCCCAGCCTGCGCCACGACACCATACACGAAAGAGTAGTAAACAACCGAAATCACGCGGCCTCGGGGGTCCCGGTTCACGCCGCTGCACGAGCACAACTCCTCGGTATAGCGGGGCACGACGCCAGTCTCTTCCTTCAACTCGCGCAACGCGGCCTCTTCCAAGGTCTCATCCTCGTTCAGAAAGCCGCCCGGCAGCGCCCATTTTCCCTTGTAAGGGTCGTTTCCACGCTTCACCAAAAGCACCTGCAACTCCTTCCCTTCAAAACGGTAAACCACGTTATCGGCAGCCACAGCCGGCCGCCAATAATCGTACTGATATTTTTTCGTCTCTTCCATAATCTTCCATTTCACATAAATCTCCTCATCTTATCATCTTATCATCGTATCATCTTATCATCTTATCATCTATCCAGGGGTTGCGCTTCGCTTACCCCCGGCTACCAAGCTCCTGTCCCTAACGGGGTTGCTCTAGGAAAATATTAAAAAAACAGGGGGCTAACTCCTTTCCAACGCCAAACTGATTCGCTTTCTCTCCACTTCAACACCTTCCACCTTCACCATCACCTTCTGGTTGAGATGCACCACCTCGTTAGGATCGGAAATGCGGTGGTCGCTCAGCCGACTGATGTGGATGAGCCCGTCCTGATGCACACCGACATCGACAAAACAGCCGAAATTGGTGATGTTGGTGATGATGCCCGGCAGCACCATGCCGGGGGTCAAATCATGGATAGTATGCACGTTCTTGTCAAACTCGAACATCTCGAACTGGGAACGGGGGTCACGACCGGGTTTCGCCAGCTCCTTCATGATGTCCTCCAAGGTAGGCAATCCCACCTTGTCTGTGATGTACTTCGAGAGCACAATCTGCTGCCTGAGTTCTTTGTTCTTGATCAAATCCGACACGGAACAGTGCAGGTCTTTGGCCATCTTCTCGACCACCTTGTAGCTTTCCGGATGCACCGCGCTTCCGTCCAAAGGATTCTCCGCCTCGCGGATACGCAGGAAACCGGCCGCCTGCTGGAATGCCTTCGCGCCGAAACGAGGCACCTTCTTCAACCCTTCGCGTGAAACAAACGGGCCATTCTCGTTACGATAGTCGACGATATTCTGCGCCAAAGCCGGCCCCACACCGGAGACATACGACAACAGCTGTTTGCTCGCGGTGTTCAACTCCACACCGACGTAGTTGACGCAACTCTCCACGGTGGTCTGCAAACTCTCCTGCAGCATCTTCTGGTTCACATCGTGCTGGTATTGCCCAACCCCGATGGATTTCGGGTCGATTTTCACCAATTCGGCCAACGGATCCATCAGTCTGCGACCAATGGAGACCGCACCGCGCACGGTCACGTCGTAGTCAGGGAACTCTTCACGCGCCACAGGCGATGCCGAATAGACCGACGCCCCGCTCTCATTGACCATGAAGGCCTTCACATCACGCTCGAACGGGATGTAGCGGACGAAGTTTTCCGTCTCGCGTCCGGCAGTGCCGTTGCCAATAGCAATTGCATCCACTTGATACTGAAGCACTAAACGTTTCAATTTGTCGGAGGCAAGCTTGTATTGTCCCACCGGCGGATGCGGGTAAATCGTCTCGTTGTAGAGCAGTTTTCCTTGCGGATTGAGAATGACGACTTTGCAGCCCGTACGGAAACCCGGGTCGATGGCCAAGGTGGTCACCTGACCAAGCGGAGCGGCCAACAACAGCTGCCGGGCATTCTTAGTGAACACTGAAATAGCCTCTTTGTCGGCCTTCTCCTTGTAGAACTTGCGCATCTCGGTCTCCATCTGCGGCTGCAACAAACGCTTGTAGGAATCCACAGCGGCCATCCAGACTTGCTGTGCGCTGTTGCAGTTGTTCTTGACGATGCGCTGCTTCAAGTCGGCAAGCGTGCGCTCCTCGTCAGGCGCGATATGTACGCGCAGGATGCCCTCCTCCTCACCGCGAAGCATGGCCAGAATGCGATGCGACGGGGCCTTTGCAAGCAATTCCTCCGACTTGTAGTAGATGCGGTATTTCTCGTCCTCGTCGATTTTGTCGGGAATCTGTCGGGTGGAAATGCGACTGTAACGCAGGAACGTGCCGCGCAACCGCGCACGGATGCCAGCGTTTTCGCTGATCAGCTCCGCAATAATGTCGCGCGCACCCGCCAACGCCTCCTCCCCGGAAGCCACACCCTTCTCCTCGCTGACATACTTGGACGCCTCCCGCTCCATGTCTATCGGCCGCTGCTGCCACAACAGTTTCGCCAACGGATGCAACCCTTTCTCCTCCGCCACCGTTGCACGGGTCTTGCGCTTGGGACGATACGGGAGATACAAGTCCTCCAACACACTCATCGTCTCCGCCTGCTCAATCTTCTCGCGCAATTCAGGCGTCAGCTTACCTTGCTCGCTGATGGAATCCAAGATGGCAGCACGACGCTTGTCAAGTTCCAACCATTTGGCATACAAATCTTTAATATTGCCAATCTGCACCTCATCCAACGAGCCGGTCGCTTCCTTACGGTAGCGGGAAATAAAAGGAATCGTGGCACCCGTCTCCAAAAGATTCAAGGTGTTCTGCACCTGCTCTTCCGTGAGATTCAATGCCTGCGCAATGCGTAATGCGTACATTTTTATAGTTTTTCGATAATTACCACCGCTATCGTCAGCGTTTGAATATTCCGTAGAGAGACGAGAGATTTAAGACGTAAGACTATAGTTATAAAAGTCTTATGTCTCAAATCTTAATCTCAAGTCTCAAGTCTTACATCATTATTTCACAATCTCAAGCAACTCGATGTCAAACACCAGCGGAGAATATGGAGGAATAGCTCCGCGGGTCATGGAGCCGTCACCGTATGCCAGATCAGAAGGGATGAGCACAGTGACTTTTTCGCCCACTTGCATGCCCGACACGGTAGCGTCCCAACCCGGGATCACCTGACCGGCACCCACGGTGAATTCGAAAGGTTTGCCGTGTTGTTCTGAGCTGTCGAACACAGTGCCGTCGGTGAAACGACCCGTGTAGTGGACTTTCACGTTCTTCAAGGGTTCCACCTTTTCGCCGTTGCCCTTCTTGACCGTCTTCAAATACACACCCGTCTCCAGCTGCTTCATACCGGGATTCTCTTTGAGATATTTGTCGATTTCGGCCACCTCCTGCACTCTTCTCTCGTCCAATTGTGCCTCATATTCAGCTTTGAGCTTTTCAAAATCCACTTTTTTGATCAAACCCAACAATTTCACATCCAAATAGAGCGGTTCTTCGCCGAATTCATAATCCTGTTTCATCATCTCTTTGTAGAACTGGTTGCCGTCCAAGATGAACGTGGCACTGTCATTGACATGCATCATTCGCAAAGCCTGATAAATATCACCCTGATAGAGAGAATCCATCACCATTTCTTGCAGCATCATCGGGATAATGGTCGAATCACCAGCGCGAAGCGACATCAAGAAGCCAACATAGTCACCCGTCACAGGTTGGTCGGCGGTGTCGTGAATGTCACCGTAAAATTGATAGTAAATACCGGATTTATCCTTTTTGAAGCCTTTGTATTTGCTGCATGCGCCAAAGGCGAAAACGGTAGCGATAGCCAGGCCTACCAAGGCCAATTTTGTTACATTTTTCTTCATTTTTTTCAATTTTAAATCTTTATCTATTTGATTAACACTGTTTTATCATTGATTCTCCAGCGGATGAACCCGCAATAGCTCCACCTCATATACCACTGGCGTATAGGGCGGGAGATCGAACTCAAGACTGCCCTTGTCTCCAAAAGCAAGAGAGGATGGAAACACCATCGTCATTTTGTCCCCTTCGCGCATCTCGCTCACCATGATATCCAGCCCGCGGGCCACCTGCCCCATACCCAATTCGAAAACGCGCGGGTTTGCAGGATCAACACACTGGTCAAACATCGTGTTGTCCAATTTCCAGGCGCGATATAATATTTCCACAGACTGCCCTTGTACCGGTTTTTCCCCGTTTCCAACATTGGCATATTCGCAATAAACACCAGCTATCTTGTTGGTTATATGATTCTTGTCCACATAATTATTGATCAAGGAATCCTCTAAATGCCGAATCTGCTCCTTACGCGCCTCATAAAGTTCCTCTGCGCGTTCTAAATTCTGCTTCGACATGATTCTCAGCAACTTAACATCGACATAAATCGGCTTTTTGCCGTATGGATACTCTCCCATTCCCAAAAATTCCTCGTAAAACTTGCGCCCGTCAAAGATGAAAGTCGCGCTGTCGCCAAGATGCATCATCCGCAAAGCAGTGTAGATGTCTCCTTTGTACAGATCATCCATCAGCATGTTGTTCTGGGTCATCGGCGACAACACCGAGTCCCCGACACGGAGCGCCATGTTGACCACGACAAAATCACCCGTTTTCGGTTGCTCGTCGCCCTCATTCAACTCATGGAACTGATAATAGACTCCCGAATGCCGCTTGAAACCTTTATATTTCCGACAGGAAACGGCCGTCAAGCACAATATCACCGCGACAAAAATCCATATCCAACGATTATTCTTCATCATTTCGACACACTGTAGGGTTTAGGTATATAGTTTTCCGGTAATTTCTCATCTTTTTCCAACACTCTGACTTCCATCACAATAGGTTGCAGACCCTGAATTCGGTCACCGTCACCTGCCACACCGTAGGCCAAATACGACGGAATCACCAACCGCGCTTTGGCTCCGGGCCGCAACATTTGCGCCGCCTCGTGCAACGCATCGATCTCCTCGGAACGGTTCACCATGAAGACCTTCACACCGCTGCTGTCGGAGCTGTAAATCTGCTCGCCGGAAAGCAGAAATGTTTTATAGGCCATCGCTACACGATCGTTCTCTTTGAAAAGCTCGCCGTCTCCTGATTCCAACACCTCAACGTAAAGTCCCGTGGGTGTGCGTTGCATCGTCCAGCCATAACGCCGGATGAACATCTGCATCTCCTCGTTCTCGCGTCGCATGATGTTCTTGTTACCCTCCACGTAAGGCGCATCCTTGTCCTCCTTCACCTCCTCGGAAGAAGTGACAACACTGCCTGTCGCCTTCTGGTCGCCACAGGCTGCCAAGGAGAACAAAACCAAGACTATCGTAATGACAATGAGGTATTTACGCATAGTTATTGTTGAGATTCCGCGTTCTCACGAATGGCTTTCTCGAAATGGGCAATCGCCTCCTCCATCGTGCCATGATAGAAGGCACCCGCCGCATTGGCATGCCCGCCACCCTCGAAATACTTGCGGGCGAACAAGTTCACATCCACGATGCCTTTGGATCGGAAAGAGACTCGGATGCGGTTGTCGCGCTCGGTGAAAAAGGCGGTGTAATGCACCGTCGCCAACGACAGTCCATAATTCACAAACCCTTCGGTATCACCAATTTGGAATCCATTGTCTGTCAAATCTTTCTTAGTCAAGTACATATATGACACCCCGAGTTCAGGAATCACCTTCAGCCGCTGCGAAAGGGCAAGCCCCAACAGCTTCATACGGCTTTCCGTGTAGTTGTCATAGACTCTGCGGTGCACATCCTCGCCGTTCACGCCCGCCTCGATCAGCTTGCGCAACACCGTGTAGGAATCGGGAAAATCGCAAGTGTAGGACATCGAGCCTGTATCGGTGATGATACCCACATATAGGCACTCGGCAATCTCCTTCGAAGGTGTTCTGCCGGGAGTGAGGTACTTATAGAGAAAATTATAGACCAGCTCGGAGGCGGAGGTCGTCAAATGGGTGGAATACATCACGTCGCACGTAATGTCGGGCTGCACGTGATGGTCGATGAGCACCCGGAAGCCCGGGAACTTACTGATGGCGTTTTGAAGGTCCTGACCAGCGCGATGCGGGGCGTTCATATCGACCACAAAGAGGATGTCCGCCGCCTTGATACGCTTGCGGGCCTCGGTAAGGTTTTCCTGCGCCACTATGATGTCCTCCGCGCTGGGCATCCATTTGAGGAAACCCGGGAACGGGTTCGGCGAAATCACGGAGACCTCGTAACCGTCGTCCTTAAAATAGTGGTAAAGGGCCAGGGCACTGCCCATGGCATCCCCATCGGGATTGAAATGGAACACAATGGCTATCGTCTTCGCGTCCTTCAACGCAGCCTGCATTTTCTGTATATCCTGCTCTTCCAAAGTATCAGATTTTGAAAGCGCAAAAATACGAAAAAAAAGAACACCCGTCACTTCTCCATCACAAAACACAGATCCGCCTTATCCACATACCATTTGTTGCGACCGGAATCGTCCTTGCGACACAATGTCATTTGCTCAAATACCACCAACAGACTGTCCGTGCGATAGACCAGCATCTCGTTCTTATGATCCTTCAACCAATCTTTTGACGGCTCTTTGCCCGTAAAACCGTATTTGCGGAACTGCTCATCCAACACTTTGTCCATTGAAATCTTGATGTGGTCGCTAACACACACCAAGGGTACTTCCACACTGTCCTTTGGATCAGGTCTATACCAACCTCCGACATCTGCATACACACGACTGAATCCATTTATATCAATGGGCTTTTCATTATTGTAATAAAGACATGCGTAATCCATTATTTCCTCTTTCACAATCTCTTCCCGGGCGAATTCTTCCGACCACGCCGAAGCATAATGGCTGGTACTCCACGACAACGATTCCAAATATTCCCCCGATTTCGCAAGGCCGAGTTCCTGCTTCATCATAATGGTATCATGATCTCCGATATAGTCCAACGACTGATACAACCTTCGATGCTCCACCATACGCAAGGTGTCGGCAGGGTCTGGATCGGGCAATCGCAGCGTGCCGTCGTCGTTCAGGTGGTCGAGCTGCTGCGCGAGGGTGCGGACACGGTGTAACTGCGACCTCATCGCCACCTTCTCGCCACGGAGCGGCGGCAACAACACCGTCAGCAACACCACACACAACGCCCCTGCCGCCAACGCGAAATAGCCGTGCCGGTTGCGGAACAGGAACACGATGACAATCAAGGTCATCAAACCTCCGAGCAGTATCAAGTAGTAGCGCGACTCCGTCAGGCCGTAGTCCATCAAACGGCGGGTCAACCCCGTCCAGAAGAGTGCCAGCAGCGGCAAGACGAACAGACTGAAATGGTCGTAGAACCACTTGAAGGGTTGCGGTTCCGTCAGCATCTGCAACATCTTGGCCAACAAGAAGATCACGAAGAAAACCGTCACCATGATGGC
>JAEEGL013318853.1_pt1 | contig 20117 bp, 17 predicted proteins | sample 9134231 | NCBI WGS metagenome assembly JAEEGL01 (sample SAMN16246548, study PRJNA631951) | gut metagenome | biome: gut microbiome; feature: rumen; material: fiber-attached | host: Bos | place: Iran: Karaj | collected 2018-10
CTGGACGCGGGCGTAGTGTTCAAATTTGAGCGTGCCGGTCTCCGGTGTCCCGTAGCCCTTCAAAAGGCCCAGGACAAGGGCCATGCCGGACACGGCGCCGCAGACCTCGCGGAGCCGGCTCATGCCGCCGCCGAACGAACTCGCGGCCATCATCGCGGTCTCCGGGTCTATGGGCAGCAGGTCCGAAAAGGCCATCACGACCGCCTGCGCACAGTTGTATCCCTGTTTGAACGCTTCCTCAGCCTTCTCTCTCCTGGTCATCGCGTGTCCTTCATCAAACGGCTTCTGCAGACGCGCCGCGATGATCCACCGCGGGCGCGAGCGCTTCCCAGCAGTCTTTTGTGCGGCCGTCGAGCCGCGCGCGGAGTGCCGAAAGCTCCGGTTCCCGGTCAAAGAAAGCCAGAAGCGTCGGGCCGGCGCCCGAGATCACAAGAGCGCGGGCGCCCAGAGAGCGCGCGGCCTCGCGGACCGTATCGTAATCATGGATCAGGCTCCTGCGGTAGGGCTCGTGGATGCGGTCTTCGGTTACCGCGGCCAGGAGGTCCCCGTCGCCCCTTTCCAGGGCCAGCGGGAGCATCGCCGCGCGGGACAGATTAAAGACGGCGTCCGCGCGCGGATAGGCGGCAGGCAGGACGGCCCGCGCCTCTTTGGTCAGAAGCGGATAATCCGGGACCAGGACCACCGGGCGGAGGTCCGTGCTCACCGGACGCACTTCCGTGATCACGCGCCCGTCCAGGAGGACGGACATGCAGAACCCGCCGTAAAGCGCGGGCGCCAGGTTGTCCGGGTGTCCCTCGAGCTCCGTGGTCAAGCGCAGGAGTTCGGCCCTGGATAAAAGGCCCAGCGGATGGTCTTCATCGAGCGGGATCCCTTCGTCTTCCGCCAGAAAAAGGCTTGCGGCCACAGCGCCCGACACGAACATGACGGCGCTGGAGCCTAAGCCCCGCGAAATGGGTATTTCATTCGAAACGGCGCGGAGCAGGACACCCGGCGCCTCTTTCCCGGCTGCCTCATAGACGTGCCGGAAAGCGCGGAGCGCGTAATGGTCTTCATTCGCGTACGCCGAGGGGACGTTCTCAAACGCGTATCCTCCGGGCAGCCGCCGATACTCGGTCACCGCGTAGAGGCCGAGGGCAAGGCCGAAGGCGTCGAAGCCCGGGCCCAGGTTCGCCGTGGTCGCCGGCACTGTGATCCTGTATCCGCTCATTTCAGATGCTCCATGATATAGCCGTACATCTCCTCCCGCCCGATCACGTCCGTGAAGCGGACCGGAAGGCTCTTTAGCGCGGCCAGGCCTTCCGGCACCGGGACACCGGTCTTTTCGGAAAGGTCCCGCATGCCGGCGAACTCGTCCGGAAGTTCGGGCAGGCCGATGCTCCGCCGCACCGCCCCGGAGAACTTGAAAGGCGACGCCGTGGCCAGGACGACCATCGGCCGCGCGTTCCCGTTTTCCCGGAGGTATCCGTCCGCGGCGCTCCAGCCCACAGCCGTGTGCGGGTCCAGAAGGTATCCGTATTCCCTGAAGACGCGCCCGATGGTCTCTTCGGTGGCCTCGTCGGTGGCGCGTCCCGCCGCGAAGGTCTTTGCGAGCTTTTCGCGCATCGGTTCCGGGATCTCATAGACGCCCTGCTCCGAGAGCGCGCGCATCTTTTCCGCCGTGAACGCCTTGTCGCCGTCCGCCAGGAGGTAGATCAGCCGCTCCAGGTTGCTGGCGACCAGGATGTCCATCGAAGGGGAATCGGTCTTCAGGAAGGGGCGCCGGCGGTCATATACGCCGGTGTTGATGAAATCGAAAAGGACGTCGTTCGCGTTCGACGCGCAGACGAGCTTCCCAACGGGAAGGCCCAGCATCTTCGCGAAAAGGCCGGCCAGGATATCGCCGAAGTTCCCGGTAGGCACGGTGAAGTCCACCGGATCCCCGGGCAGGATCTTCCCAAGCCCTACGAGGTCCGAATAAGCCTTGAAATAATAAACGATCTGCGGCACCAGGCGGCCGATGTTGATGGAGTTCGCGCTGGAGAAGACCACGCGGTCCGCGCCCGCGTAATCTCCTTTGGCCGTCTGTTCGAAGATCTCCTTGACGGTCCGCTGCACGTCGTCGAAATTGCCGCGCACCGCCGCGGAGCGGACGTTTCCGCCCTGCTGCGTGGTCATCTGCAGCTCCTGCACGCGGCTCACGCCGCCATAGGGATAAAAGACCGTGATGCCGGTCCCGGGCACGTCCGAAAAGCCCTGCAGCGCGGCCTTCCCGGTATCGCCGGAGGTCGCGGTCAGGATCATGATGCGCCGCGTTTCGCCCAGCGCGCGGGCGGCCTTCACCATCAGGTACGGGAGGATCGAAAGCGCCACATCCTTGAAGGCGCTGGTGGGCCCATGGAAAAGTTCCAGGACATAGCGGTCCCCGACTTCCCGGAGCGGGGTCACGTCGGCGCTTCCGAAGCGGCCCGTATAAGCCGCGTCCACGGTCTCCCGGAGGTCGCCGAAATCGTCCAGGAAGAAGCCGAGCACGCGCTCCGCGATCTCCTGGAACGGCTTTCCCATCAGGCTTTTCCAGTCAAATTCCGAATATGCCGCGTCTTCGGGCATATAAAGTCCGCCGTCCGGAGCCATGCCCGTCAGGACGGCCCGGAGGGCGTCCGCGCGCCCGATATTGCTTCTGGTGCTTCCGTATCTCATATTCTGCCTCATCCCGCTTGCAATAATCTTACGAATATGATAAACTTTTTCACATTATTATTCAAGTCAATTTGCTTCAAAGAGGAGGTGCATCATGAAGAGACTGGTCATCGGGCTCCTGGGGCACGGGACGGTCGGGACCGGCGTGGACCGGATCGCCGCCCGGCGGGACGAGCTCAGCGTCAAGACGGTCCTTTCGCTGTTCTCGGACAGCGAGATCGAGGGACGCTTTACCGATGACGCCGCGGCCATCCTGGAAGATCCGGAGATCGGCGCGGTCGTGGAAGTCATGGGCGGCCTCCATCCGGCTTATGAATACGTTTCCGAGGCGCTTAGGCGCGGCAAGCACGTGGTCACGGCAAACAAGGCCCTGGTCGCCGCTTACTACGATGAGCTCCTCTCCCTCGCGAAAAAACATCACGCGGCCTTCCGCTGCACCGCCGCCGTGGGCGGCGGCATCCCGTGGCTCGTGAACCTTTCCCGCGCCGCGCGGCTGGATAAGATCCTCTCGCTGACCGGCGTCATGAACGGTACCACGAACTTCATCCTGGACGCGATGAACAAAGAGGGCGCCGACTTTGCCGAGACGCTGAAACTGGCCCAGAAGCTGGGATACGCCGAGGCGGACCCCGCCGCGGACATCGACGGCGCGGACATCCGGCGGAAGCTCTGCATTTCCCTGAACGTGGCCTACGGCGTCCGGATCGATGAGGAGGCCATCCCGACCCTCGGCATCCGGAACGTCCTCCGGGAGGATATCGTTTTCGGACACGAAAAGGGCCTCACGTTGAAGCTCCCGGCATACGGCAAGCAGAACGAAGACGGCAGCCTTACGGCCTTCGTCTTCCCGGCCTTCCTGCCCGCGGACGACCTTATGGCCTCGCTCCCCGCGAACTACAACCTGATCTCCTACGACGCGGAAAACGCCGGAAAACAGTGCTTTACCGGCCAGGGCGCCGGCCGTTTCCCCACGGCCTACAACGTCGTCCAGGACCTTCTGGACATTGCGGACGGAACGGAAAGCTTCTATACGGACAGCGCCGTTCCCACCGGGGTCGACAACAAGAAAGCCCTCCGCCGCTTCTACGTGCGGACGACGGTCCCCGCGGACGTTCCCGGCTGCACCGCGATGCCGAAGGACGGCGTCTATGTGACCGGCCCCGTTCCGGTCAGCGAGATCTTCGCATTCATCGAAAAACAGCGGGAAAAAGATCCCGCCCTCTTCGCGGCGGTCCTGCCCGAATGACGTGTTCATCCGGACAGCCCGCAGCCATAGATCACTGAAGGAGAAAACATGCTGAAAGTATGCAAGTTCGGCGGCTCGTCCCTGGCGGACGCCGCGCATTACAGGTCTGTCGGTGAGATCGTCCGCGCGGATCAGGACCGCAGGGTCATCGTGGTCTCCGCGGCCGGCAAGCGCTATTCGGGCGATCACAAGATCACCGATCTCCTCTATCTCTGCCACGCGCACCTGACTTACGGCGTGTCCTGCGACCAGGTCTTTGACATGATCCGCGCGCGCTACCTGGAGATCCGCAACGAGCTTCAGATCGGCGTCGATCTGGAAGCGGAATTCGGCGCGCTCCGCCGGAAGATGGACGACAAGATCAGCGAAGAGGAACTGGTCAGCCGCGGCGAATATTTCTCCGCGCGCCTGATGGCCGCCTATCTGGGCTACGAATTCGTGGACGCGGCTTCGTGGGTCCACTTCAACTACGACGGCAGCATCGATCAGGAGAGCTCCTATGAAGCGCTCACAAAGCTGGCCAAGGGCAAGAGCGTGGTCATTCCCGGCTTCTACGGCGTCATGCCGGACGGGAAGATCAAGCTGATGTCCCGCGGCGGCTCCGACATCACCGGCGCGCTGGCCGCGGCTGCCCTCAAGGCCGACGTTTACGAAAACTGGACCGACGTCTCCGGCATCCTGATGGCCGACCCGCGCATCGTCAAAAACGCGCACACGATCCGGCGCATCACCTACTCCGAGCTGCGCGAGCTCTCCTACCTGGGCGCGCAGGTCCTGCACGAGTCCTCGATCTTCCCTGTCCGCGAGAAGAACATCCCGCTGAACATCAAGAACACCAACGATCCGGGGCATCCCGGCACGCTGATCCAGGAAAAGTTCGACGATGAGGACGCGAACGACGGAAACCTGATCACCGGCATCGCCGGCCGCAAGGTCTTCACCATCGTCCGCATCACGAAGAGCGGCATGTCTTCCGAACTGGCGCCCCTGAAGCGCATCCTGGAGATCTTCGAACGCTACAAAGTCCCGGTCTCCTATGCCCCGTCCGGCATCGACTGCTATTCGGTGGTGCTCGAGAACCAGATCTTTGAACCGTACCGTTACCCGATCCTGGCCGATATCCAGAAGGAGATCCGCCCCGATCACATCCACGTCAGCGAGAACATCGCGATCCTGGCCGCGGTCGGCCGGCGTATGGTCTTCCGCTCCGGCTCGTCCGGACGGATCTTCCAGGCGCTGGGCGCAAGAGGCGTCAACATCCGGATGATCTCGCAGGGTCCCGAGGAACTCAACATCATCATCGGCGTCAAGGAAAACGACTTTGAGGCCGCCATCCAGGCCCTCTACGAGAACATGGTTGCCGATGACAGGCCGTCAGCGTAAAGAAAGGACAACAACTATGAAGACCTACAACGTCACGATCCTGGGTGCGACCGGCGCCGTCGGCCGCGAAATGATGAAGATCCTTGAAGAAAGGAACTTCCCTGTCAAGAACCTCCGCCTTCTGGCCAGTGCCCGGAGTGCCGGAAAAATTCTTAAATTCAAAGGCGAAGACGTGGTGATCGAGGAGGCGGCGGCCGGCTCGTTCGGCGGGCAGGACATTGTTCTGGGCGCCGTTTCGAACGCCCTGGCCAAGGAAATGGCCCCGCACATCCTGGAAGCCGGCGCGGTCTTTGTGGATAACTCCAGCGCGTTCCGCCTGGATCCGGAAGTCCCCCTGGTGGTGCCGGAAGTCAACGCCGGGGACGTGAAAGGCCATCACGGGATCATCGCCAATCCGAACTGCTCCACCATCATCACGATGGTCGCGGTCAACCCCCTGAATGCGCTCTCGCCCATCACCGAGATGATCGCCTCCACGTATCAGGCGGCTTCGGGTGCCGGCGCGGGCGGGCCCATCGAGCTCGCGGCGGAAGTCGACGCGCTCACAAGCGGCGGTTCCTACGAGCCGAAGGTCTTCCCCTACCAGCTGGCTTACAACCTGATCCCGGATATCGGATCCGCGCTTGAGAACGGCTACACCACCGAAGAGATGAAGATGCAGAACGAGGGCCGCAAGATCATGCACCTGCCCGAGATGCGCTGCACCTGCACCTGCGTGCGCGTGCCGGTCATGCGGAGCCACTGCATTTCCGTAGTCGTCCGCACCAAGGACCCCATCACCGTGGAAGATGCGCGCCGCGTGATCGAAGCCGCGCCCGGCACGGTCCTCCGGGACGATCTTCCCGCGAAGCTCTACCCCATGCCGCTTCTGACCACCGATCAGGACCTGGTGCAGGTCGGCCGCATCCGCTACGACCTCGCTTCCGAAAACGGCCTGGCGCTGTGGTGCTCCGGCGACCAGATCCGCAAAGGCGCCGCCACGAACGCGGTCCAGATCGCGGAGCTGCTGTGATCATAAGATCGAACGCCTAAAATAATAAGGGCCTGCTTCCTCCGGGAAGCAGGCCCTCTTTCGATCGCTGTTACTTTCCGCTCTCCCTCCTGATCCTTGCCGGGCAGCGGTCCTTGTCCGCCCGCGGGCCGTACTGGCACCTGGGGCAGCCGAAGCACTGCACGTAGGGCGCGCCGGTGAGGACCGCCGCGCTGAAGGCCGGGTCTGCCAGAAGCGCGCGCGAAAGGTCGACCGTATCGACGAGGTCGTTTTCCAGCATATATTCCACTTTTTCGGGCGTATTGAATCCGTTCACTGAGGAGACCGGGACGCGGCCCTTAAAGTGCTCATGGAAGCGGACGCCCAGCTCCGCCACGTCCGAATACGGAAGCGAAGGATCGTGCGAAAGGGCGTCCAGCGGTTCGATCCCGTTCGAGATCTGCAGGTATTCGCAGCCGGCCTTCACGTATTCCTCGGCAACGGCAACGGAGCCCTCCACGTCCGGGTCGAAGCCGCTGACGCGGGCGGAGATCAGAAATTCCGGCCCGCAGGCCTCCCGGATCTTCCGGATGATGTCGGCGCCGAAGCGCGCGCGGTTCTCTTCGCTGCCGCCGAATTCATCGGTGCGGAGGTTCGTCCTGGGCGAATGGAACTGATTGATCAGGTAACTGTGGCAGGCGTGGATCTGGATGCCGTCGTAGCCGGCCTTTTTCGCGCGGACCGCGGCGTCCCGGAATGCGTCCTCCATCGCCAGGATCTCTTCCTTTGTCATGGCCTCGGACATCCCGCCGCCCCTGGTTTGAACCGCGGACGGGCCGATCTGCCGGCCGACCGCCGGGTTCGTGGTGATGCCGGTGTGGTTCAGCTGGATGATGACCTTCGCGCCCGCTTCGTGGACCGCGTCCGCGATCCGCTTCTGTCCTTCGATCTGGCCGTCTTCATAAAGGCCCATGTGGACCGGGCCGAACCGGCCGTCCGGCGTGACCGCCGTAGCTTCCACGCAGATGAGCCCCAGGCCCGCCGCGGCGCGTTTCCGGTAATGCTCCACGTGCGCGTCGGTGGCCAGGCCGCTGCCGTCCGTATAGCCGAACTTGACCGTGGGCGCGTAGGTGATGCGGTTCTTGAGTTCCAGAGATCCGACGCGGATCTTGTCGTTCACGGATGCCATGATGTCCTCCTTTTGCTGTCCGCTTCCCGCCGCCAAAACACGATGGCCCGACGGCGTTCCGTTTTTTCACAAAAAAGGCCCCGGGCAGCATGCACCCGGGACCCGTCTCTCCTTTATTCTTCGCAGATGGCGAAAACGCGGCACGGCAGGCCGTTCGCGCCTTCGAAGTTCGGCCAGGAGGCGAACAGGATGGCGCCGGCGGCCGGAACCTTGTCCAGGTTCCTGAGCACTTCGATCTGGATCTTGTCGTGGTCCAGGACGTAGCGCTCGCAGGCCAGGTCTTCATTGCGGGCGGCTTCCGCAGAGCCGTCCGTATCCAGCGTCTCATGGCCGTTCGCGGCGATCTTCCGCTCCTCGTAGAGGAAGCTGATGGCGGGAAGCGACCAGCCGGGGAAGTTCTCCGAACCGTCCTCGGCGATGCCGGACATCTTGTCCATATCGGGCCAGTTCTTGTACCAGTCGGTCCGAAGCGCCACGAACGCGCCTTCCGGGATACGGCCGTACTTCTCTTCGTACGCAAGGATATCGTCCACGGTAACGCAGTAATGGCAGTCCTTCGCGGCCTTTTCGGAAATGTCGATCACACAGAGCGGGAACGCCGCGTCCTTCATGGTGAAACTCTCCGCATAGACGCCGCCTTTCTTGAAATGTGCCGGGAAATCGATGTGCGTACCGTACTGGCCGGGGAATTTGAACTGCTGGATCTGGCACTCGAGCATCGGGTTGCCCCAGTCGAAGAGCACGTTCCCGAGTTCAGCCGCGCCTTCCGGAATGCCGGACCAGTAAGGGCTGTCGTTGTTCATCAGATGCGAAAGCTCCACCCATTTCAGGTTCTTGAGTTCCGCGAGTTCGTTCCAAAGTTTGTACATAAGGCTCCTTTCGGCGGCCCCGCCGCCCGTGCGGGCAGTCCCGCCGCGAATTTTATCCCGGCGCCGTCTCCGCCGCCGATACTGACATTTTACCAAGAAGAACGCCTTCCTGCAACGCCGAATTTGCCGCTTTCCGGATTTTCGGGCGCGCCGCGGAATTTAACCGCACGGCTGTGAAAACGTCCCGAAAACGTTTGATTTTCGCTTCAAAAAAGGGTACGATGTTTCTGTTGAGGCCGCAGTGCCCCAAATCCTCAGGAGGACGCACATGGAAAACTTTCTGCTTGCACTGAACGCCGTCGTTCCCTTCATCATCTACATGGCTGTGGGCTACGCCTTCCGGGTCTTCAAGCTGGCCTCGGAAGACCTCCTGAACAAACTGAACAGCATGGTGTTCAAATGCTTCTTCCCGGTGCTGATGTTCCGGAATTTCTGCACGATGGACCTGAAGCAGAGCTTCGACCTCCGGATGCTGATCTTCGCGTTCGCCGGCGTCTTTGCCATCATCCTCTTCTCTTCGGTCGCGGTCCGGTACGCGGTGAAGGAGCCCGGCAGGCGCGGTGCCATCGTCCAGGGCCTCTTCCGGAGCAACTCGCTCCTTTTCGCGCTGCCTCTGGCGCAGTCGGTCCTGGGGCCGGAGGGCTACATGATCGCGTCGGTCACCGTGGCCATCATGGTGCCGGTCTACAACATGCTGGCCGTCATCATCCTGACCTATTACGGAGGCGGGAAGACGAGCCCCTTAAAGCTTGTGAAGGCCGTCCTGACGAACCCGATCATCATCGGCGCCATCGCGGGCGTTTTGGTCCTGCTGACCGGGATCGGGCTTCCGGAGTGCGTCATGAAGCCGGTCAAGGCCATCGCCGATATGACCACGCCGCTCTCGCTGATCGTCCTGGGCGGCACGCTGCACTTCTCTGCGGTCCGGCGGAACGTCCTGCCGCTGTCGATGATCGTGCTCTTCAAGCTGATCCTGGTGCCGGCGCTCTTCCTTGTGATCGCGGGCCTTGTGGGCCTTACGCCCGATGAGAAGTTCGTGATGATCTCGGTCTTCGCCACGCCGGTGGCCGTCTCCTCTTTCCCGATGGCCGCCAACATGAACTGCGACGGCGAACTGGCCGGGCAGATCGTCTGCTTCACCACGGTCGCGGCGCTCTTCACGCTCTTCCTGTGGATCCTGTTCTTCAAGAGCGCGGGGATCCTTTAATATACGGACCCCAAGAAAAAAGGATCATTGAAAATGTGACTGAAAAAGACAGGGCCCCGGAGATCTGGGGCCCTCTTTTTTCGTTTCAATTCAGTCTGCCGTATACAGGATGTGCAGGTTCCGGATCCCGGGATCCGAGATCCGGTCGTTCACCTGATAAGCCGCTCTTTCCGCGTCAAAGATCGGGCGGCCGTCTCTTTCCGTGAAAAATACCGTCCCGCGGGCCTCCCGCTGCCTTTCGGCTTCACGGGGATCCTGGAGCGGGCTTCCGGAAACGGTCTTCTGCGCGCCCGAAAGGAGGCCCCGTTCCTCCAGCATCCGGCCGACGGAAAGGAGGATCTCATTAAGCGCCGCCTCCTTCCTTAGGGCTTCTTCCGGTCCGTTCCCGGATGTTAAAAGAAGGCGGATCCGTTCCTCCGTCCCGTCCGGCACATCGGGCAGGTCCCGGAGCGCGCGGAAAGCCCACTTATAATACGGCATCAGCGCGCCGTTCAGGAGGAAGAGCGCGTGGACGGCGTTCTCCGCGAACCGGAATAAAGCCGTCTGTGCAGCCAGATCTTCACCGTGTCTTAAGCAGCGCGGATAGTTATAGGGCCCGGCCTGTTCCATCAAAAGCAGGCAGGCTGCGAGTTTTTTCAGGCGCACGTCTTCCGGCAGGACCCGGAGCTCTTCCCGGATCTTTGTGAAGAGGCCGCTGTCGTCCCGGAAGAGTTTTCCGTCCGTGGCTTCAAACAGATAGGATTCCGGAAGGCGGAGAAGGTCCCGGAGATCGATCCTGCCGTCCTCCGATCCCACGGTCCTGAGCAGAAAGTCCGAAAGGCGGATCACACCGTGCCGGTTTCCGCCCACCGGGCTCATCGGGCTCCTCCGATAGCCCCTGAATTCCTTCGGAAGCCTGCTGTAGGCGCGCTCCAGAAGGAAGGCCGTCCTTCTGTCGACGGTCTCTTCGCCGGGCAGGAAGATGCAGAAGCCGGGCTCGAAATCGTGGTCCGCGGAGGTCTCGTCATCGTAGCCGTACGCGTCCGAGCCGGCGCCCGCAAGGCCCACCGCGATCTTCGGCAGGACCTTCGGGAAGTCGCGGAGGAGCATCGGTTCCCCGTATTCTCTGTAAAAAGCTTCGGAAAGCTCCAGTCCCTTCATGTTCACCTCTTTATAAGGGGCTGTCCATAAAGGCGAACCAGTCCCTCGCATCGATCTCCCTTTTCAGAAGTCCGTCGATCTAATCCTCATCCGTAAGACACATCATGTAAAAGCACAGCGGATCGAACCCCTTTTCTTCCAGGGAATTGCGTATGACGCGCTCGGACACGCGGGCATTCGGACTGTCCAGATAAAGGAAACAGGGCCTGGCTTCAATTTCCCGCTTGACCAGCGTCGTCAGTTCATCATCGTCGGTAAGGCATTTCAGATTGAAAAGGATCGGTTCGAAAGACCTGCTTTCCAGATGATCCCTGACCCGCCGGGCTTTTTCATTATCCTTCCGTGAATGAGAGACAAAAATATACGGTGTCATCGTTCCTCCCGCAGCAACCCTTCGATGGGCTTATCGGTCTTTCCACGAGGCGATGGTCTCGTCTCTGAAGATCTTTACGCCCATATCCAACCCCGATCACAGTCCGGCGCCTCCGTAAAGAAAAAGACCGGTGAACGCTGTCATTCGACCGGTCTTTTTCCATTCGCCTGTTTAGTAGCAGCTGATGCCCGGCAGGTCCGGGACCGTGTCTCTTGTCGTATAAGTCTTTCCGGTCTCCGTGGACGAGATCTGATCGTCCTCGATGTCGATGGAATACTCCTTCAGGTACGTGACCCCGTCGACCCGCTGGAAGACCATCAGGTAGGTGATGGAATCTTCGTTAAAGCTGAAGAAATTGGCGTTGCCCAGGGAATCCATGTACCTTTTTTCGTTGTCGCCGTCCAGCGCGACCTGGTGGGATTTATCGATAAAGGTGTCCATCAGCAGCTTGCCCTGATCGTTGGCGATCAGCATGGTGGACGAGTCCGGCTCCCAGGCCGCAGGAATGGAAACGACGACGTAATCCTTGTCTTTTCCCTTGAAGGAAGCGGCCTTAAAATCGGCTTCGAACAGTTCCATGAAGATCTGCTCCGGCTCCTCGCCCCGGACGTATTCGGTGATGGAATCCGAGAAGAATTCCCTGCCGGTGGCGATGGTCTCCGCGTACATCCCGTCGCCAATCATATCGACCCTGTAATAGGAGAAGCAGGGATCGACGGGGATCATGGAAGCCTCCATTTCAAACGTCACCGTGATCCTCCGATGCATGTCGTTGACGTCCAGATCGCGGTATTCCCAGCCCACGGCCAGATCGACGGAGAAGGGGATCTTGTCCGTCAGCGCGTCCTGATAGGACTGGCTCCAGGGCTCCGGAATGGTGTAATCCGGGACGTACGAGGTGTCCTCGCTCCCGTTGGTGCTCTCCTTTTCGCTGTCGCTGATTTTCAGAAGATCTTTCACTTTGTCCGTAATGTTTCCGCATCCGGACAGCACGGCCGTCAGAACGAGCATCACTGCGGCGATCAACGCGAACTTCTTCATGGTAAACTCCTTTCCTGTATCGTCATGATGTCATAAAGACCGGGACGTGTCTCCCGGTCACGGATCCAGTAGGCCGCTGCCGTGGCACATCTCACAAACGCCTTTTTCCGTGGGGCACATGCCGCAGGGCGTAATGCCGGTCCCGTGGATTCCTTCCGGCTATGGCAGCCGAGCAGGCTCACGCATAAAAGAACTGCAAGGATCAGACATATCTTTTTCATAATGGACTTTTCTCATGTTTCATAATCCTATGATCATTATATAAAGCATCCTGTGAAGCCGTCAAGGGCGCGATGACGCCCGGCCGGCCCTTCAGAGCTCAAGCATTTCCGCCGCTGTGGGCATGTCGCCGATACCCCTGGCGTAATGGGCCGTCAGGATCTTCAGGTCCGCGTCCATATAGAAGAACGCCGGAAGCTGTTCCTCGATGCCCTCGTATTCCCCATGGGCATAACCGAGTTCCCGGATGCCCTCCATCTTTTTCCTGAATTTCCGAATGGCCTCCTCGCTTCCCAGCATCTCTTCCCGGTCCTTTGCGGGCAGGATCTCCAGATCGTTGTAGATCCTGTACTCCGGATCACATATGATGGGGAAGCTCAAGGGCTCGTCCCGGAGCGACGTCCGGATGGACTCCGGCGTGGACTGCATCACCACCGCGATGGAGAGGCCCTTCTCAACAAACTGATCGTAATGCACCTGGAGATCGTGCACGTCGAAACGGCAGGACGGGCAGCCAATATAACGAAGCACCATCAGCATCAGCGGCTTTCCGCCCGCGATCTTCCGGACGGTGGTCCCGTCCTCGAACTGGGTGGACACGGTGTAATCGGGGAAAATATCGCCCGCAGAGAGTTTGGGCATGGGAGTACCTCCTGTGTTGGTCGCATATATTATGATTTTAAGGCAAAGACCCCGAAAAGTCAAAGACCTGCGGCCGCGAAGGGACCTGACGGCCGGATCTGAGACGCCTGATTTGCAATTCTTTCAACCGAGACGTATAATTTACGAGTACTTATATAGAAGCATCCGGACCTCTTCAGAACAAAAGGAGCTCAGATGAAAGACAGCGAGATCGTGGCCCTCTACTGCGATAAAGACGAAAAAGCCATACGGGCAACGGAAAAAGCCTACGGAAGATATCTCACGACGATTGCCTTCCATATCCTGGGAGATCCGGAGGATGCAAAGGAGGCCGTCAACGATACCTATATGGCCGCCTGGCGCTCCGTTCCCGACAACCGGCCGGAAGTCCTTTCTCTTTAACAGGACAATCAGACAGTTGTCCAGGCCGATCAGAGATGGCGGGCCTGTTAAGGAACGGCGAGGACGGCGGAAAAAGGCCGGGAACAGCTAAAACTCAACAAAATATAGGAATCAGGTCACTGGATCTCAAACGATCCAGTGACCTGATCTGTTTCAGAAGGCTTTTTTAACAGTCCCTTTTCGTTACGGTCTTTCGTAGATGGCTTTCGCCTTTTTTCGGAGTTCCTTCGCGAAGAGGAAGCGGCCATAGTAATCGAACGAGGGCGCGCATTTCTCATACACGAAGGCCAGGTAACCTTCGTCCGGAAGGACCGCCTGAAGGAGGAGTTCCTCCGCCCGGTCCAGGTACATCTGGATCATTTCTTCCGTCCGGTCCGGCACCTCGGCGTAGGTCTCGCCGGTGGCTTCATCGGTGACTTCCCGGGCATCCCGGTCCATCAGAAGATCGCAGAGATTCAGGTAGGTCACGGCACGCTCGGGCTCCCCGTTTTCGACCTTTTCCATCTGGGAGAGCGCCTTTTCGTACGATGAGATCGCCTCATCGAAGCGTCCGAGGTCGGTCAGCGCCAGGGCCATGTTGTTGTAGAGCCCGCCCAGCCGGCCGTCGCCGTCCGGCAGTTCCCGTTCGTAGATGGCCCTGGCCTTCTCATAAAGCGGCAGCGCACGCTCCGCCTCGTCAAAAGCCTTACAGACCGTGGCCGCGTTCAGGTAACAGGTCGCGGCGCCCACCGAGTCCGGGCCGATCAGTTCCGCCTCGGTCATCCGGAGCGCGTTTTCCGCGTGCCGGAAGGCGTCCTCTTTCCGCGCAAGCTTCCGGTACAGGCCCATCAGTTCGTTCTCGACCGAGAACGCGCCCCGAAGGTCGTTCCCGGCTTCCGCCTCCGAAAGCCAGTACAGAAGGAGGCGCTCCGCGCCCGCGTAATCGTTCTTTCCAAGGAAGGCGTCCTCCTTCTCGATCACGCGGCCGACCGGAATGGCATGTACCGGAGCGTTCTTCTGCCACATCGAAAGATCGAAGGGGCAGGCCGGATCCGTGTAGTCCGACTTTTCCATGCTCACTCCACGGTGAACGTCACGATCTCGCCGGGCACGTTCTCCCCATACGGCTTCGCGCCTTCATAGAGGTGCGAACGGCTCACCTGCAGGAGCACGCGGGAGGCGCACTTCTGAAGCGCGCCGCGGGAAAGCGTCCCGTCCTTCACCGACGCCAGGATCTCTTCCACATCGGACATGCCGCCCGGCATGATCAGGTCGTTTCCGGCCTCGATGCAGGCGCGGGCCGAAGCCTTGTCGTACTTCAGGTCCTTGCCGTTCGTCTGACGGAAGGAGATGTCCAGCGTGGTGCACCAGTCGGTCATCACCAGGCCGCCGAAGCCCCATTCGTCGCGGAGGACCTCGGTCAGGATCTCGCGCGCGTTCGCGGTATGGACGCCGTTCACCAGGTTGTAGGACGACATCACGGCCATCGGCTGCGCTTCTCGGACGGCGATCTCAAAACCCCGGAGGTAGATCTCCCGCATCGCCCGTTCGGAGATCCGCTCGTTCACGAACATGCGGTTGTCTTCCTGGTTGTTCGCGCAGAAATGCTTGATGGTGGTGCCCACGCCGGGGTGCTTCTGCACGCCCTTGGTATCCGCCGCGGCGCATTTTCCGGTCAGAAGCGGATCCTCGGAATAGTATTCGAAGTTGCGGCCGCAGAGCGGGTTCCGATGGTGGTTCATGCCGGGCGCGAGCCACAGAGACGCGCCGAACTCCTCCATCTCCGCGCCGACGATGTCGCCGCACCGTTCAATGAGGTCCAGGTCCCACGAAGCCGCCAGGCTCGACGCAATGGGTATGGCCGTCGCGTACTGGTAGTGGTGAACGCCTTCCACGGGACTGTCGCCGGTCTCCGAGCCCAGGGCGTCTACGGCGCTCACATACCGCCCGTCCGGCTTCACCACATATTCCTTCACCAGACGGAGCCCGGCCGGGCCGTCCGGAAGCTGCATTTTCAGAATGTTCCGGCTGTCCTGAAGAAGGCCCGTGGTCTCCCCCGCGGCGCCGGGCAGGTCACACCCGCGCTGGTCCACCACGGCGGCGGCCCCGCGGCGCGCGGCTTCGCCGACCGTGAGATAGGTCAGTTCCTCATCGGTGAGCTGGGCCGTCAGCTCGTCGACCGTATAGGCGCCGGAAACGACCTCGTCCATCGTGATCCGGTGATCCTTGTGAAGGTCCGGAAGTTCCGCCGGCGCGTCTTCGTAAACGGCCGTCCGCGCAGAAAAGTCCGCGGGATCCAGAACGATGACCGGCGCGGTGTCGGTCTCTTCCTCCTCATCCTTGTACGAGTAGGGCTTCTCGAATTCCGTGCTGTACGGTTCCAGCTTGTCCGGGAAGAAGTGGTTCTTCAGGCCCTCGGTCACCACGTCCTGTTTCAGGAGCGCTTTGCAGACGACCTTCGTCTTCCGGGAGCTCGAACCCACGCGGATCAGGTATTCGCCGGTCTCCAGGACGCGGCAGCCGTTTTCCGGATCGTAGGAAGCGAACGACGAGACCTTCAGGCGGATGTGCAGGACCTCCTCTTCGCCGGGCGCCAGGACGCCGGTCTTCGCAAACGCGCGGAGCTCCTGGTACGGCTTCGGAAGCCGCCCGTAAGGCGATGAGACGTAGACCTGCACGACCTCGCGGCCGGAGTACGTATCGCCGGTATTGACCACCCGCACGGTCAGGACGATCTCCGCCCCTTCCCGCTGAACTTTCAGCGTTTTGATCTCGAAATCCGTGTACGAAAGCCCGTAGCCGAACTCGTAGACCAGCGGCTTGTTGAATGTATCGAAATAGCGGTAGCCGGTGTAGATGTCCTCTTCATAGTATTCATCGTTCGTGTCGCCGTCGTTGGCGCCGAAAACGTCCGACGCGGGATAGTTTTTATATTCGCCGGCCCAGGTGTCCGGAAGCCGGCCGCCGGGGACCGCCTTTCCTTTCAGAAGGTCCGCCGCAGCCAGGCCCGTCACGGACCCCAGCTGGCCAAGAAGGACCACCGCGTGCACGCCCGGCGTCTTCTCCAGGAGGGTCACGTCGATGGGTCCGCCCACGTTCAGAAGGACCACCAGCTTGCGGTAGTTCTTCGCCAGGAAGCGGACCGCCTCTTCCTCATCGTCCGACAGGCGGTAGTCGCCCTTGACGTCGCGCCGGTCGCCGCCCTCGCCGGAGTTCCGGGCGATGACGTAGACGGCGGTCTCGGTGCCGCTCTTTTCAAGGTCTTCCTGCGTCACCGGGATCATCGGAAGCGGGTTATAGGGCGTCAGGATCCGGAGCATCCGAAACGCCGTTCCGGTCTCTTCCGCCTGCTTTTGAAGCGCCGTGAGATGGGCCGTGAGATGCGCTTCCGCCGCCTTGTCGAAGCGGTCCAGCCAGTCCTTCGTGGTCACCTGGAAGCCTTCCCGCTCCAGACCTTCCTCGACCGTCACGGTGGTGCGGACGTTCACGTCGCCGGAGCCGGTGCCGCCCTTCACGGTGTGGCGGGCGCCGTTTCCGTAAAGCGCGATCTTTTCGGTCCTCCGAAGCGGCAGAACGCCGTCGTTTTTCAGGATCACCATGCACTCGGCGGCCATACCGCGGACCGCCTCCAGGTGGCGCTTTTCGCGCTCGGAAATATCGGGGTTCGTTGTCGCAAGATACTTTTGCATCCTTTGCTCCTTTCAGGGAGGGCCGGTCCTAAGACCGGCCCCTTTGATCAATCGTTTCGAATTTTCAGATACATCCACTTGCCGTTCATGTAGCGCATCGTGACCAGGACCGTACGCAGGATCTGGTCACATGCCATGGCGTACCAGGCGCCGAAAAGCCCCAGATTCAGGACCTTCATGAAGAGGTAGCCCAGGCCGGTACGGACGAACAGGACCGTGACCAGCGTGATCATGGCGGTCACGCGCGTATCGCCGGCGCCTCGTAAGGATCCCGCGAAGACGAACTGCGTGCACTGGAACGGCTGCAGGAACGCCACGAACAGCATAATCTGGCCGCCCAGCGAGATCACCTCCGGGTCTTCATTGTACGCCATGACAATGTACTTCCCGAATATCGCGAAGACGAGCATCAGGAAAGCAGAGATCATCATACCGATGGTGGCCGACCGGAAGCTGTATGCCCTGGCCATGTCCGGCCTTCGTTTGCCGAGGCTCTGTCCGACCAGGGACGTCGAGGATACCGCGATCGCCTGCCCGGCCATGAAGGACAGCGACTGGATGTTCATGCACACCTGGTGCGTGGCGTACTGCAGGTTGCCCAGGGAGACGACCATCCGGGCGAACATGATCATGCCAGCCCGCATGATCAGCTGCTCGATCATCGAAGGGAAGCCGATCTTGAAGATGGCCGAGAGCGCCTCCTTATCCGGCTTGAATCCGAGCCGCATTTCGAGGTGCAGGTACTTCTTCTCCGACTTCCGCGTCACCACGACCATACCGATGACGAACGCCGTGGTCTGGCCGATGATGGTGGCCAAAGACGCGCCCGCGACGCCCATCTTCGGGAAGCCTAAGTTTCCGTAGATCAGGCACCAGTTGAAGAACACGTTCACGACGTTCGCGATGGTGTTGTAGATCATGGCCGACCGCGAGTCGCCCGCGCCCCTTAGCGCCGACGTGTTGACGAAGGTCAGCGCCAGCGGCAGGAAGCCGATCATTTGGATCTTCATATAGATCTGGGCGTCCGCGAAGGTCTCCTCGTTCGCGCCCATGAACCGGACCATCGGGCCGGCCAGGATGAAACCCGTAACGGCCATGATGAGGCCGATGAAGAACGTCATCATCAGGGACTGGCGGTGGATCAGGTTGGCCTTGTCCGGCCGGCCCGCGCCCTTGTAGCGGGCGACCATCGCCGTGGTACCGACGCACATCGACTGGATGAGCGTCATCAGGATGAATTTGGGCTGGGTCGTCAGGCCGACGGCCGTGACGGCGTTGTAGTGGATGCGGCCGACCATCATCAGGTCGACCATGGAAGCCAGCGTTGTCAGCGTCAGCTCGATCAGGGAAGGCCAGGCGATATTGACGATGTCCTTATAAAGGGCCTTATTCGTCAGGTTTTCCGGTAGTTTCAGTCTCTTCTTGGCCTTGCACTCTTCGATGAATTCCGGGGTGCCGAAATCCACGTCATCCAAAGCCAGGTGCATATGCCTTTTCTTTTCAGCCGCTGCCGCTTCGCTCATGCGCAGGTTCTCCTTTCTTTGAAGGAATACGGTATTTCTTCGCCGTTTTCACACTCTGGGTCTTATTTTAATTTATCGGAAAATGAAAGTCAATAAACGCAAAATTGTTTCGGGAAAAAAGTATTTTCAAAAACTGTTTTGGGACGAACCATGTTTCGGAGAAAACGAAAATGTTGTTAAAATTGAACAATTTTATAATTGTAAAGTCTTGACGTTTTTGTGACTTCTGTGATATGTTTGAGACAGGAGATCGGGCCCGATCTCTTAAACAGACCAAAACACCCATTCGTTTTTCTAAATGCCGTATCGACTGCGGATGCGGAGAAAGGAGTCCCCTGTGACCGTCCATACCGGAAGCCCGAAGACTGAATCTTCACGGAGGTTATTCTCATGACTGCCAAAAAGAAGATCATCCTGATCTCCATCACCGCGGTGCTCTGCCTTGCCATACTGGCAATCATCCTTGTAGTCCGCGAGGACAGGAAGATCTATTCGAGATGGAAATTCAAGTATTTTGATTCCCCTGCGGCCCGGGAATACAGGGATGCCAAAACGATGGAAGACGTCAATATAGAGGTCGTTTCGGATCTGTTCCAGATCGGCAGCATCTCAGAGTTTCCTTTTCCCTCGGAGGTCGAACTCCCGGTCGACCTGACCTATTATCAGAAGGAGGGAAACCGCTATGTGGAGGCCTATACCATTCCGAAGGGGACGGTGGTCTACGCCGCTGAAGATTACTATAAGTACGGCTGTTCCGGCTTTCCGACCTTTGATAAAGAATGGAGCTATCTGCATCCCTTCCGCGTCGAGGGAAATTCGATGCATGCGCCGTACCTCTATGCCCGCGTAAAGGATCTGAAGGACGTCTGGCAGCTGATCTGGGAGACCGAGCCCGGCAGAAAGGCTTATTACGAAGAGCATTACGCCCCCTTCAGATTTTCTGTCGAGAATGTTGCCTGGCGGCATGTGCTGTTCCTGGACTATCTCCTATATGAACGCGGCGTCTACTGCTCTAAAAACGTTGACCTGTTCAATAAAGCGTTTGTCCCGTTCAGTTTGAGAACAGATTAAAGGCCTCATATCAGGTCAAAACAACATTCGTTTCGTTAATAAACAAAGGAGTGTACCCTTATGACCGCAAAAAAGAAGATCCTCCTGGCCGGATCCGCCGCGGTGCTCTGCCTTGCCATACTAGCCGTCATCCTTATGGTCCGCGAAAACGGGAAGACGTATTCAAGATGGAAATTCAAGTATGCGGACTCTTATTACGCCCTGGAATACCGGGATGCCAGAACGATGGAAGAAGTAGACGTAACAGCTGTTGTAAATGGGATCCCGTTTACTCCTCTCAAAGATCTTCCTCTCACAAATATCGTCGAACTTCCTATCGACGTGACCTATTATCAGAGATCCGGGAACCGTTTCGTGAAATTATTTACGATTCCCAAGGGAACTGAAGTAGATCTTAGTCTGGACAAGTATACAGGCGGCTGTCAGGGACTGCCGACCTTCAGCAAAAAATGGTGTTATGTCCATGCGTTTCACACGGAAGATCGGATGTCCAGTCCC
>JAEEGL010685781.1_pt1 | contig 20116 bp, 10 predicted proteins | sample 9134231 | NCBI WGS metagenome assembly JAEEGL01 (sample SAMN16246548, study PRJNA631951) | gut metagenome | biome: gut microbiome; feature: rumen; material: fiber-attached | host: Bos | place: Iran: Karaj | collected 2018-10
ATGTATATATTACGAGGTGAAAACTAATTATGAATTACGCATTGTGCATTATGAATTATGCGTTATGCATTATGAATTACGCATTACAAATTATGCATTATGAATTACCTTCACGTCCCTCCCTCATATAGGGGGGCTGGTGATAGGGGCTATTTCTTCATTCTTCACTCTTCACTCTTCACTTAAAAACTAAATCTCCGGTATCACGGATGTCAGTTGGTCTATGATGTCAATATGCAGTGCTCCCTCCCTGATGACAAGGAATATCGTATCATCTCCCGCGATGGTGCCGAGCACATCCTTCAGCGCTGCGGAGTCGATGTTGCTCGCTATGCTGCTGGCAAATCCCGGCCGCGTGCGTATCACCGCCATGTTGCCCGAGAAATTGATGCTCTTAAACCCCTGTGTGGGTGGCAAATCAAGGACTGGCTCCGGCTGATGCTGACGCTTGTATGAGGTCTCTTCGGGGATGGCATAGTGGCATCTCCCTTTGCCATCGCTGACCTTTGCCACCCTCAGGCGCTTCATGTCGCGTGACAGAGTTGACTGTGTCACAATGATACCTTGCTGTTTCAGCAGATGTAACACATCGTCCTGAGAGGTCAGTTCATTCTTTGAGAGTAGCAGCCGCAGGGCAGCCAGCCTGTCATTTACTTTAACTTCTTGCATAGTTCTGTCTGTGTTTACTATGTGCATATAATGCAAAAGCAGACCGCAAAATTATAAATAATTATGCAATCCGCCAAATAATTTATGCAAAAAGTTGCATTTTATGTGCATAAATGCAGTTTTTATGCATTTTTCTGATGGATATTCATCGATATGGTTCAGTATCGGTAAGTAAATCCGAAGGTAACGGCCCGGCTGTCGTAGTAAGAGCCTAACTGAAGGAATGACATCTTGGGAGAGCCTGCTATATCGTGAAAGTCGGCACTGACAGTACAATGACGCCCCAGATCTTTGCTTACTTTTACGGATGCATAGAGGTGTGGACGTACTTCGACAAGTAATTGCCTGCGGCTATTGTATAAGAGTTTTGAGCTGATGCGCAGGCCCCCTTTGAGCTGCAACGCTGGTATCAGGCGGACATTGAAGATGTTTGTGACCCTGTTGAAGTTTGGATAGAAGAGAGTCCCGTGGTAAAAGTCGGCACCTGCAGTCAGTCTGAACGGCCCTTTGCGCCACGTCACCGATGCCCTGATGCCGGTATAGCGCTCATCAGCAATCGCGTTGCCCGTTGTCCATGAGTGCACCACGCCGCCGCTCGCCACAAGGTCGGACTGCTGGTAGGTGTAGCGTGATTCTATGTTATATAACATATTTGTAGGAGTATTTGTCATATACATAGCGCGCTTCAATATCTCGTCATAGCCGGCGTAGTAGTTGTAGATGAGCGGTGTGACATAGTCGCGGCTGAACAGAGCTTGCACAAAGTGCCTCCCCATCTTGTATCCCGCGCTGGCCAGGTAGCCGTGCTCTATGTCGTTGTGTTTCCAGTGTGGTGTCTCGCCATCGTAATAAGTGCGATGCCATAAGTTGATAATCCTGAAGCGGTCGCCAAGGGCCAATACCCATGGGCCTTTCTTGTAGTCAAGTTGCAGATAGATGTCGTTGTACATTATCTGCTGGCGGTCTGAGTTTAATGTCCATGAGTTGAGATAGTCAATCTCCCATCCGGCAAGGATGTTCAGCGCGTTATTCAGGCAAGGGATGCTTGTCTCGGCGAATTGATAGACGAAACAATCCTGCATCTTTGCCCCTTCGATATGGGTATTCGCATATTCTGCCCCGAGTTCTGTAAGCAGTGTCGCTCCGTTGTCGTTAAGTGTGCGGGTGTAACTTGCCACACCGTTCCAGCCGCGCACAAACTCTGGTATTTCCATCATGTTGCTTTCCGGATCTTCAAGAATCTTGTCTTTGCTATTCTGAAAGCTTTGGGTCAACTTTATCTTCAGGTTGTCGTTCTTGCTGATGTCCCAGTCTATGTTAAGGTGCACGTTCTCCACAGCCCGTCGGGATGAGAACCATTCATAGTCGGTTAGCGAACCTTTGGCGTACTGAAGGTTGGTCAGCGCGTAGCCCCTGAGGGTGATGTTCCCCGTCTTGGTGACAACGTCGGCATAAATCTTGCCGTTGCCCAGAGTGCCGCCGTTCAGCAGCGCCTTGCCGGATGTAGAGCCTGCCTCCTGCTCCTTGAAATAGATATCAATAGTGCCTAAACGGCCTGCACCGCTCGTTGATGTCGATGTGGACAGGTAGATCTCTATCGTATTAATCTCGTTGGCTTTGAATGCATCAAGTATTGTCTCGTCATCCATCGGCAACACGACATTGTCTATGCGTATCTCAAAGTCGGAGTTGAGCCGTTTACCATTGTCTGACACCAGTTCCGGACAAGTCAGGAGTACATCCATCAGCGTCATCTCCTTGTCTGGCTTCAGGGCATCGACGTTTATGACATACCGGTCGCCGCTGTGCTCAATGATTTCCAGCTCTTCTGTAGCAAGGACATTGACACAGAAGAGCACCGAGCAGAGTATCCAGATTGTTAGTCTTTTCATCTTTACGTTTAGCCTTTCGGGGTACAAAGGTAATAAAAAAATGTAATAAGGACACAGATGTGAGCCTTTTTTATGACTAAAATTAAACAAAGTCAACGTGAATTAAAAATAAGTTTAACCTCAGTCAACCATCTTTATAAATAAGACTCAAAGTTGTCAACGAAAATCGTTAAACCACACACTGGCTGTTGTTTCTCAATGGGAAACACTTTGTTTCCACCTACGAAACAAACTGTTTCCACACACGAAACAAACTGTTTCGCAAAGGGAAACAAGTGAGAAACAAAAAAATGTCGCTGCAGTTTGATTGGCTGTAGCGACATTGTGATAGTATAGAGTATGTATGTGGACAGGACCTGCTCCTCGAAGTAAACGCCTACTTGCCGAGGAAATTTGTGTCGAGATATTTCTGAAAGGTTTCTCTGTAGTTGTCGCCGATGGGCAGTGATGTCTCTGCATCCATGATGACGCGGTTCTTGTTTACCTCCCTGATCTCTTCAAGATTGATGATATACGAGCGGTGAATGCGCATGAAATTAGCTGGCAGCCGCTCCTCCATCTTCTTCATCGACAGTAGGGTGATGATGGGTTTCGGCTCATTGCGCAGGTGCACCTTCAGGTATTCGCTCATCGCCTCAATGTAGCGAATGTCGCTGATAGAGACCTTGATGATGTGGTAATCGGTCTTAAGGAAGATGGTGTCGGCGTCCTTTGGGCCTTTAGGGTCTTTGAGGTCATTAAGCTCTTTAAGTTCCTTAGGGTCATTAAGGCCATTAAGCCTTTCCTTCAACCTGTTTGCGGCGCGCATGAAGTCTTGCATTCCGAAGGGTTTGAGCAGATAATCCACAGCATTGACCTTGAAACCCTCTACGGCATATTCTGCGTATGCGGTGGTAAAGACTATGAGCGGCGATACCGTCAGCGATTTCACAAAGTCCATACCATTGAGGTCGGGCATGTTGATGTCGCAGAAGATGGCATCAACGGTGTCATTCTCCAAAAACCGGCGCGCCTCAATGGCACTCTGGCATTGCTCTACTAGTTCCAGGAAGGGTACTTTGCCGATATAGGCTGCTATCTGCTGAAGAGCCAGGGGCTCATCGTCTATTGCCATGCATCGTATCATAGTGGTATCGTTAGTTCTACGTTATATGTGTCGGGCTTGTCCTGTATGTTGAGTGTGAAGTCGCTGCCATAGAGCAGTTGCAGCCTTTGCTTCACGTTGTTGAGCCCTATGCCGCCCTTCTCGTCGTTGGGTTTGTCGGCCTTTGAGTTATAGCAACAGAAGTGCAACTGCTGTCCTTGCATCACGTCCAGCTGGATATTGATGAACGAGTCACGCTGATAGCTGATGCCGTGCTTGAAGGCATTCTCTATGAAACTGATGAGCATCAGCGGCGGCACAGTCCTGTCGGGTACCTCGCTGGGCAGGTCGAGACTTATCTTAACCTTGTCGGTATAGCGCAGACGCATAAGGTTGACGTAGGTGCGTATGAACTCGCATTCGCGGCTGAGGGGCACGCCGTACTTGTCGCCCTCATAGAGTATGAAGCGCATCATCTTCGATAGCTCCACAATGGTGCTCTTAGCCTTCTCGGGATCTATATCCACAAGGGCGTGGATATTGTTCAGCGTGTTCATGAAGAAGTGCGGATTGATCTGATACTTCAGATACTCCAGCTGGTGCTCCAGGTTTTTCCTCTCCAATGATGTCATCCTGTGCTCGTCATAGCGATGCTTGTAGTAGCTCTTGATGCCCAGATTAGCGCCAAACATCAGCATGAGCATGATTACCGCGATGATGTCGTGCTCGCCCATGATGGCTGGAGGAGGTCCCTGATGCGGTCTTCCCCGGAAATGATGGTGCTGAGGCTCGTGGCGCTCCATCTGTGATCCTTGCATCTCAGGCCCCATTCGTTGCTCCATTGGCTGAGGATCATGGCGATGGATGTCGCGCGGCCTGTTGCTGCATTGATATATGGAGAATAACAATACGAAACACATCGTAGTGCAGACGTAGAGTATTCGCTTGTGTCCATAGATTATCAGCGGTGCCAATAAGAAGTTGTGCACCATGAAGAGCAGAAAGAAAAGTCCGAACTTGGGCCATATCATCCATAGCTCATGCCACTGGAATGACAGGCTGTCGCCACTCAGAAAGCGCACATAAAGACTCAGTATTGGGGCCACAAAAAGCATGGCCCACAATACCAAGTATATGAGATTCTCCTGTAATGACTGATGTTTCATCCATTTAAGAAACGGAATTCCCTGCATTTTATTATTTGTCTTTTGAGATTTAGTGTGTCCTGCGGTTTCCCCGCAGGACAGTGTTGAGGTTTCGTGTGTCCTGCGGTTTCCCCGCAGGACAGGGTTGGGATTTCTGTTACCCTGCGGGAAAACCGCAGGGCACTTTACTTGAGTCTTACCATCTGCCGCCTCCACCGCCGGGGCCGAAGCCGCCGCCGCTGTTGCCTGACGAGTAGTTGCTGAGCGTTACGCTGCTGCCGCCACTGACGGTGCCGCCTATGTTCAGCACGCCGTTGCACATGTCTGTGCCGCCGCTGACGCTGACACCCGATGTGAGCGTAGGTGTAGATGAGGTATATACGATAAGTTTCTGTGAGTTGCCGCTCGTTGACGGGGTCTTGAACGCTGCCGTCAGTGTGCCGCCGTTATACAGTGCCAGCCAGCTGTTCTTCATCCATGATGTGGTACTCTTGCATGTGCCATTGGTGATGCTGGACCCGCTCTCAAGGTCACCGATGGCTATTACCGTGCCGCCAGAGATGTATAGCTTCTTGCCTTCCTCCGTATTAGCGTCAAGAGACTTCTCCACGTTACCGCTACCGATGGCATATACCAAGCCGCCCTTGATGTAGAAGTTACCGTTCGTGTCCATCGCGTCGTTGCCCGTAGAGTAGCAATAGATGTATCCGCCGTTGATGGTCATATCGCCGGCATAGCTCAGGCTCTTTGTGTCATCGTTGTATGAGGCGTTGATGCCGTCGTCAGAGGCGCTGACGTATGTCTGTCCGCCGTTGAAGGTGATGCAGGTCTTTGACTCTATACCCTCACCGCCGGCACCTGTCGTGGTGACATTGATGATGCCATCGTTAACGGTTATGGCTCCATCAACCTTGATGCCCTTTGGCGATGACTTGTAGTCGGAGTCGTATTTGTCAAGCTGTTGTGATGATGTCACCACTGACAGCGTCCCTGTAGAACTTGCCACTACGGCGTTGCCGCTGGTCTTGATGGTTGTGGTACCGCCATCAACGGTCAGTGTTCCGTCTGCATTGATGCCCTTGCCGCCTGCTCCTGTGCTGGTCAGGCTTAGTGTTCCGCCGCTGATAGTCATGTTGCCGTCGGCACCCAGGCAGGCCGATGCCTTGGTCTTCAGCTTGTCAGAATCCCATGTACCGCCGCCGCTGGTGCTTACGGTAATGGCTCCGTCGCTGATAATCATGTCGCCTTCGCTCTTGATACCCTTGCAGGAAGCGCCCGTGATGGACGCGTTGATGGTGCCACCTATTATATATATGTTGCCCGTATCCTCATCCTCATGGCCGCCATCGGCAGCATCGGTAGCAGCGATAGGAGTGCCTTCGTCATTGTCTATGTCGCACTGTATGCCGTCATCGCCCACACCGCTGATGTTCAATGTGCCGCTCTCCATGAGGAAATACTCATTGCATGACACACCGTCCTTCGTGGCGGCGAGGATATTCACCGTGCAGTTCTTCATCTCCATGTAGTCGCCGCTCTTGATGCCGTGGGCCTTGCTGCCGTATGCATAGACATTCAGCACACCCTTGCCCTTCAGCTCCAGATGGCCCTGACAGTAGAGACAGGCCTTGGCGGTGCTGGCAGTACCGTCCTGCAGTGTGTTCTCTGTGTCCTTCTTCACGCTCAGGTCTATGCGCTTGCCGTTGGTGATGTTTATAGGAGCGCCGTTGGGATTGGTAAGCGCCAGACCGTTCAGGGTCACAGTACACTTGGCACTGCCGCCAAGAGTCAGCGAACCGTCAGTCGAAGCACCCTTGAGGTTGTAGGTTATCTCCTCCATTGTACCGTCATTTATGAGGTCATTCGTGACGGCATCGCTTTGTGTTATCGTCACATGTGCACCGCTCACGCTGACATCTACATACTGAGCTATGTTGCCAGCCACATAGACCAGGGCACCGGTGCCGATATATGTGACATTCACCTCATTATCACTTACTGCGGTGTCATCGGTAAACATCGATGTAATATCGCTGATGGCAAACGTCTTACCCATTACGTTCATCGTTGAACCATTGGCAAAGGTCATCTTGCCCGTTTGCTCAGCAGGAAACTGATACGTGGCGCTACCGCTGGTTACGTTCAGTGTCTGCGCCGATGCTGCCATAGTCAGCATGGCCATTATAGTACAAAATATCTTCTTCATCTTACGTTCACTTTTATCGTTCTCTTATTGTTCTTTACAATGTATGTACCCTTGGACAGCGCAGAACCTTGCGGTATCACGCGTCCCTGAAGGTCATAGATCACAGTATTGCTGTCGGTAATGATACTGTTGACATCAGAAATAACGGTTTCATCGGTGCCTACTTCGTTTATCGCCGTAGTGCTGCCAGCAGCAGAGAACTCCATGCTCGCCAGTGTTGCGAGTGGTAAGGTGGCTAAAGTCTCACTGCCGCTGGAGGCGATGAGGTTGTCGTTGGCGAATGAGATGGTCAGGTCCGTAGCCGTCACCGCCTGTGTAGTACCGTCATTCATGGTAAACACCATGTACTGATAGTCTGCGGCTCGCATCGACAGACTGCTGAGGATGCAGAGCAGTGTTAGGAAAATTGATTTCTTCATGTTATGCTTCTTTTGTGTTATATATCTGTTTTCGCCCACAAAGGTACAAAATAAAGCCTGTCCACCGAATTATTTTCAGTGAACAGGCTAATTCTTTCAACGAATGACGAGTGTCTTTTTGTAGTCATTACTTCCTTATATTAAAGAAAGAACGAAAATGAAGACTTTACTTAAACAGGTCCGGCAGGTAGTATCCTAAGTGCGGGGGTTGGTTGTAGGATACGTTTTGCCATACTACGCCCATTCTGTATATGTGGTCGTGCATCAGTGTGGGCACGCGATACTGCGTAGGGATATTGGTGGTGAAGATGTTCAGATGTGATCTGTCAGAGGCATCATAGAGTATTATCTCCTCACGCCAGTCACCGAAGAGGTCTGCCTGCAGGCATGGTGTGGCCTTGGTGCCGTTGCATGATGCTGAGTTGCCATAGTAGCTGAACGTGAATATGTCATCGGTTCCGCTGCCGTTCCATTTTGCTACGTAGTATCGCTGCGGCCTTTGCTGTCCCTGCATGCGCTGTCTTGCCTCTGCAAAGCGTGCTCGGATAGAGTCGGGCACTTCGCCACGGTTCCTCATCCGTTGTCCCATGCCGCGCTGTCCGCGTTGTCCGAAGCCTCCGAAATCACTGCCTCCGAAGCCCTCGCCACCGTTGCCGCCGTCCTGTCCGAAGCCCTGCATGCCGTTGCCGCCGCCGTCATTGCCGCCGTTCCAACCGCCGTTTCTGTTGCCTCTGTTGCGCTGACGTGGGGAGTTCTTACCCTCGCCGCCGGGCTTAGAGCCGCGCGAACCGTTGCCGATGAGCTCGTCCTGCAGGTCGCCGTCCCAATAGATGCGGAAATTCTGCGGTGTCCAGCCCTCTGTCTCAGCTATCATGGTGCCGTCAACATTATAAACCTTCTTCTCCGCAGAGCACCAGAACTCATAGCCTCTGTGATCTGGGTCTATGTCGGCAGCCAGTCCACGGCCTGTATCACCGATGTCTTCCTTGCGGAACAGTATCTCGCCCGTCCGTGCATCGCGGTAATTAGAGCCGTAAGGCCTGGTTTCCAGCACCATATAGTATTCCAATCCCGGGCGGTCAGGGTCCAGGTCTGCCAAATGCTGAGCGTCGCCGTGTCCCAGGTCAGTGGTGTAAAGCAGCGTGCCGTCATTGTTTATGGCAGCCGAACCGTATGTTATCTCGTCGCATCCATCGCCATCCACATCGCCCACTGCCAGGCTATGGGCTCCTTGTCCGTAGGCGGATGTGTGGGGCTCCGTGCCCTTATAGAGCCAGTGGGTCTTCAGTTCCTTGCCGTCAAAATCCACTGCCCAAAGGTAAGACATCGTGTAGTATCCCCTGCACATCACGGCAGACGGGTTCTTGTCCTTACCGTCCAGGAATGCCACGCATGCCAGATACCTCTCTCCGCGATTGCCGTGGTGGTGGTCACCCCATTCGATGCGTGCATACTCAGGTGCGCCTCCCACGCCCAGACCTCTGTTGGGCTGATAGAAGATAGTGTGGATGGCGTGTCCGTCCTTGCCTGAGAATACCGTCAGATACTCAGGACCTTCTAACACGTGACCGTCCTCGCCACGATAATCGGCCTCATTGTCGGCAATGCGTATCTCCTTGTCAGTGGCTGCCAGAGTGACATAGTCGCCCTTGCCGTCCTTTGAGCCAGGGGCAGTCTTGCACACCATCTCTGCCTTTCCGTCGCCGTCAAGGTCATATACCATAAACTGCGTGTAGTGGGCACCGGCGCGGATGTTCTTGCCCAAATCCACGCGCCACACTAAGATGCCGCCCATCTTGTAGCAGTCTATATATACGTTGCCTGTATATCCGTCGTGCGAATTGTCTCTTGAATTGCTCGGGTCCCACTTCAGGAATATCTCGTAGTCCCCGTCCCCGTCTATATCGCCCACCGAGCAGTCGTTCGGCGTATAGGAATAGGAGCGCCCGTCAGGCGTCACATCGTCGGTAGGGCGCAGCAGCGGCATTGAGATGTAGGGCTTATCCCACGGTGCCACCTCATCGCTCGTTTCGGCTATGCTGCCGTTTACCACCGTCTGCACCGAGTAGTGGCTCTGCGGAGTCCCCAGGGTGTCGGTGAAATTTGTCACTGTGCTCAGGCCCTCGGCTATCATGTCGCCGTCGCGCATGAGGTTGAAGGTGGTTGATGGCGCATCGGTTGACAGCAGTCTCCAGCTGATGAAGTTGCCCTTTCCGGCAGGCAGCGCCACGACGCCGCGCGACAGTCTCTCTACATACGTCTGTGCGCCCAGGCTCAGAGCCATCGTGAGCGCGCATAGCATAGTCAGTGTACGTTTCATCTTCTTATCGTTTTTTCTATTAGTTAGTATTCATTCACACATCCTCACGCGCGTGTATGTATAATATAATGTTCGCGCGCAATGACTTAGGCTTCTACATAAGCATTACATGCTTATGACGCAAAGAAGGGCAAAAGGTTTAGTTTGGGCCTGAAAAAAAATGTGTCTGACACCACTTTCTGGGGTGTTGAAAAATGGACTTCAGAACAGGCTGATAATCAGAGCGTTGCAATAGTAGGTCTTTTACCTCCTAAAAGACCTACTATTACCGGGTAAAAGACCTACTATTAGGAGGTAAAAGACCTACTATTACTTTGAGATAGTTATGCCCCCACTTTTTGAGTGTTTATCCGCATGGTTTTCGGGGCGCATTTATGTAGTTCTGAACCCATCCGTTTCAGCATGTTTTTACGGCTCAAACGGATGATGAGTTCAGATTGCTTTGTCTGAGAATTGCAGTTGCCGGTTGAATTTGCGGAACTTTAATATAATCCAAAATTGTTAATTTAACTTAATGCCATACAGAAAAATAGAACAATGTAAAACGTATTTTTCACAATTTTATTAACTTTGCAGGCGATTTTATGCGATAGTAGTAAAGGTTTATTAAGAAAGAAGTAAAAATATAATCATAAAGCAAAGTAAAGACACAGTAAAACTATGAGGAGAAGAGTAACACTCGTACTGATTCTCATGTCAGCCATTCACACAGCGGTGTTAGCAGGCGGCATGTTGACAAATACTAATCAGAGCATTGATTTCCTTCGCAATCCGGCGCGTGACGCAGCCATAGGGATTGACGGTGTGTATAGCAACCCCGCAGGTGTGGCATTCCTGCCCGAAGGACTTCATCTGTCGGCCAACTGGCAAGTAGCCTGGCAGACACGTACAATAGATACTACCAACCCCACCTTTGCGCTGGGGGCACGTAATAACGGACAGATTACGAAGACATACGAGGGTGTCTCACATGCACCATTCGTTCCTTCGGTACTCGGTTCTTACAATTTTGGAAAGTGGTCATTGCAGTTCGGAGTTTCCGTTACCGGTGGCGGCGGTAAGTGTGAATTCTCCAACGGCCTGGGTTCCTTTGAGGGCGCTGTGGGCTCTATAGCATCACAACTGGTCAGCACCTCGGCTTCACTCAACAGCCAATTCAGCCCTTTGGGAGTCAGCATACCTGTAGTGACAGGTTATGACTGTGACGGATACATGCAGGGAAACCAGTACTATTTCGGTTTCACCGTGGGTACGGCATACAAGATAACGGACCATATGTCTGTCTATGGCGGTCTGCGTTTCCTCTATGGAACGGCATCATACAAGGCACGTATAGACAATATCAAGGTGAAGTGTCAGAATGCTGACTACAGCCTGCAGGGATATTTCGACCAGGTGAGCGGCGGTATGGTTCAGGCTTCGGAGAGCGTAACCGCCGGTAAGGCCCAGATAATCGGTGCCTATAGCAATGCTATCAGCAGCGCCAACCCGCAGATGCCTGCAGAGCAGGTGCAGAGCCTCGCGATGCAGATGGCTGCGGGAAACGAAACCTATCAGCAGCTTGACGCAGCCCAGCAGCGCATAGAGGGTGCGGCAGCAACATTAACACAGAGGGCTGAGGCTCTGACGGCATATTATAACGGTGTGAACCTGCAGTCAGACCAGACGGGCTTTGGACTGGCACCGATATTGGGAGCCGACTTCAGGTATGGACAGTTCAACTTCGCGGTAAAGTATGAGTTCCGCACCAGGATGTCGATGGAGAACAAATCGACCGTGAAGCAGGCCATGCAGATAGAGGCAGTGAACCAGTTCATAGACGGTACAAGCATCCGCGAAGACCAACCGTCGCTGTTAGCCTTCGGCGTACAGTGGACACCGGTAAAGGATGTGCGCATCATGGGAGGATACCACCATTTCTATGACACACACGCAAAGAAGTACGGCGACCGTCAGAAGCTACTGTCAGGCGGCACCAACGAGTACCTCGGAGGCGTAGAGTGGGACCCGATAGAGAAACTCACTGTCAGCACCGGTATCCAGGTGACGCGCTATGGCAACACCGATGAGTTCATGCGCGACCTCTCCTATGTAGTCAACTCATGGAGTGTAGGTGTCGGAGCAAAGTATAAACTCAATGAGAAAGTGGCACTTCAAGCTGCTTACTTCCGCACCAACTACAGCGACTATACCACTGCAATGAGCAGTGACGGAATACAAAACACGTTTACCCGAAGCAACAACGTCTTTGGCGTAGGATGTGAACTGAACTTCTAGGAGGTAACAACACAGACAAAGATTACGAAATACCACGGATTACACGAATTGCAGGAACACTTGTTCAAATGGGTTGTGTGATCCGTTTGAACAGGGGTTCATTACTGTCGGCAATTCGTGTAATCCGTGGTAGTCTGTGGTAGAGAACAGATGTGCAGTCTTTGTCTCGCGACTGTTGTACGCATTTCACACGCAGAAAAAAAGAATGCTCCAAGCTCTAGTGAGTAAGTTTGGAGCAGAACCTTTCATAATCGAAAAAAAAGTTTATTCCATTCTTTCGCAAGTGGAGAATAGGAGTCTGTTCCTTTCTCTACTTGCGAAAGCTTTTCCCGTTGTGTTATTTGAAGAACACCACAACATAAATGGAATTATCCGGTTTATTTACTAGTGAGAAATTATGAGACGTAGTTTCTATTAAGACATCGGTTTTAGTCTCAGAATCCCATTCGTATTTCATTATTTCACGTTTCATGTTGAAGTTTGAAATCCACAGACCGTCAGCTTCTGTAGATTGATAAAGCACTGCACATTTGGCTCCAATCATTTCTGCCATGTCGGAAAGATCTTCTAGATCGTCTTCGGAGTCTGTCGTTGATTTACCCTTGGCAAAGCCTGATGTGTAATCGAAATCGTCATCGTCATCGAAACCGCTATCACCTTCATACTCAATAAGTACTCCGGGGATGTCTGAACCTACACTATAGCTGCCCTCATCCTTTCTCATCAACAAATCGCCGGAGTAGAATTCTGAGTACAGATCAGACCAGAGATTCTGTATTTTAGTATTGCCATCATAAATGCCTTCGAGATTTTCGATGTCAAAACGAAGCATTGTCTCAGGGAGAACAGTAACATTATCATTTTCGTCAACATTGACTGCTAAGCAGTTAACATGTAGCATATCTTCATCGTAGGTCGCCTGGATTGCCCCTGGAAAACCGGTGTGAGTAACTCTTGTCGCAGGAAGAGATATTGTGGCACCCTTGTTATATGTCGGAGAAGTGCATGACAGAAGTCCCATGCAGAAAACGCCTGCTATCACAGGTGGCTGAATGTTGACATAGTTTGTGCTTTCCTTGTCCGTGTAGCCAGCCTTCATGTCGTGAAGATAGATGACCTTGATGACGTTGCCTTTTGGGGATACCACCTCTAAGATGCCTTTCTGATTGAAGTAAGCGAGCACTCCTAAGGTGTTGGAAATCACACCGCGACCTACGTCATTGAGGACTGTCTCCCATTGAACTCCATCCATATAGACATTCTCATGGTCTTTGAATCTTACGGTGTAGCCTGCATAAGCTGACTTGCTCATACCGTAGTTGATTACTGCACTGTCAACAAGAACAATTTTATACTCGCGATTGAGTTCTTTGCCGTAATCCTCCAGTCTTTTCACCATCTTAGGAAACATTTCGTCCCTCAGTTCTGCCTGAAGACGTTTTACCGCTTCTGGGATATCACTGAGATACAGCTCCTTCAGCTTATTGTGGGCCAATTCATCGCACAGTGCCTGGCTCTGACCGCCGCTATAGGTCCATGTAGCGCCTGTTGCCTGATTGAAATAGTATGCACACCAAGGGTCATTCCACGGTGCGTTACAATACTCCAGGACTTTCTCTTCTATTATCTCTTGCAGTTCGGTACGCGTTAACCTTGAGGTGGCACTGAAATAAGGCTTGAGTATCGTAGCCCAGTCTCCATTATGTCTGGGGTGTTCATCCATCCAGGCGTTATATGTCTTTACATACATGTCCCTGCGACCGGAATGTGCTTTTTCGGCAAATTGGTTAAGGGCATAATCCATTATCGCAACGCCTGAGAGACAGGCATACATGGTCATGGAGCCGATGGCAGAGGCCATTTTTGCCACGCATTGGTTCAGGGCAAACTTCATAGTGTTGCCTGCCAGCCTTTCGTCTTGGTTGTTGTAGTCGTTCCTGCATATCTGATAGATGCTGACGGCTGCTCCGACATAGCCGAGGATGTCCGACATTTTATCAAGCGCTAATGACTCAAGTCCCAAACCCTTCAGACCGTTATAGCCTATGTCAAGTCCAATTGAAGAGCCTGTGGAGTACTCGTCGCAGAAGCGGTCCGCCGCCTCTGCCAAGGGATCATCGCTCCATATTATCTCTCTTAGATTTTGAGCTATCTCAGACATCTTCTTGGCTGGCTTTGCTATGTGAGTCGCAAGGGAATTTCTGGCCAAAAGTTCCAATTTAGCACGGCGCTTGTTATTCTGGCTTATATAGAACACACCAAAGCGGGAGAAATGGCTTGTTGTAATAACTACCTCCCTGGTACTGTCGTTATATGTGTTGATGACAGGTTCCCATTTGTTTGTCTCAGGGTTGAAGTAGGAACCAAACACCATGTCATCAGGCCCGGCCTCCATCGGTATGCGAATCTCCGCCACGCCGTTGAAGTTCTCTGGTTTGTCAAGTGTGAAGTCATAGACTACCATTTTGTCAACACCCCCACTGATGATGCTTGGAGCGTCGTCCACCTTCTTTACCGTAATGTTGGTATTGCCAGTGATACTTCCACCTAAGAACTCCACAGAGTAGTCGGGAGTGACGATTGCACTGTGCTCTGTGTCAAGACTGAAAGTGCTCTGGTCCGCTGACTGGGTGCCCTGATATACTGACCAGGAAACAGTATTCAGGTCCATGTTTGCATATTTTACTACTTTATTATTAATTAAGGTAATGGCAGTGGAATCTTTTTCGCATACAACGTCCTGCAGGTCATTGACCAGATAGCTGACAGTTTGATGCCTTTTGACATCTACGTCCATTTGATACTTCTGTCCGTAAGAAGACAACTGTATGCCGAGAAGTGATAACAGTATAAGTATTCTTGTATTCATGTCAGTCCCTCCTTTTCTTATTTAGTACGTACTTTAAATGAAACTTTGCCGGTCTTTACAACATAGATAGTTCCAGGCTCACTTTCAGGTAGCTCAATAGTAGCAGAGCCTGCGGAAGAGGCCTTTATTGTGCTCAGCTGCCTGCCGTCTGTGGAGAAAACGCTGATCTTTTCACCTTTAGATATACCATTGACCTCAATCACATGGTTGCCTGCCAGTCTGAAGACTATGCTCTCTGATGATACATTGTGCACTCCAGTGATATTGGCATTGACAAATGTAATCTTCTCAAAGTTCTCTTGGTTTAGGATTATTTCATCCTGCCCAAAGCGGCTCTTTACATCTGTGCTAGTGAGGACTATTTCCTGACCGGTAACGGCACCGTTGTCATAGATGTTTTGGTAGGAAAACTTAGGATTTGTAGAAAAGAGGAAATCATAAACCAGCACGTTACCGGCTTGGTCCTTCATGTTGGTGGTGACACGAATGCCGTTCACGGCATCTGCGTCTGCTGCCCAAATGACTGTTGCTTGAGCCAATGCAGCCAATAACAGCACAAGAGTTAACAGTTTGTTTTTTTTCATAGACATTTTTAATTATTGGTTGTAGTTATTTATATAGTATTCCAGTTTCTCAAGTTGTCAGAAATTCTTGCTCCACCTTGTTACGCATGCGTCATAAAGGACCGAGCGGAGTAGTTCTGACACATTACCAAGCGTTGGTAATTGAGTTACCAAGCCTTGGTAATGTGGTTACCAAGCGTTGGTAATCAGTTTACCAGCCTTTGGTAATCGTCTTTCTCGACTTTGGCCTCTCTTCGCACATTGCTTATCTTTAGCGGTACTCAGGCGTGGAAAGCCCAGATTAGGGCGTTTATCTAGTTGAGAAACTTGAATATTGTATTAGACAGTTATTCTGGGAAAGGTCTATTCCCTTCTTAACATGCTTTCTCGTCCTGTCTCTGTTAGCCATTAGGAATCTTGGCACAAAATTATGAATTTTACCGTATATTGTGGTCTCATATTTGCAAAAAAAAAGTCCCATATTTGCAAAAGATGCATATATCGCAAGTATTTTTGTGCTTTATCCGATTTTTTTATTTGTTTTAGTTGATTTAGTTGCTATACGACATGCAATCTGGCAGTTTACCCTTTATACCTTATATATATTTATAAGCTTACAGAACTGCGTACACCCCGTCTGTTACTTGCATTGATGGTTCTTCCTATACTTGTTGGATGTAGCGCAGCTACTCTCTATGCCGTGATGAATCCCGATGAAATGGCGCTTTTTGTTAATTCTTATCTGTATCATGACGCTTCGCGGGGAACGATGACGCAGATTGTTACAGCACAGAAATTGTTACATGATTTTTGCAAGATAGCGTTTTCGGTAGAACTGCTTCTGGTGGTATTTGTAGGCAGAAGGAAAATAAAGAAATACAATAGCATGGTGGAACAACTGTATGCTGACACCGAAGAGAGGTCGCTACACTCATCCAAATCATCGTTCTATCGTAACCTCAGGCTTTATTCCTGAAAGTTCACATATCGGTAAAGCAAAATCAGGGGTGGGAAACTTTAGTTATATAACTAGCGGGCGGACCGGTCAAAGGTCCGCCCGCTGATGCTTTTCAATGTCGTGACAGTTGGCCTGTCCCTTTGTTACTCTTTCTCGCCGCTTTCATATATTCACTGGTCTATTGTTACTGTATATTGCAATTTCATCGTTCCCTCGGCCTCTGTGGTGCCGGTGCTGACGTCGTCGGCGGTGATGTGTGAATCACTCAAGCCCTCCCATTCAATGTTCTCTATCAGGATGACGTTCTCTCCACTGAATTGGTACGTGCCGCTGCCGGTGAAGGTCACAGTGTAGCCGCCCGCGTCATTGCGGACAAGATGGAACTCACAGTCTATCTTGTGCTTGATAGTGCCGTTGAGCAGGGTGCTGAGTCCTTGTAGAAGTTCCTCCGCGGTCGACATTTTTTTTGAGAATAGTTGATTGAAGCCTTGCGCATACTCAGCCTTTGTCTTATCCACAAACTTGTATGTCGTGTTGATGGTGAACGTACCTGTTCCCTCGTTGCCGGTCATCGTACCGACAATGTCGTCGCCTATCTTCACGTGCCCGGCATCATCGACCGTGATGAAGTCGTGCCGCTTGAAGAACTTCTCCAACTCATACTGGAAGCGTGCACGCCGGTTCCCTCTGTTGTCGAGATAGAAACCGAAGTTCCAAATTGCCTGCACCGGCTTTTTCACCAGATTGCGGTAGACGTCGTACTCATAGTAGTAGCCATCTACCGTCATGGGCGTTTCCACGCGAACTGGGTCGTAAGTCAGCTGGAGATCCATGAGCTTCGGTGCCTCCACCTCCACGCCGCTCTTGGCCAAGTCTATCTTGAAACCGCGCTTGCCGGTGTGCTCCGAAATCTGGAAGTCCCACGTCTTGCGCTCTATGCCCTTGCGGTCGATGAGCACCACCTTGAAGGGCATCTCATTCTGCAACAGGGCATACACGGTGAAGTATCCCAGCGTGGCCGTACCGTCGTCTCCGATGGTACACATCCACTCCTCGGCATTGCCGACGCTCGCGGGGATTTCGGCGAAGCGCATCGTCCAGCCGGCAAACTTCGACTTGCCGTCGGAGGGCTTCGACGAGTCGCTGATATGCAGCTTGTACTGCGTGTTGACGATGGCGCCCACCTTCTCCAGCGTCTTCTTATAGCGCTGGCTGGCCTCGTATCTCAGATTCTCCTTGATGGCCTGGATGACACTCACCATCTCGCCGTTGATCAGGTCGGCATAGTACTCGTCGCAGATCTGCTGCATGTCGGCCTCGCTGATCCACATATAGCTCGTCAGGCCCTGCACCTTCGCCCATTCATAACACTCCAAGCGGATATCCTCGTTGTCCTCCCAGAAGCGGTCACAATATCTCTGCACCGCATACTTGATGAAGTCTTCGAGCTTCGACTGCGACATCTTTCCCTCGGCAAATATCGGGTAGAGGTAGTTGTACCAGTCCTTCGTGGTGCGGAAGTAGCCATGCGGATTGTTCTTGTCGGCCTTGTACGATGAGTGTCCGCCAATCGCATCGTATCCCCTCTGGCTGTAGTAGTAGCGGTAGGCGGCGCGGAACATATCGCGCTTGTGCTCCTGCACCGTGGTGTTCAGCTTCTCCAGCGCGATGCCGATGAACGCCACGCAGCCCGAGCAGGCCGCCATGATGGGCGTGCCGATGGCGGCGGCCATCTGTCCGCTGGCGTAGTTGAGCACCGTGCTCAGCGTACCTTTCAGCACACCCACGTTGTCGCCGTTGATGTCGGCACCCACCACGTCGAGGATGCTGATGGCCGTGCCGAGATAGCCCATGATGTTCACCGCATTGTCGAGTGCCTCGGGCTTGAAGTCAAGCAGGGGCTCCGAGATGCTGGTGGCGATGTTGTAGAGGCCGTCGAGGCCCACGCTCTGCCACAGGCTCATCTCGTCCTTGTACTCGCGTATCATCTGGGCCTCGGGGTCGTCGGACGACACGATGTACAGCAGCTTCTTGATGGCTTCCTCCGTCTCATACAGGTTGGGGGTGATGCCCCAGTAGTGGAGCTTGGCCAGACAGCTGAGCTCGTCCTTGACGAAGAAGACGGAATACACCGACAGGTGGTTGGTGGTGATGGTTACCGTGCCGCTGGCCTCGTCGTACTTGAAGCAGATGGGCTCCCAGCAGCCTGCCTCCTCGTTGTAGTAGGCTGCGTTCACCGTCTCACCGGCGTTGGGCTGCACGGGGATGGTGATGTCGGCCGTGCCGCTCAGCTCGTGGGTGCCGTCCGACAAGTTCAGGTCTATGCTAAAGCCACGGGTGATGCCGTCGGTGACGTCGGGCGTCAGCACGCCATTGCGGATGCTGAGCTGAACGTCCTCGTCGATGCAGGTGCTGCTGAACGTCACGCTGCACTTCTGGGCCTCGACCGTGAGCGTGGAGTCGTTCAGGTCGAACACCTCGGCGTTCTCATAGACGAAGCTCGGCTTCCACGTGATGCTGTCAACCGACACGACCGATGTCGTGACATCGTCCTTGCCGCCCCGGCGCTTGATGACAACTTGTTGGCCGTCGTCGGAGAGCTCCATGCTGCTCACCTCGCTGATGGGGATGCTCACGCGCTGCTGGCTGTCGTCGTCGGTTCCGTTGACCACCATGGTGTACTGGCGGCCCGGCGGCGGCGTGGGCTCATAGTCGTCGGGGTAATAACGCGCCCAGCTATATGCCTCATTTATCCACCAGAAACGTCGCCAGCCAGGAGCTTTGGCATAAAGTTCACGACTACCTTTGGGCACATATAGTGTTGTGTTGTTTTTCTTAAAAAAGTCAACATTGAATGTTGAATCAGAGATGACGGGAGGAATGTCGGCTCTGATATAAACATCTTTAAAAATACAATCCTTGAAGGCACCTTCCATCTCAACGACAGACTTGGGGATGATGATATTTCCATTTCCTCTGATACAGCGGGGTTCCAGTTTGACCAAAGTCTCTGGAAAAGAGTACCAATTTTCGCCAATCGGAGTGTCAAAAGGATCAGGTACCGTCATCAACAAGCTTGTACCGCTACTGTTGAGTAGGTATGGCTGGGCACTTCCAGTGTTGTAGAAATAGGGATTGTCTCTTACATAGAACCACCACAGACCGATGGAATTGTTGAAAGCATCGGGCGCGATGCTTTTCAACTTGGGGGGAATGACAAAAAGAGCGTCACCCCGTCCGTCATTCGTTTTAAATATACAGTTATAGAATGCCTCTGAGCCTATCTCTTCCAAGTTCTCGAAGTTGGGGTTATTTAAGAAGAATTTCATGGCAAACGCCCGTCTTCCTATCTTCGTAATATGACTGAGCCACTCGCCCGTATCAAGACCGTTACCGAGGGGGCCATAGAACGCTTCGTCGTCCACCTCGAAAGCCGGACTCTTGCACGTAATCTCACCGACACTACACATCCTGAAGGCACGTTTGCCGATACGCTTGATGGAGGCTCCGATGGTCAGCTTGTTGACACCTGCATTCTCGAAGGCGTTGTCGGGAATCTCTTTCGCCTTGTCGCCGAACACCACTTCGGTGACCGTGCTCATAATGAACGCATTCCGGTCAATGGTCTCAACGTTGTCACCAATGGTGATCTTGTCGAACTTTCCTTTTGCATAAAATGCAAGCTGACGGATGCGGGTCACACGGTACTCCTTC
>JAEEGL011009582.1_pt1 | contig 20116 bp, 15 predicted proteins | sample 9134231 | NCBI WGS metagenome assembly JAEEGL01 (sample SAMN16246548, study PRJNA631951) | gut metagenome | biome: gut microbiome; feature: rumen; material: fiber-attached | host: Bos | place: Iran: Karaj | collected 2018-10
TCGGCAAATCCCCACACAGGGGCCGAAGTTTTTTGCTGCAAAACCATTCCGTCGGTAAATAGCGGCGGCATTTTGACGTCGGCAGTGGCGCAGGCAGCAAACGCAGCCACAGCCGTCAGTGTAAGAATCGCCTTTTTCATTAGTGTAGTGTTTTATAATTCAAATGCAAGATATAACGTTTTCGTAAACGATGGAATCATTTGATTTGGTTCTTTCATTACGAGCATTGCAAAAGGCCATAGCGGATTCGGTTTGAGAGAGTAATGTGTTTTTTCCGGCGAAATAAGCCAGCCATCATCTCAACATTTTTCTCCTCCACGCAACCTTTTGCCCACTTATCGCATCTTTTGTTTGTTGATTTATTTTTAAATTGCGCTTTCGAACCTCATAAAAATATGGATATGAGAACAAAGAAACATATAGAGCTGATGTTGGCTGCTATCATGGGCTTTGCCGCCAATGTCAACGCTCAAAGCTACGAGGAGTGGGCTGCCAAGGAAAAGGCTGAAAAGGAGGCTTTTATTGAGAATGAAAAGAAAAGTTTCCAGCAATTTGTGAAGGAACGCGACGAGGAAATCCGCAAAATGGACGAGGAGTTCAAAGAGTTTCTGAAACAGGAATGGAAGAACTACGAATCGAAGGAAGTGGATTACAAACCCGACGCTCCAAAACCAGCGGAAATTCCTGTATATAAGGAAGAACCGAAGCAAACACAGGCCTTGCAAATCGAGGTGCAGGAAAAAGTGGAAAGTTTTGCCGAGGCTCCGAAACTGCCGGTAATGTCGAAATCTGACGCCGACGGATTTAAAGCCTCAACGGCCAAGTTCAATTTCTACGGCAACAGCGTGAGCGTCAGGTACGACAACTCCGCCGCAGTGCGCATCGGTAGCATCAACGAGCAAAGCATAAGCGATGCGTGGGACAAACTGAGCAAAACCAACTACAGCTGCACGCTGAACGACCTGCTGCAATGGCACAGCCAGCTCAATATGAACGACTGGGGATTGTATCTGCTTATAAAACAAGCCGCCGCCAGCATCGCCGATAACCAGAACAGCCGCGTGCTGCTAACTTGGTTTATGCTGACAAAAGCCAACTACAAAGCCCGCCTGGCCTACAAGGGAAACAACCTCTACCTGCTTCTGGCCGCCGCCAACAACATCTACGGCATGCCGTTCTTCACCTTCGAAAACCAGCGCTACTATATGCTCGACGGCAAATCGAACAGCGTCTACACCTACAGTCAGGATTTCCCCGAGGCGCGCTCCATAGTCGATTTGAACATCTACAAGCCGCTCAACGGCAGCGAGCAACTCAAAAAGCGCAACCTCGATTTTGAGTACGACGGTCAGTCGTACCAGTTCGGCATCAAATACGACCAGAACACTATCAACTTCTACAACGACTATCCGCAGGCCGACATCAAGATTTATTTCGACGCCACGGTAAGCCGCGCAACCAAGGAGTCGCTGGTGGAGTCGTTGGTACCGGTCATCGGCGGCATGGACGCTGTCGATGCTACGGAGTTCCTGCTCAAGTTTGTGCAGTCGTTCGCGTATAAGACTGATGACCAACAGTTTGGCCACGAGAAATTCTTCTTCCCCGATGAGATGTTCTACTATCCGTATTCCGACTGCGAGGACCGCGCCGTGCTGTTCGCCTATCTGGTGAAACAGCTTGTCGGACTGGATGTTATCGGTCTTAACTACCCCGGGCACATGGCCGCCGCAGTATGTTTCAACAACGATGTGGCAGGCAACTATTTGGAACACAACGGCCGCCGCTTCGTTGTTTGCGACCCGACATATATTGGCGCTTCGATAGGACAGGCAATGCCTCAGTATAAGAAAGTTGCGGCAAAGATTGTCGAGAACGCATCGCAACCCAATCTGGCCTCACGTGCTGTCAAGCTTTGGAAGATTGCCAACAAGTACGGGCTTCATCAGGGCGATAACAAGCACAACATTGTCTTCGACAGCAGGGGCGATGCCTATATGTGCGGCTATTTCAACGGCGATGTCGAATTTATGGGACGCCAACTCAGCGCCGAAGGAACAGATGTTTTTGTTACCAAGATTACCGCTGACAACGAAGTCGATTTCCTCTATCGCATTGGCAGCAAATCGGACGATGTGGCCTACAATATTGTGCTTGGCGATGACGACAGCTTCTACTTTTCGGGCTCGTTCAACGGCGAGATGACCGTCGGCCGGCAGAAACTGAAAACCGACAAGAGCGATTTCTTTATTGCCAAATGCTCGCGCGACGGGCAAATGGAATGGATAAACCAGGCCAACATCGGACACCTCGACAGCATCAACAACACCTTCGCCGCCCAGTTCGACAACAAGGGCAACCGTCTGTGGACCCGCACCTATGCCGAGTCGGAGGATATGTCGGACTACGGAATACATATTGACAAAGACGGCAATCCGTTCCTTACCGGCTCAATGCTGGCCGCTGTGGGACTGTCGAAAAAGTCGTACGAGTCGATTGCCAATGCCAAGAAAAGCACTTTTGCCGTCAGCGGCGTGAGCGCAACCGACGAGAGCATAGCACCTGAGATAGCCGGCCTGATAGCGGCAGTAGAGCAACTGAGCATGACGCAAGGCTCGATACCCGGCAACGAGGTGCAGAACACCATAAGCACAAAAGACCCCGAGGCGAGCTCCCGTGCGGCCGGCGTTTATGAGGAACTGGCCAAAGTGGAGTTCATCCGCAACGGACAAGGCATTATAACGGTGCGCACTATGGACGGCAATCCTATCAATTTCAGTACCATTAAGTTAGCCAACAATTCGAAGTTCAAAATGTCGGTTTACAATACCGGCAATGTGCAAATCGATTTTCTGTCGGGCTCGCAATACGGCGGAAAGCGCATCTGGTATGGCTTGAATTGCATCAAACTGCATAAGACATCGGGCAACATGACTTTTGACTACGACATCAACCATACTTGTAAGACAATCAATGTCAACGATTTGGCTACGGATAATTTGAATTGATTTAGATTAGCGGGGCCTCTCCTATCACAACTCCGGAATCTCCGCCACAGTAAACGTGCTGCCTCCGATGAAGATAAAATCGTCGGGGGCGGTATTTTTTTTAGCGGCCTCAATTGCTTCTGGCACTGATGAGTAGCATTGTCCGTACAGACCAAAGGCGGCGGCTTTCTCGGCAAGCGACTCGGCTTTGAGCGCACGCGGCACTTGGGCATTGGTGAAATAATATGTGGCATCGGTCGGCAATTGCGAAAGGACTTTTGCGTGGTCTTTGTCGCTCACCATGCCGATAACAATATGCAAATGATTGTATTTCTGCAATTTTAACTGCTCAACAACCTGACGGATGCCATCGTCGTTGTGGCCGGTGTCGCAGTAAGTTGGCGGGCAATCCGACAGTTTCTGCCAACGGCCTTTCAAGCCTGTTGTGGCAATAGTTTCGGCCGCGCCTGCCACAATATCGTCGTTGCTGACAGTGAGCTTTCGGCACAGAACATCAAACACCGCCAGAACTGTCAAAATATTTTTGCGTTGGTAACAGCCCATCAAGTCGAGCGAAAGATTGTCGTACTCGGGCTTCCCGTTGTGGCTGATTGTGAGATTGAGCCTATCGGCCGTCAGTGTGGCGCTCTCTACACGACGTATTTGGTCGGCAAAAACGAGCGATGCACCAGCGCGGTCGGCTGCGGCTACAAAAACGGCATCGGTTTCTGGGTGGCTCTGCCCCACCACCACCGGTACGCCAGGTTTGATGATGCCAGCCTTCTCGCTAGCAATGGCAGCAAGAGTGTTGCCAAGCATGGCCGTATGGTCGAAGCTGATGTTGGTAATAACTGATACTAAAGGCGTTATGATATTGGTGGAATCGAGGCGGCCACCCAAACCCACCTCAACCACTGCTATATCTACTGCATTACGGGCAAACCAGTCGAAGGCCATCAGTGTGGCCATTTCGAAGAACGATGGTGCTATCGCGTTGATTTTCTGTCTGTGGCGCTCGACAAAAGTCACCACCTCACTTTCGGGAATCATTTGACCGTTGATGCGGATACGCTCGCGAAAATCTTTCAGGTGCGGCGATGTGTAAAGCCCCACCTTGTAGCCCGCTTTTTGCAGAATGGCCGCCGTGATGTGCGACACAGAGCCCTTACCGTTGGTTCCCGCCACATGCACGGTTCTGAACTTCAGGTGCGGATGTCCGAAATAGTCATCTAAAGCCAAAGTGTTACCCAGTCCAGGCTTGTAGGCATCGGTGCCAATATTCTGATAAAGTGGCAGTTGCGTGAACAGAAAATCGATAGTCTGCTGGTAGGTCATTATGTGAACGAAAACGAAAAACGTAAACTACTACATCACAACTTGCATCAAACCGCCGGTGTCAGGAAAAAGAATTTGATGCCGAGGGCAACTGACAGAACAATAATCACAATTCCGCTTATGCGGTTAAGCCACAAAATGCCTCGCAGACGGAAATGCTTGCGGAAAATATCCACCAAGTAAGTTAATGTAAACCACCAAATTACAGCTCCCGTAAAGACTCCCCACACAAGCGACAATCCGTTGTAGAATGTGGCTTCTTCCGACATCAAGCCGAGCATTGAGAACGCCGCACCAAAAAAGACTATTGTAAGAGGGTTTGACACTGTAAGGAAAAAGACTGACACATAATCAGATATGGCATTTGTCCGCTTTGCGCCGGTGCGGTAATACCGGTATTGACTGATAGGGTTTTTCAACAACATCCGGAATCCCAAGAAAAGCAGAATGGCAATGCCGACTATCTGAAATACGAGCCGGTTCTGATTCATGAAATTGGTGATGTAAGTAACACCGAAAGCGGCCAAAATTGCGTAAGAGGTGTCGGCGGTGGCAGCGCCAAGACCTGAGAAGAACCCCATAAATCGACCTTTATTGATAGTTTTCTGCACGCACAACACACCGATAGGCCCCATGGGAGCCGATACCAGCAAGCCAACCAATAATCCTTTCAGAAATATTTCGATGTTGTACATTACCCTCTTTTGACGCAGTGGCAAAAGTAGCATTCTTTTCTTTGCGTGCCCACCTTGCCTTGTTTTTTAATTGCTATTCCGCCAAATTGTCTGTCGGCGACTGTTTTTTTGCGGCTCGATAATCACGCCATTGGTGCCATTTGGTGGTAAAAAGCTCGTAAACGCCATAGTTTTTTTCAAGTTCGAAACGATAAGCAACCGTGGCTCGCATCATACCATTCATATTGTTGATGCTGACACCATCGTTGCCCATTGGTGACTCGATGGCCAGAATGTTCCCTCCAATGTTGGCAAACCAATGCTTGCTATTGAAACCCATGCTTAAATCGCCTTGGAAATATAAGTTCAGAGCGTCATGCCGGCGGTCGGGCGCATCGTCGAGTTGCAAAAGGCATTTGTTATAGGCCAGCCCCATCTGCATATCGAGGTTGAAATATATCCCCACCGGAGTTACAAACGTCCGCGCATAGCCGCCGCCCGCGCCAATCAAGGTGTTGCTCACGGTTTTTATCTGTTCGTGATAGCCGAACAGCGACTCGTTGACAGCCCGCGGAACAAGCGACGAGTCGCCTTCCACCATATTCATATTAAGCAAAATCCCGACAACGGCCGAGCCTGCAGTCCGTCGCTGCAGCTCGCCGTGCGATGTGAGCGCTTTGCGCGAATACCGCGTATAGTTGAAGTAGTAGTCGGCCGAAACACGCAGCGATGCCGTGGTGATGTCGGGGCGGTCGAAACGTGAGCCGACTGGCCAGTCTTGGAGAATGCTCTCGGCATTTTCAAGATAATAGCCTTTGTAGATGCTTCCGGAAAACTTCAACGTAACGGCAGGCAGCAGAATCTGTGTCGAAAGGTTGGTCTTTTTGCCCGAACGGTGGCGGTCGAACAGACCGGTGCTGAAGCCGAGATTCAGCGACAGCCACTTATAGGCAAAACCCGCACTCACCGACGACGATGAGTCGGAACAGCTGTATTGCAGCGACGAAAGGTTTTTCAGGTCATCGATGCTGAAGGCCGAGTTTTTTTGGAACAGCGATGCGTTGACGCTGAACATCCGGCTCAAATCTTGAATATAGGCCGTGTCGCGCTCGGCGGCAAAGACGCTGATGTACGTCTCTTTCAGCCACTGCGCCTCAGCTTGACCGATGCTCACTGTCAGCAGAAAAATCGATAATGCCAGACGTGCGCGCATCAAGTTAGAGCACTTTGTGCTTTGGCATGGTGGCCACAAAATCTTTCAGATAGAACGGGTCGAAGTAGGCCACATCTTTGAAATCGGCGGCTGCATAAGCCTCCTCGGCCAACCCCGCCATATTTCGAGCCAGCGGACAAACACCCTCAACAAACAGGGCGTTAGGCGACTCAATCACCTGACGGCACTTGTCGGAGCCATCGCCATAAAAGGCTATCTTTCTGGTTTCCAGTAATTCAGCAAAAGTGTGTGATTCAACTATCAAAGCCTGCGTGGCACTTGTCCTCTGCAATTGGGCATCGAACATGGCTGTATAAACCTCCATGCGCCGCGCGTCAATCATTGAGCAGTAGATGTCAGGTTTCTCGGTCAGTTTCTGGTCGGCCATAATCGCCATCGCCTTAAGAGTGTCGATAGCTAACAGCCTGCAACCCAATGCGTAACATATTCCTTTGGCTGTCGAAACACCGATGCGCAAACCGGTATAAGAACCCGGCCCCTGACTGACGGCCACTGCGTCAAGTTTCTCTGGTTCTATGTTATTTTCTTTCAGCAATTGCTCGGCAAAAACCGTGAGCTGAGTAGCGTGCGACTTGTTTTCGAAGCTCACTTTTTCAGATATCAGCCTGCCGTCTTGCGCTATGGCCGCAGAGCAAACCGATGTCGAGGTCTCTAACGATAGAATAAGTGCCATATCGATATTTTTTAGGCTGCGAATATAAAAAACCTAAACGCAAACAGAAAACACTGACGCAAACAGTAAATTGCATAGGTAAAAGTCAAAACCTAAACGTGTAGCTTATTGTCGGCACAATCGTCAGCACCGATACTTTTTTCAAGAAATAGCGGCACTCGCCCAAGTATTCGTTTGTTTCGCTACCAGCATAGATGTAAAGCGGATTCTGCCTGGCATAAATGTTGTAAACACCAAATGTCCATGTAGCTGTACCGCGGCGTTTCGGACGATTAAGGTTGGCGCTTACATCAAGCCGGTGATAGAGCGGCATGCGGTACTCGTTCCGCTTTGAGTATGCAACAGCTTCCTCACCGTCCAAATCGATGTAACGGGCAATGGGCAGTGTCACGTGGCTGCCGCTGCTGATATTCCAATTGGCGCTGATGTCGAATTTCTTTGAGAATGAGTGCATTGCCACAATCGACAAGTCGTGGCGGCGGTCGTATTTGAATGGGAATTGCTCGCCTTTGTTCAATTCGGCAAACGTGCGGTTGCTCCACGACAACGTGTAACTAACCCAGCCTGTTGTGCGACCCGCGCTCTTTTTTGCCATAAACTCAAGCCCGTAAGCCTCACCATGCCCCGATGTCAGTTTCTCTTCCCAATTTTGGTATGACATATAATTGGCGCCCTCGCGGTACTCAATCAAATTGTTCATTTTCTTGTAGAAACCCTCAGCCGTAAACTCATAATCGGGCGTGTTGTATTGCATACCCAACGAAATCTGGTCCGATGTTTCGGGTTTTATCCGCTTTGTAGAAGGCAGCCACTGGTCAGTTGGCATACCTACTGACGAATTTGAAACCAAATGCACATACTGTGTCATTTTTGAATAGGCCGCCTTTAGTGACAGGTTGTCATTGAGCAAGAGGCATAGTGAAGCGCGCGGCTCAATGGCGGTATAGTTCCGACCTTCAACATTAAACAACGTGTAGCGTGCCCCAAGATTGGCTTTCAGATGTTTTGATATTGTCCAATCATCTTCAATGTAGGCTGAAAAATCGGCTGATTTCACTTTTTTTGTTCCAAAGGCTGTGTCTGCAACAGTTGTCGCATCTTCGCTATACCCCGATTCGTATGCACTCTGCTCCGGTGAGAAACCATGACGAGTCATGCTCGTACCGCTCCTAATAATATGTTTTTCAGCCGGATACCAGTCAAAATCAATTTTTGCCGACCAATCCTGCAATGCCGACTCGCCTCTTGCCGACGAATACTCATAACTATTTGAGCTGAAATAATCGTAGCGAACTGATGATTTTGTGAAATATTTGTACCTGCTGTAGATAAGCGAGGTGTTCATAAACAATTTATTGCCGATGGTACGGTTGTAGCGCAAGGTGGCTGTCTGGTTCTGCCAGTTAAGTTTGAATTTGTCATCTACATCATAGCCACCGCTTGGGAATTCAATAGCTGACCTGAATTTGTCAAGACCGGAATAAAAACTTGCAAATACCTGATTCTTAGCATCTAACCGATAATTTATTTTTGCGTTGATGTCGGTAAAATGATAGCCTGCCGATGTTTTCCCCACACCATCACGAATGTCAGCCAATTTGCACATCGGCCACATAATCAAATCGAAATAGGCACGGCGCAAGGTGAACAAATACGATGTCTTGTCGTTTATAGGCCCCTCAATGGCTAATTGCGACGAAAGCAACCCGACAGATGCCATTCCGTGCGTCTCGTTGGTGTTTCCCTCCTTCATTTGGATGTCGAGCACCGAGGACAGCCGTCCGCCGTAACGCGCCGGAAAACCGCCTTTCAATACCGAGACCGACTTTATGGCTTCGGCATTGAACACCGACAGAAAACCGAACAGGTGGTTGGCATTGTAAACCGGTGCACCGTCAAGCAATATCAGATTCTGGTCGGGACTGCCGCCGCGCACGTAAAGGCCTGTCATACCATCACCGCCGCTGCCAATTCCTGGCATTGTCTGCATGGCTTTCAGCACATCGTGCTCTCCAAGCAGTGTGGGCAATTGCGCCACTTCCTTCATGGTTATGTTAGCAACGTTGAATTGCGATGAACGCAGCCTTGTTTGGGCGGAATTGTCAGTAACAACAACCTCTTCAATCTGATTGTCGGATGAGATTTTTATATCAACAACCGTGTCTTTTGTGACTGTAAATGTCTGTTTGAAAACAGAATAGCCTACATACGAAACATTCAACGTTATCGGTGACTGGTTTGTTGTTATGGCAAAGAATCCGTAGTTGTTTGTAACCGTGCCAACACCTGTGTTCAGATAGACGTTGGCCGACGGCAACAACTCACCACTTGCGGCATCGCGCACAACGCCGCTTATAGTATGTTTTTGTGCCACGGCCATATTACCAGCAAGTAGAAAAAGAATTAGTATAATGTTTTTCATAATGATTGATGCGGATTTAAATGCTGTCCTATTCTTCATAAACAGTATCGCAAATTGAGTGTAGTTTTGTTGTGGCCATGTTATAACCGGCAAACAGTCCTAACCCATTATGCACGTTGGAGTACACGTTGACCGGCTCACTGAACATAAAATCCTCGTCATCAGAGTTTTTTAAATACTCTTTGGCTATGAAATATTTGTAATAATCCTCTGTGAACGACATCACATTAATGTCTGGCGGAATAGCAGATGAATGGTGAACTTCAAAACTTATAGTCGCAGAACTACCATGCCAGTCTTTATTCGAAATCAGTATGTATTCTTTAGTTTGAACATGTTCCACATCCGACGACTCAAACATGTGGTTCAGTATGTCGGTCATTGATGTGGCCTTTGCGGTTGCATTGTTGTAAATTAGAGTTAAACTATGTGTTTTTATTGTATCAGGATTGTTGATAGGACGATAGTATCCTGTTGCAGTTATCAAATAATAACGCAAATCACGAGTAGTATCGGCGATTGACAAAACTACCTTGCCAAAGGATTCGTACTCATCGTAATACCCTAAAATAACATGTAAACTATCAGCCTGAAGCACTTCTATTTGTACCGGGTTTGGGATTGTCGCTATTGCCGTTGCCGTTGGATAATGCTGACAATCCACTTTTATTGTATATGTCTCATTCGCTTTTGGGACAACTGATGTGTAATAAAATCCGCCATCATTAGTTCCATTGATTTCCTCAAGCAATGTATCATTATGATAGACAAACAAATTCGCATTATTCATGGCCAGACTGTTTCTGCCACCAACATAATCAATACCACGGGAAACCATCACCTCTATCGGCTGATTTTCAGTAATAAGCGCATTGGCTACAATGCACTTATTACTGTCTTTTTTTGCTATTTCAACCTCTTTTTCGCAGGAAGACAATAATACTGTTAGCAAAATAAAAGCTGAAAATTGTTTGAAATACATTGTATGCTATTTAGTTGTGTAAAAGTAGTATAATGATGATATTTGGTCGTTCCAATATATCTTTTTAAATAACTTTTTTTTCATATAAACCTTTTTAAGTGTTTCCTTTGAATCACAAACGTATTTTCCTTCGTACAAATAATCGCCATCATAATTCATATACGTACATCTCATTTCCAAACAACAGCCTGAATAATTTGTGTCTTCAAAAAATCTAACTTTATAATACCCTGATTGTTTGCCATTTCGATTTGCAAATATCAATATTGAAGATATTTCATCATTTTCGCCATAGAAAAGTGTGGATTTTAATCCGCAAGTAACCCCATAAAAAGGCCACCTGCGGATTTAATAACTAACGGCTATTTGTCTTTTTTAACTACTAACCCTAACCTCGTAACATCCTCACCGTTATATAAAACCTTAATCAACGTTTCTGAATGTGGTGTTTCTAAAACTTCGGTATAAATAGTGTCAACCGTGGTCTCATTCAGTTTCAAGTACGATGTGGCACACCACACAGCTTTCCCCTCCCTTTTTTCCATGTAATCCTTTGGAGCACCAAACAAAATATAGTAGTATAATTTGAGTTCGAGATTAGTACTGCTAAAACAACCTTCTCCCGAATCGAAATGCCACCCGTTTGTGCGTTTTTCCTTTAATTCCAAATCTTTATACAGACCCATTTCTGAAAATTTATAGCCATTCGGATTTTCGGGATTCAACAAATCGGTACTATCCTTGTCCAAGAATACCAAGCATACTTGAGTGTCGATAGACTCGCGTTCCACATCATCATTTTTTTCGCAAGCCAGTAATGCCGTGGCAATTGCCATTATTAAAATAATTTTTTTCATTTTTAATAAGAATTACCGTTATACATGATATCTGTTGGTATAGTTTTAATCAAGAACAATTATGATTTTATCCATAACAGTCATATCAACACCATTGCACTCTAATTTTTCATATCTTCTATTGTTTTTGCTTTTATTTTATTTCCAGTGTTGCGCCTGATGCCACTTCAAATGTGCCATTTGTTTGAAATTCATCACAGTTAATATACAAAGCTCTATCTTTAGGAACCGTTACATTTTTAGCTGTTACATTTTTAGCTATCACTACCTTATTTTCTTGACTCACATTAGATGTAATAGTAGCAGAATTTCTTTTGAACAATGTTGGATATAGATATAATCGTTGTGCAATATTTTCATGAACCTTTTCAATTTGACAAGGAGTCCAAGCGGCTTGACTTGCATTATAGTCCATAACGTTGTTTGAAGACTCTGCATCATTCCATGCGTATGGGTCTTCGTAACCATCGGCTATTAATTCTTGATAAGATGGCGTGTCAATGCAACCATCATCGTAATCGCAATCCATCGAATCACACGGTTTCCCATCATCACTCAATTTTGGATGTTTTAAACTCAAACAATGCCCTATCTCATGCAACGAAAATCTCACAATTCGTGCTTCGAACCACCAATCTTTAAGATAGTCATATCTGCTTTGCATATAACCGTCATAAACCGTATCTACACCCGTAACAATACAAACATTTCCACTCCATTGCGATATCCCAAGACCCCAATCACAATCCTTATATAAGAACACATGTATAGCTTCTTCCGAAGTAGTTTGGTCGACAATATTTGCGGCTATTCCCAAAGTTGTAGTATTAGCAACAGTTAATTCCCCCGACTCAAGTTCTTTTTTACAACAAAACAAATTGTCATTTCTGTGAAAAACAACTCCGGCCAATTCAAACTGAATATTTATATCATCATTACGAATATTTCTATTCGATAATTGTTGAGTCATTTCCTTATTATCCTGAAGACAATAATTCGCCCTTTCTATAAATTTATTAGCAAACCAATATCCATTATAATCAGACACATTGCCATGACAATCTTTGGTTTCGGTAAAATTACCAGTTCCATCCGATTTCAAAGGGAAATGTATGATTAACCGAATTGTTTTTTTTGTATTCACGTTTGCAGGTGCATTTGCATATATAATGGCTTTTTTTTGTGTAACCAAAACGCATTTGTTTTGAGCAGAAACAGCCATCAAAACATTGCATAAAACGCTAATAAGCAATAATTTTTTCATAATAAGTTCCATTTTCATTTTTAGCTTGAATAATATATAATCCGTTTTTTAGCAACGGTACATTTATGTTTGCTTCCGATTGACAAATGTCGTTATATACTATGCGTCCATTAGAATTGACAATAACGATATGATTCAGCGTGCAATCGTCATGCAAACAAATTGTTATGGTGCGATTGACTGATGAATAAATAACACTGAAACCTGACTCAGCACAAACATCATCAACGCCAGTAAGTTTTTCAATTTGCTGTCTTTCCCATTCGTAATAAGCTTCCCAATCAAACTGGTTAGTGTAATCACAATCTTTAATTGAATAGTGGAAAAAACCGATGACCGAATCTTCATAGCAACGCAATGTACCTAATCCGTCACCTAATGCATCAGAATAGCAAGTGCCATTAAAAATGCCCCACATTGCTCCTATTTTTTCTGCAAATGGGCTTCCGTAAGATGTTCCCATATCGTCATCCACTTTACTATAGAAACGTTTTAATGTATGTCCATTAACTTCTAAAGTGTTTATAGAATCGATAATAATAGTAGATATGGGGGATTCACAATATTTGTTGCCAGGATTATAGATGTCCGCTTTTTCACCAACAGACAGACCAAAGTTGTAAATAAGCCGAAATTCTCCATCAAAATAGTAAAGAACGCTATCGCCAGTTTGCCAGACATAATAGTGCTCCAATTCGGTTACTCTACCACTGCTACCATACAAAAATGGCACTAACTCTTTGACGTTCCGGCCATTAATAGTGGCAGTGTCGGTTGATACAACTTTTATGTATCCTTCATCGCCCCGCATTGACTCCATATTACTATAATACCATGTTGCTCCAATGGGTGCAAATTCAGTTTGCGCCTGAATAGTTACCGATGCACAAAACAAACCGCTAATAAGCAATAATTTTTTCATAATAAGTTCCAACATTGTTGTTAATCAATACTATATAAATTCCATTTCTTTTTAGTGCGACACGGGTTTGAATGCCTGGCTCGCAAACATCGCAGAACAACATTCTACCATCAACATCGAACACTTTAACGACATTCTGTTCGCAACTGCCGTGAGTATCAATTACAATGGCCTTTTCGGATTGTGAGTAGTAAAATTTCAATTCCAAATCCTCTCTGTCAATTATACCTATTCGGAGTATGGAGTCCCGCCAACGGTTATATTCCGTCCAATCATACTGATACAAGCTGTCACAGGCCACTTTACTATGCTGATAATGACCAATTTCTGAATCTTCATAGCAGCGGAACGAGCCAAAAATGCCTGCTCCAAAATTATCGTTTATACAATCCTCCCCAAACAAGTGTCTGGTTGTGCCTATCTTTTCAATGTAATGATAATAGTCTGAAAAACGAGAATAGCTGGGGTTGATGACGAAGTTAAACTCTTTCAACTGAACCCCGTTTATGTTCAATGTTTTGATGGATTCAACTACCACATACCCGTGCGTCCAATCTTCAGTTGTAGAGTCGCAAGTTTTGTTGTCGGGATTGTAAAGCTCCATTGTGTCGCCAACGTTCAGTCCGAAATTGTAAACAAGATGAAAACCGCCATCACGATAGAACAATACGCTGTCGCCTGTTTGATAAGCATATATAGGTTCCCCAGTGCCTATAGTACCATTGCTCCCATGATACTCTGTCGTTAAAACTTTTACTTTTTTGCCGTCGATTACAGAGGTGTCAGCTGATGTCACTTTCAAATATCCTTCATCGCCCCACATTGCTTCTGTAATTCCATAGTACCACGTTGCTCCAATGGGTGCAAATTCTGTTTGCGCCTTAATCGTTAGTGTCGAAACAACGGCTAAAACTGATAGTAGTAGTAATTTGATTTTCATTTTGTTAATTTTTTATTTTCTATTCAAAATCATCCTCTTACTGTCCACTTCAACACCATCAATAGCCAATGTGTAAATATACATTCCGGCATTTAACTCTTTTCCGTTAATAGTTACACTGCCGTTACCCGTGGCAATTATCGGTTTCGTTAGCAAAAGATTTCCGTTGAGCGAAAATACATAAATGCAAGCATTTTCCACATTCTCGGGTAGGTAATATCTGATTTCTGTTTCTGTAGAGAATGGGTTGGGTGTATTTTGAAAGAGGAATGCATTGGTTGCGGCATCAGAGTCAATTTCCGGCTCTTGGCTATCTTCCTCTTCTTTTTCAGTTTTTTTCGCAGGTGCGGCTGATTTCTTTTTTGGCCCACGCGGGTCTTTAAACGTGCTGCTGTTTGCACTTATTTCCTTTTCAAGTTCCTTTATTTTTTGGCTTTGGGCATCAACAGTATTTTGCAGTTCCTGAACCATTTCAACAAGAATAGGAATAAACCCCGTGTAATCAATTGAATATTTGCCCGTTGAATCATCTTTATATATCAGTTCGGGATATATTTTCTCAATATCCTGTGCCTTGAATCCATAATGCTCATGATTGAATTTTGTACGTTCCTTTTCCGGAAGTTTGGACATGAAATCTTTGGTAAAGTGATATTTGTATGGTTTTATTTGCCGGAATTTGTCCTGCTCACGATTTAGTTTTTTGAAATCGCACTTGAATGTTGAGTCTGAATCGGTATAGGTTTTGTTCACATGAATTGTCTGAACAAATATTGTCCCCACACGCTTCTCTTTTGTTCCAAACTGCAAATACCAATCTCGTTCTGGATAAATACATGGTGCTCCGCATAGTCCGGCATTGCCATTTATATACACATCTGTCCAGGAATCAAGTCTTATTGTTTTTTCATAAAAATTAACATCCATTGGATACAGAGGATTGGTTGTTCCGATGCCAACATTTCCGTTGCTATTTATTTTGAATTGTGCGCTTGCGCCGATTGCGCAACACATAGCTGTTGCTAAAAGGAATATACTTTTTTTCATAATAAATTGTTTCTTAATGATTTGTTATTAATACTAAGTTTTATCTCACTACTTCAACACAGTTGTTATAGACCACAGTTTTACCGCTGCTCACAATAATTGCGTAGCTGCCTATGCCATATTTGCGCAGCACATAGCTAAGGCTTGCACCAGCTGGAGCCGCCGCGTTAACCACTTTTGTGCCGTTACGGTAGATTTCAACTCTGCCACCTTGCCCGTTTGTCGGGAACGACACACTTAATAGCGTAGATGCGGAATTATAAAAGACTTTTGGTGTCCTGTTTGTTTGGGAAATTCTGTGAGGCTTATGAAAATAATCATCATTTGTTTTAAAAACCCTCATAGTTTGTGCCGACACCTTAGTTGTCCCACCAAGTGCTGCTATCATTAGAGCAGCAATAAAAAATACTTTTTTCATTTTGATAAGTTTTTAGCTGCATCAAAATTATGGGGAGCTCTACCTGGCTTGCAAATGGTTGTTCCCGTTGGGAACATCTTATATGTTTGATTCTCAGCATTGTTCCCTTTGGGAACAACTTTTCGAAGGATAAACATCAACATCTGTCCCCCTATTACAAACATGTCCAACGGGGGGGGGGTAATTTACTTATATTCAATTATTTATGCCGATAGTATCAATTAGATGCGTGAATTTGGACTCCTCACATCAAAATCGACGTTTTACGCATTTTTCCCGAATAAGAAACGGCCTTTTATACCACTGAAAAACTACTTTTGTAAAAAAGTAGCACAGGTATGAAAAAAACTGAGACTATAATCTTTATAATTTCTACAGCTGTCGCCATTGCCTGCTCAAAAAAAAGTGAGACATATCGGCAACTTGAATCAGTTGATTCTGTCTTATTCGCCAATTTCCCCGATTCCGCAAAATCTTTATTAAGAGAAATAACTCCCGAAACAACCGCAGACAGTGCTTATTACAACATATTGAAAACTCAGACCGATTATTTGCTTTACTCAACAGACTATGATTTCAGTGATATTGACTATAGCATAAACTATTACCGGAAGCATTACAACGCACAGAAACTAGCTAACGCCTATTATTATAAGGCAATGATTTATGTTGACCATGACTCGCTGACACAAGAGACAATCCTGTTACTGAAAGAAGCCGAAAAGCTCTCATATGAAACCAATGACTATACTCTTAAAAACAAAATTTGTTCGGCGCTCGCATATTCAAATGGCATTATAGGAAATTACAGCGAATCACGGAAATATGCGGAAAAAGAATATTACTACGCAAAGAAGCTCAATAATAACAGAGACATTGCATACGGATTACTAAGACTTTCAACCATTTACGAACGATGCGGAATGTTAGACAGCTCTATGTACTACATTAGAGAATGCAACAACCTTGTACAATATATTAATAATGATGATAAGGCTTTTGTTTACAGTTTGTTAGGCGAGACTTTTATGGGTTCGAATCTCGATTCTGCTCAAAAATATTTTATGGCTGCTCTCGAGCATAAAAAACTATCCGCAGCATACCAAAATCTAATGGAAATATATTTTGCCAAAAACGACAGCGCAACAGCCAAGCGCTATTGTGATTCAGCTTTAATACTGGCTTGCAACAGACAGAAAATCGCGATTTATTCGGAGCTTGCAAGGAAATACTACGATAACAACGACATTGAAAATTTGAAAAACATTACTGACAAAATCATAAACACCCACGATGAGATTTTGATTGAAGACCAGAACAAATTCTTTTTGGAAATGCAACGGAAGTTTGATTTTGAAAAGCAGAAAATCGAATATTCCAGAAATGTAAGCGTCTGCATTTCAGCCATTTTAGTTTTATGTGCCATCTGTGTGATTCTTCATCTGCGGCACAAACACGAAAAACAGAAAATAATTCAAAAAGAACTGGAATGGGAGAACCGCAACTTGCAACTGTTTAACGATTTATGTGAGGCAAAACGCACAATCACTGACTACGAATTGCACATCAAAAATCTTGAATCAGAAAATTCAAAACTTGCAGAATTGTCAGACAATCAAGAATACTTAAACACCAAAAGACATATTTCCGAAGTTTTGGAAATCGGACACAATATCTACCATAAAATCGTAAACAACGAATGTATCATCAATGACAAAGACTATTGGGTTCACTGCATATTTTATTGTATGTATAGTGATTTCCCAAAAGTAAAAGAGGCTTTAAATCATTATAAAAGCCTCTCAACCGATGAAAAAATCTTTGTTATGGTTGACGAATCTTTCACAAAAAAAGACACTGACATAGCCGGAATTCTTAGCATCTCCCCTGTGACTGTCCGCACCCGCCGAACAAAACTAAAAACCAAGTTATTGTGAACAGATTGACTCTTGCGTCGTTCCAAAATTCGGAAGAAAAAAGAGAAAATAGAAAAATGAAACGGCCGCTGGTTGGGGGCCTGCAGCCGTTTCTTGAAAGTGATTGCGGACGGGGAGTCCGCGGTAGCAACTATTAAAAAAACCTCATTATGAAAAGAAATCTTTATGTATCATTTATGATGACGCAACAAAAATACGCCAAGCCCCAATGCAGCATGGTTAAAGGCAGGTTAAAAACAGTTAAGGAATTGTTAAATTAAGTTTTAAGATTGATAATCAAAAATATAGCCAAACACCTTCGGCAAAAAAAAATTATGCACAGCTAATATAAAACTATGTCCAATAGCATGAAAAATATATTCAGAATAATGCGTCCGAAACCAAACGTATGGCTAAATTGCGTATTAATAAAATTGAATTAAAAACATACAAATATGAATATCAGACATTACATTTTGGGTGCCGCCGCAATGCTTATGGCTGCCGGAGCACAAGCACAAAGTTCGGTTGCCGCTGTCGATTCTAATTTCTACATCTTCCTTGCCTTCGGACAATCGAATATGGAGGGACAAGGTACTATTTCTGCAGCCGACCGCAATGTTGATGAGCGTTTTCTGGCAATGAATACTACTGAATGCGACACAGCAAATGGAAACGCACTATACTCGTGGCGAAAGGCTGTGCCGCCGTTGGCACGCTGCGGTGTGGGTTTGGGCCCTGTCGATTATTTCGGGCGTTTACTACTCGACTCCATAACACCGCACAACCCGAATATCCGTATTGGTGTTGTTGATGTGGCTGTGGCCGGTTGCGGCATCGAATTGTTCAGCATTGTCGATGACAGCGACCTTGAATATAAGAAAACTGCCGCCGATTGGATGCAGGGAATGATTGCCGCTTATGGCGGACGCCCGTATCAGCGCCTGGTTGATGCCGCCAAGGAGGCGCAGAAAGCCGGCGTTATCAAAGGCATATTGCTGCACCAAGGCGAGTCGAACAATGGCTCCGCTGCCTGGCCGGGACAAGTTGCCGCCATCTACGATAGCCTTATCAGCCAGCTGAACCTGAATCCTGATGATGTGCCTCTGCTTGTTGGCGAGACTGTGACAACAGAGGTAGGCGGCACTTGCGGCTGGCACAATACGGTGGTGGCTCAAATGCCAAGTGTGGTGAAAAACGCTTACGTGGTTTCGGCAAAGAATCTGGCCGGAAAGTCTGACGGACTGCACTTTACCGACAACTCGTACCGCGTACTTGGCAAACGCTATGCAAAACAATGGCTACGCAGTGCTGGTTTTGAGATTAACGAACTACCCGATTCGATTATCGAAAAAGATGCTGTCGCTTGCGATAAATATCGTTGGAATGGAAAGGATTACAAGAAAAGCCAACAATTGAAAAAGACCGATGTGCTTGAAAATGACCAACAATTAATTACCATTATCAACCTAACGGTCAACAAAAGTGTTGAAACTGAACTCGAGCCCGTAATGACATCTGAAGACTACGTATGGCCCGTAGATGGCAAAACATATACAGGAACACAAACACTTATTTACGAAGGCGAAACCGCAACCGGCTGCGATAGCATTATCACTTGTGAACTCACATTTTTGGGCGTAGGTATAAATGATATTGCTGCAAATGAGCGCATTAGCATCTACCCAAACCCGGCAACCGATGTGCTCAACATCATCGTTCCGGCATGTGCCACAGGAGCGGGCCGTATTACAATCTACACGTCGGCTGGTGCTGAGGTTATCGCCACCGATTTTATTTCGGAGCTAGAATCTTTTGATGTATCGGGCTGGAACAATGGAGTTTATATGGTTCAGATTACCGATGCCGATGGTAACGTCTGGAATGGAAAATTTGTGAAAACCAGCAAATAAACTCACATCAAGAATCATAAAAAGGCTGTCCGCAGGGATGGCCTTTTTTGGTATTTTGATATGCCCTTCGTGCAGAAATTATTATAGAACTCGATTTAAAATTTTATAAATCAGTTTTTTTTGTGAGCTTTACGCGTTTTTTTCCAATTTCTCGCGAAGCAATAACAAATAAAATCTGCGAAATCCATTTCATCTGCGTCATCTGCGTTCAAGAAATCAAACCTTCAATTATCTTTGCCTAAACGCTAAAACAAACCGAATATGAACTTCAAATCATTAGCAATTATGGCATTAGCAGCAACTGCCGCTGCGTGCAGCACGGGCGAGGAGCCAATCATTGGCCGCAGCAATCTCAAAATCGAAAACCAGCGAATGACACCGGAGGCACTTTGGGCGCTTGGACGCCTGGCCGACGCGCAAGTCAGTCCCGACGGCACGCGTGTGCTCTACGGCGTCACCTACTACAGCGTGGAGCAGAACAAGAGCAACCGCGAGATTTTCGTTGTCAACACCGACGGCACCGACAACAAGCAGA
>JAEEGL014570656.1_pt1 | contig 20116 bp, 20 predicted proteins | sample 9134231 | NCBI WGS metagenome assembly JAEEGL01 (sample SAMN16246548, study PRJNA631951) | gut metagenome | biome: gut microbiome; feature: rumen; material: fiber-attached | host: Bos | place: Iran: Karaj | collected 2018-10
CGGTGATTTTAAGGAAGTATAACGATAAGTCATGGCAGAGAGTAAAAGAGATTATTATGAAGTCCTCGGCGTCGACAAGAATGCCGATGACAGCGCTATAAAAAGTGCATATCGTAAGCTCGCCAAGAAATACCATCCGGATATGAATCCCGGCGATAAGAACGCGGAGGCCAAATTCAAAGAGGCCTCCGAGGCTTATGCCGTACTTTCCGATCCGGACAAGAGACGTTCGTACGATCAGTTCGGTCATGCCGCATTTGAACAGGGAGGCCCCGGAGGATACGGCGGCTTCGATTTCGGTTCAATGGATTTCGGCGATATATTCGGCGATATATTCGGCGACCTGTTCGGTGGCGGAAGATCGCGAAGCAGCAGATCATATAACGGTCCGATGAAAGGACAGAATCTGCGTGCGAGCGTTAGGATCACATTTGAGGAAGCGGTCTTCGGATGTGAGAAAGAGATAGAGCCCCTTCAGAAGGATGAATGTAAGACATGTCACGGAACCGGTGCAAAACCGGGTTCAAGTCCCGTTACTTGCAGCAAGTGCGGAGGAAAAGGACAGGTCGTGTTCACATCGCAGTCATTGTTCGGAACCGTCCGTAACGTACAGACGTGTCCGGATTGTAACGGTTCGGGAAAGATCATCAAGGACAAATGTCCGGACTGTAAGGGCATGGGTTATATATCGTCCCGCAAGAAACTGGCCGTCTCGATCCCTGCGGGTATCGACAGCGGACAGTGCGTAAGACTCCGTGATAAAGGTGAGCCGGGAACGAACGGCGGTCCGAGAGGTGATCTTCTTGTAGAGGTGATCATTGCGCCGCATCCGATCTTCCAGAGACAGGATATGGACATTTTCTCGACGGCGCCCGTATCTTTTGCCGTAGCGGCACTCGGCGGAGACATCCTGATCGATACCGTTGACGGTAAAGTAGCGTATACCGTCAAGCCCGGAACACAGACAGATACAAAGATAAGACTCAAAGGAAAAGGTGTTCCTTCGCTCAGATCCGCAAATGTTCGCGGGGACCAGTATGTAACGCTTGTTGTACAGACACCTGTCAAGCTTTCAAACGACGCGAAGAAACTGTTGAAAGATTTTGATGCGGCAACGGATGATTCGCTTACGGCAGTGGAGAGATACAAAGCCTCAAAGGCCGGAAGCGATGACAAGGCCGACAAGAAGAAACACGGATTTAAAAAATGACATTATCATAAAAAGCACGAGGACCGGATCCTACAGAAGAGGATCCGGTCTTTTTTTGACCGATGATACACTGATATCGACCGAATAACGCTCAAATACGGAAAACTGCTGTCAATATGATTATAATTAATCTGTTCGGAAACAAAGCGAAGCTACCTGTCCGAAATGCGGAAAGCCCATGAGAAGGGTCTTGTGTATCCCATCTGGTGGAATAAGGTCAAATAAGGAGGAATATACATAATGGAGAAAATCAAAAGGAGTTCAAACAGAGCAGTCAAGATAGCAAATGCGCTCAGAGTGATGGCGATAGTCGGACTGGTATTTGCGGTTCTGGGAGCAATATGCGGTTTTGCAATGAACGGATATATCAATCAGTATTATTCGGATCCTCAGAATCTTGCGGCGGCACAGGGATCACTTGAAGCGGATATGGGTATTTTTTCGTTCATAAATTTTGAGTCGATAAAATCGGCCGGCAATTACGGAGTATTCTTCGCGATACAGCTTCTTTGCTTTGGAGTGACACTGATCGTATACATTTATCTGTTCTCGGTGCTCAAGAAGACAATGATCAACGTGCGTGATACCGGAAAGGCTTTTGCCGAAGAAGAGGCGCCTAAATACAGAAAGTCGTTTATCATCCTTACTATCATACTGCTGCTGTTTTCGGGACTCGGGACTGCGATCGTGGCAGGTATAATCCTGTGCGGCCTCTATAACGTCACTGTTGCGGGATTCTCATCACGTGAATGATCCGGATTACCGAATAAACACGAAAAACGACCGAATACACACACCAATCCGACCCGGAGAAGGTAATATAATATAATAAGATATTACATTTTCTCATAACGGGCGGTGCAAACGATGAAAAACATGGTTGAGATCGAGGTTGTTCTCGATGAACAGTACAGCGACCCTCACATTACGATAAAGACGAAGTCAAACACCCAGCAGGTGGAGAACATTATCTGCGCCATAGAAAATGTTTCCAATTCAGATTATCCGCAGATAGCAGCCAGCAGGGATGATAAGCTTGAGTTTGTATCACAGCGTGATATCATCAGGGTTCACACGGAAGGACGAAAGGTCGCCATTCAGACAGAGGATGCAACTTACCTTGTGAAGAGAACGCTGGCAGGTCTTGAGGACGTCCTCAATCCATCACGTTTTCTGCGGATATCGCAGTCGGAGATCATCAATCTCTATAAAGTAAAGAGTTTTGATTTTAACATTGCAGGTACGATCGGTGTTGAATTTGACTGCGGCATCAAAACGTGGGTGTCCAGGAGATGCGTGAAACAGATAAAGACACTTCTGTCGCAGAGCAGCATTACGGAGGTGTAGTTTATGGAACTTCGTAACAGATTTGTTATCAATTCTCTTATAGGTTTTATTGCGGGGATGTTTGTGGGGATCGGATTCTGGGTGATGACATCCGGAAGCGATCCGGACCGCAGCTTTGTGATCCACATTCTCGCATCGGGTCTTCACGGGCTCATCCCGTGCGGCGCCGCAGCCGTTTATGATATAGAAAGCTGGGGTGTTACCAAATCAACGGCGGTTCACGCTGTTATCACACTCATTACGATCATTGCGATAGAGATACCGATGAAATGGTGGGGATCGCCGGGACAGTTTGCGATCGCCCTCCTGATATATGCGGTCATATATGTGATCATATGGTTGTCCAATTATCTGTACTGGAGACACACGGTCAGGAATATGAACGAACAGCTCAGTATGATCCGAAAAAGCAGCAAAGACAGTATAAACAGTTAACCGGGAGAAGAAATGGATTTAAAAGTACTTGTCACAGGAAAAAACAGGAAGGTTGCGAATGATGTATGTGAGCATATTCAGACCGACAGAGGCTATACTACCATCAAATGCGATCCGAACAAGACGGCTCTTTTTGATCTGATGCTGGCAGAATTGCCCAAGGTTGTGATCATCTGTCTGGGCGATGAATCGTCGGTCACCGTACAGGCGTACAATGTCATGCGGCAGGCGATCAGACAGGGGAACATAACCACCATAGTCATAACCGATGACAAGGATGAGAAACTGTTCATGGAATACTCCGAGCTTGAGCGTGTGTTTTTTCTCTCGAGACCGATCTCTCTCTTTGCGCTGTATGAGAAACTTTCGGAGATAGAGAAGAGGATTAATGACGAGAAGGAGCAGAACCTTTCGACGTTCAGGGAATATGTAAATGAGAACACACTGCGCAGAAAACAGATACTTGTAGTGGATGACGATACGGAACAGCTGCTGCATATCAAGGACCAGCTTGAAGAATTCTACGATGTATCATGCGTCAAGTCGGGTGAGGCGGCATTTAAGTTTCTTGCAAAGAAGAGCTGTGACCTGATACTGCTCGATTATATGATGCCTGACATGGACGGTCCTACAGTCCTTCGAAGCATACATGGCACAAAGGACTGGGAGGATATCCCGGTCATATTCCTTACAGGTGTCAGCGAGAAGAAGAAAGTGATACAGGCACTGGCTGAACTTCATCCGCAGGGATATCTTGTCAAGCCGTCAAAAAAGTCGGAACTGGTTGCAAAGATAATAGACGCATTGGAGCAAAGTGAGAATGGAAATTGATGTTAACTGGCTTGGTGAGGTCGGACTTGATACAAATGCGGGCCTGTCATATACGGGCAGTCCCGAAAAGTACATATCCGCGGTCTCCAGGTTTTACAAGAACTACGAAAAGAACAAGATCAAGGTGGACGAATATCTTTTTGTCAAAGATTATGAGAACTACATGATCACGGTTCATGCACTCAAGAGCAATGCCAGGATGATCGGAGCCACTACACTTTCCGGGAGTTTTGAAACACTCGAGATGGCGGCAAGGGACAATGATGCCGGCCTGATAGGATCACTCACTGCACCGGTCATGTCGGATTATGCCGAACTTATCAAAAAACTTGAACCGATCGCGGCCCTGAAAGATGCGAGTGCAGCGGATGAGATAAGTGCCGATGTTGCCAGACAGACGGCGGATGAACTGCTGGCTGCGCTTGATGATTTTGATGATGAGCTGTCCAGGAAGCTTGTCAAAAAACTGTCTGGATTTCCCTTCAGGATGACTCAGGCTGACAGACTCAAAGAAGCGGCATCATACATTGAGGATTTCATGTATGACGAGGCGGCAGACATCATCAGGGAAATAGTTCCGACGATAGAACAGGGATAATCATTGAAGATAATCAGAAACGCTCTTTCGATCATTCTGATCGTTGTATTCGGATACATACTCATAGGTCAGTTTGCATTTCCGAAAAATGCCCCCATGAACGGAAACCTGTGTGATCTCCTGCCCGGTGACAGGTGGGTGAAGGTCACATCCGATGGCGCGAGGGTCCCTTTTGAAGTGCCCGGGCGTGCCAACGGTAATATCACGCTCGAGACAACACTTCCCGAGGAATTTGACAGGGATTATTCCGTCCTGTGCTTCCGCGGCATGGATATGGAAGTATACATAGACGGGCAGCTTCGCGGAAAGGTCGAAACGCCGGATTACCCGCTCTTCGGAGACAGATCCGCCGAATGCTACGTGTATGTATCGATCTATCCGGAGGATGCCGGCAGGACGCTTCAGGTCAGATATGAATACAACTCAGGCATGGTATACGAAGTATATATAGGCACCAGGCTCGGAATACTGACACATCTGTTTGCTGAATACGGACTCGAGTTGTTTGTCGGACTGGGTCTTATGCTCATCGGGTTCATATGCCTGATCGCCGCCGTTGTCTACCGGCTGATCCATAAGAAATACCTTGAGATGGAACATCTCTCGCTGGGCGTTATCATCGGTGCATGCTGGGTGCTTTCCAACTCGGTATTCAGACAACTCTATACGAGAAACATAGGCGTGATGTCGGACACCCCGTTTCTGATGGTAATGATCATGCCGCTTCCGTTCCTTGTATTCATAGATTCCCTTCAGAACCACAGATACAACAAAGTCATTATCTCGATCAGTGTCATGCAGATCGTCAATTTTATCGTATGCTCGTTTCTGTTTGTCATCGGTAAGGTGGCACTTCTCGAATCGTTCGTTTTCTCTGCGCTTGTTGCTCTTATAAGCATCGTAACGATATTTGTCACCATCGTTTGCGATATCAGAAAAAAACTCATACGCTCGTACATATTTGTTGCCATGGGATTTGCCGTACTGGCTGTAGCGGCGATTGCACAGATACTGTTCTACCAGTTTGCGCACAACGGAGTGTTCTCGGGACTGTTCATGGCGCTTGGTCTGTTCGGGTTCATGATCTGCTCGATCATTCATACGATCAAACAGCTCATCGGGATCAGGCTTGAGGCAAACGAACTGATGCACATCAGTAAGGCAAAGGATGATTTTCTCGCAAACATGTCCCACGAGATCCGAACCCCGCTCAACGGCATACTGGGTATGGATGAGATGATAATAAAGGATACGAAAGAAAGCCGTATCCGGGAATATGCGATCGAGATCAAGAGTGCGGGTAACACTTTGCTCTCGATCATAAATGACATTCTTGACCTGTCCAAGATTGAGTCGGGTAATTTTGCGATCGTTCCCGCGGATTATGATATCGCTTCGGTACTCAACGATGTTCTCAACATGACGAGACACAGGGCCGAAAAGAAAGGACTGGCTTTTTACTGTAATGTAGGTGAGGACATACCGTCCGTCCTGTACGGCGATGAGATCAGGATACGTCAGATCATGCTCAACATAATCAACAACGCGATCAAATACACACAGGACGGTTTTGTGAACATCGATGTTTCGTCGGAGTCGATCATGATGGGTAATTACATAAACCTTATCATTGCGGTATCGGATTCCGGAGCCGGGATAAGGGAAGAAGACATGGACAAGCTCTTTAAGAGCTTTCAGCGTCTTGATGAGAGGAAAAATCACAGCATAGAGGGTACCGGACTCGGGCTTCATATAACCAACAGACTTCTGGAGATGATGGAAGGGCATATCGATCTTCAGAGTGAATACGGTAAGGGCAGCATCTTTACAGTGACGATCCCTCAGAAGGTCGTAAAGGCTGCACCGATAGGAGTGTTCAGCAAAGCAGTACGGGAATACCTCAGCAACATGGAGACCGATGAGGTCGGACTGTATGCTCCCGCCGCGCGGCTTCTTGTTGTTGATGACAATGAGATGAACCTTGATGTTATGGAGGGTCTGCTCAGGGATACAAAGATCCCGACCGATTATGTGGATTCCGGACAACTGTGTATTGAAATGGTTAAAGAAAAAAAATACGACGCCATACTTCTCGACCAGATGATGCCGGGACTCTCCGGCGAGGACACTCTTGCAGAGATGATCAGGCTCGACATATTAAAAGGCACTCCTGTAATAGCCCTGACGGCGGATGCGATAATCGGAGCAAAGGAGAACTATATTGCCAAAGGGTTCACCGATTACATCTCCAAGCCCGTCAAATACGAAGTACTCGAACAGGTCCTCAAGGAATACATCCCGAAAGAAAAACAGCTATCACCGAGCGGAGCCGATGAACTTCCGGTTCTTCTCATATGGGGCGATGATCCTCAAAAGCTTCGGCAGGAAAAGGAAAGGCTGGACGGCATATACAAATGTGTATGTGTTACGGGACAGAAGGCTATGGAGAAATATCTGGAAAAACACGAGGCGGATGCCGTCATGAACGTTGTATAGAAAGGTCGGTCTGAAATGGATACCGAAGAACGCATCAGGAAACTTGAAAAGGAAAACAAAATACTCAGGCGCGAATATGCAAGACTGCAGCAGGATCTGTCGATGCTGTCGAACCTTAACGACTATGCGTCAAGGCTCCGTAAGTTCAACGAGGAGAGGGTCGTGGCGGCCAACAACGCAAAGAGTAATTTCCTTGCCAACATGTCGCACGAGATAAGGACACCGATGAACGCCATAATCGGAATGGATGAGATAATCCTGCGCGAGACATCGGACAGCAGCATCAGAAAGCATGCGGTCGATATTAAAAGTGCGGGGAAAACACTGCTGTCGATAATAAACGACATCCTTGATCTTTCAAAGATCGAATCGGGCAAAATGGAGATAGTCCCGGTCAGGTACGACACCTCGTCGGTGTTTATGGACATAGTAAACATGACCATGAAGAAGGCTGCCGACAAAGGACTTGTATACGATATGAACGTTGAGGATGATATTCCTGCCGAACTATATGGGGATGAGATAAGAGTGCGTCAGATCATGCTCAACATCATCAATAATGCCATTAAATATACGGAAGAGGGCAGGGTGACTATAGAAGTATCTTACGACCGGGATGAAGAAAAGATTTATATCACGGTTTCCGATACAGGCATCGGGATCCGCCCGGAGGATATGGATAAGCTCTATGATTCGTTCAGCCGTCTCGAAGAGACAAGAAACAGAAACATCGAAGGTACGGGACTGGGGCTTAACATAACAAAACAGCTTATCGATATGATGGAAGGGTCTATGGATGTTCGAAGCGAGTACGGAGCAGGATCGGTATTTAAGGTGATGATCCCTCAAAGGTGCGTAGATCCGGCCCCCATCGGTGATTTTGGCAAAAGACTTGAAAAGGCTGCATCCGAAAAAGAAGTATACAGGCCCCGTCTTGTTGCTTCCGATGCACGCATACTGGTCACCGACGATAATGAAATGAATCTCGAGGTTATATCGGGGCTGCTGGCAGAGACGCGGATGTCGGTAACATGTGCCATGTCCGGTCCCCAGTGTCTGGAACAGCTTCACAACAACACGTACGATATCATCTTCCTCGATCAGATGATGCCGGGAATGTCGGGGACCAAAACGCTTAAGGTTATCAGGGAAGAGGAACTTGCAAAAGGTGTTCCCGTTATAGCCCTTACCGCCGATGCAATAGTCGGGGCAAGGGAGATCTATATCAGGGAAGGATTCGATGATTATCTTTCCAAGCCGGTAATGTTTGAAGATCTTGAAAACATACTGTTTAGGTATCTGCCGGCTGACAAGATAGAAGATGATGAGGACAAAGAAGGCGCAGGCGGAGGCGTTCCGACAGTGCTTGCGATAAGCGATTCCCCGGCCAGACTTTCGGAGATACGCAAGATGCTGGGGAATAACGGCAGGGGTGTGTTTGTCAGAAATGACGAGCAGGCGGACAGATATCTGTCAAAGCATACTGTCGATTATGTCATCAAGGACGGGGGTGGATCGAGATGAGGTCTTTGCAGGCTTTTACCGGTGAAGTTGACGACATCACGCTGGCGGTTTCGGAACTGTCCGCAGGGATAGACAGGAGCCTTCTGCAAAAGAACACATGCGGGATCGTGTTCTGCGGATTTGAGCCCGATATGGATGAACTTGTTAAGGCTCTTGGAGAGGAATTTGATTTTCCTTTTTTCGGATGTACCGGAATAGGTATTTTCTCCACAGAAGGGTACAGTCAGAGCAGCATCTCCCTGCTTGTTCTGACAGCTGACGATGTGGAGTTCTCGATCGGGATGACGGGAGATGTAAACGGCAGCGATGATGTAAAGAAATTTGCGGATACGTACAGAGACTGTGTATCCCGCCTTAAGGGTGATCCGAAACTGATCTTTACGTATGTGCCGTGGCTGACGGATATCATGTTTGATGATATCGTAAGCCTTCTTGATGATGTGTCCTCCCGGGTACCCGTATACGGAGGTATCGCATCCGACGGCTGGACGTTTGATCACACATATGTGTTCACGAATGAGGGTGTATCTCAAAAGCGTGGAGTGATGATGGTCCTTTCCGGCAACATCAGACCGGTGTTTACGATAGAGCATTCCACAACGCTTACGACCAATCTTCACAAGACGGTCACCAAAGCGGAAGGAACGGTCGTATATGAACTGGACGGCAGGCCTGTAACGGAATTTATAAAGGAAATGGGCCTGATCACCGATAAGACTTCGGTCATCCTTGATTATCTCGGAACCCCTTTTCTGGCAACACAGAAGACAAAGGACGGGGATGAGATCGACACGCTCAGGTGCCTCGGAGTCATAGATCACGAAAAAGAGTCATGCGGATTTATCGGCAGGATCGATGAGGGTTCCGAGCTGAACATGGTCCTGATCTCCAAAGAAGATATCGAAAGGTCTGTCAAGGCTGCTTTCGATGAGATACTCGGCGGGATACAGCAAGCCGAAGATTACAGATACAGCAGCATATTCTGCTCTTCGTGCGCAGCCAGGTACTGCCTGCTTGTTGCCGACAAGAATGCCGAGGGCCGTGCATATGAAGGGAGGCTTCCCGAAGGAGTAAACGTACAGGGTGTATATATTTACGGGGAATTCTGTCCCGCAAAGGGAAAGATAAAAGGCGGGCTTTACAACGTCCTGTCAAACGAGACATTCACGATTCTGGCGATCTAGGAGCACGATATGAGTGAACACGGTATAAATGACATGAATGAAAAGATCAGGAGGGCCGGGCGCAAAAAGCACAGCATGTTCATCCCGCTTGTGCTCGTCTTTGTGTTCATGGCTGTCATGGTAGTCTACACTTCCAGACTGATGTATAACGTTGCGGTTTCCAACTCGGCCGCGGTCATAGAGGACAGGATGCTCAACGTTTCGTCCATGATCGAAAATCATTTGAACACTGCCGAGAACATCCTTCACGTTACGGCCGATTCGGTACATCATATGCTGATCTCCGGAAGCACACCGGTCAGGATACACGAGTTTCTTGTTGAAGAGACGAATAACGTGGAAGCGCAGTTTAACGAGAACTACACCGGACTGTACGGATATATCATGAGCAAATATATGGACGGCCTTAACTGGGAACCGCCCGAGGATTATGATCCGAAAACAAGAGACTGGTACATCATAGCCCAGGAAAGCGGCGGCGAAGTATCATTTGTTCCTCCCTACATTGACGCCCAGACCGGGAACATGATCATATCCGTCTGCAGGATGCTGCCGGACAAACAGAACATCATCTCTCTTGATGTTCAGCTTAAAGGCATACAGGATATGATGAGCGAGCTGACGATAAACGGGAAGGGATACGGATTTGTAGTTGATGATACCGGCCTGTTCATCGCGCATGAACACGAGGAAAAAAAGGGAACAAACATCAATGATGAAGATCGGGGGGAAGAACTTTTAGAGGCGATCAGATCCGCAGGATCCGGAAGTTTCACATATACGTATGACAATGAGAAGACAACTTTTTTTGTCAATTCGGTAATGGATGGAAAGTGGTATGTCGTTATGGCCGTTGCCAGCCGTGAACTGTATGAAGATCTGTGGAGACAGCTTGTGATGAACGGACTGATATGCTTTCTCGTGTTTGTCATGATCGCTGTTTTCTATTATGTCGGATACAGAAACGAGAAGACATACACAAAGCGTATGGAGGAGATGAAACTTGAGGAACAGAAGGCTTCATACGACAGAAGAGTCCTTGAACTTGAGAAGGATGCGGCGAATGCCTCCAATAAGGCAAAGAGTGATTTTCTCGCAAATATGTCGCATGAGATCAGGACGCCGATGAATGCGATCATCGGAATGGACGAGATGATATTGCGCGCCTCACCCGGCGAACCGATCAAAAAATACGCGCTTGATATCCAAAGCGCAGGCAAGACGCTTTTGTCTATCATCAATGACATACTTGATTTTTCGAAGATCGAGTCGGGTAAGATGGAGCTGCTGCCGGTGGAGTACAATTTTTCATCCGTTATGAACGATGTCGTTAACATGACGATGAAAAAGGCAAAGGACAAGGGCCTTGATTACGTTCTCAATGTATCCGAAGACATACCTTCCGTTATGCGCGGTGATGAGATCAGAGTCCGTCAGATCATGCTCAATCTTATCAACAACGCGATCAAATATACCCATGAGGGAAGCGTGACGGTCGATGTTTCATATGACAAGACAAGTCAGATGTTATGGTTTGTCGTAAAGGATACGGGTATCGGTATAAAAAATGAGGATCTTGGCAAACTGTTCGGATCGTTCCAGCGTCTTGAGGAAGAAAAGAACCGGAACATTGAAGGAACGGGACTCGGGCTTAATATCACGATGCGTCTTGTCAAGATGATGGGCGGGACGATCGGCGTCAACAGTAAATACGGCGAGGGCACCACGTTTACGGCGCAGATAAAACAGACGGTTGTAGAAGCGACTCCGATAGGTGATTTTGTCCAGAATCTTAACAGGATGCAGGAATACAAAGAAGAATACAAACCGTCCCTTATAGCACCTTCGGCAAGGATACTTATCGTCGACGATAATGACATGAATCTCGAAGTTATCGAGAGTCTTCTTGAAGACACGAAGATGAGCGTTACCACTGCCGGATCGGGTAAAGAGTGTCTGGAGATACTTCGTGAAAGATCATTTGATGTCATATTCCTGGATCAGATGATGCCCGGTATGTCAGGCATACAGACGCTTGAGGCAATGAGAAGGGAACAGCTGGCGGAAGGAACAAGTGTGATAGCTCTTACCGCAGATGCGATAGTCGGAGCAAGAGAAACATATCTGAAAGAAGGATTTACGGATTATCTTACCAAGCCGGTAATGTACCAGGATCTTGAAAACATCCTGCTGAAGTATCTTAGAAAAGACCTTGTTCTGACAGAGGAAGAGGCAAAGAAACATGAATCGGAAGAATCCGGTGATAAGCCGGTCGTGCTTGTGATAAACGATTCAAAGGACAAGCTTAATGAGCTAAAAGAAGTGATAGGCAAAAGATATAAAGGCGTGTTCGTAAGGGATGAGGAAAGTGCCGCAAAGTATCTTGCCAAACACAGCGTGGAGTTTGTGATAAGGGATGGAAATGCGCAGAATACCTAGCGAGTTTTCATCCTGAAGAATATGTAGTTTCCGCAGTCGAGAAGTTTTCCGGAATCATTCGTGATGTCAACATCGACATTGGCTATATGTGCTCCGCATTTTCGAAGATGTGCATCACAGTATACATATTTCGTATCGAAGGCAGCTTCAAGAAAGTTTAAGCTTCCTTCAAGTGTATTTACGTCTCCTCCGACATTATTGGCAAGTGTTCCCGCCACGGTGTCGGCCAGTGAGTACAGGCAGCCGCCGTGCATTGTTCCGAAAGGGTTGCAAAATCTTTTATCAAAGGGCATACGGCCGCGTGCGTGTTCGCCGTCAAGCTCAAGTATTTCTATTTCCAGATATTTGATAAAATCGCTCTTGCCGAGGATCTCCCCGGCTTTTTTTATTGCTGCATTTTCGGTGCTCATGGCTGCCTCCGTGAAAGTGTATTTATACAGATTATAACATGTATACAAAAACTTGAAAAAATGCCGTAAAAAGGCTATACTTTTCTTAAATTGGATGATTATGTCCGCTTGCAGCATATTAATATGAAGACCAAAGAAACGTCAACGATAATATCACAGGAATGTCTGTGCCCCGGAGTGTATTCGATGTGGCTTACCGCATCTTTTGCAAAAGAGGCACATCCGGGACAGTTTATCTCGGTATATTGTAGCAGCGATGCAAGGCTTTTACCCAGGCCGATAAGCATATGTGAGACAGAGCCGGATCGGCTGCGCATTGTATACAGAGTTGCGGGAGCGGGAACGGAAGAATTTTCGCATATGTCTCAAGGAGACAGGATTGATATTCTCGGACCTAACGGTAACGGGTTTTTTGCGGCGCTTCGCGAAGAGATAAAGCCCGCCTCAAAAGCGCTTCTTATCGGAGGCGGTATCGGGATCCCGCCGATGCTTGAACTTGCAAAACAGCTCAGGGACAAATGCGAAGTCTCGATCGTTGCGGGATACAGAAGCTCAAAGGATATGTTTCTGACCGATGAGCTTGAACGTGCGGGAAGCCTTTATGTTGCAACCGATGACGGAAGTATCGGAACAGGCGGAACGGTCATCGATGCCGTAAAGGAAAACAGGATCGGATGCGATGTGATTTTCTCTTGCGGACCGAAGCCGATGCTGCGCGGGGTCAAAGCGTTGTCGGAAGAACTGGGAGTTCCCGGATATGTTTCGATGGAAGAGAGGATGGCCTGCGGAGTCGGAGCGTGTCTCGGCTGCGTATGCGAGTCGACGGATGTGGACGATCATTCCAAAGTGAATAACAAACGGGTATGTGTGGACGGCCCGGTCTTTGCGGTATCGGAGGTTGTGCTGTGATCGATCTTTCAGTTAACATTGCAGGCATCAGCCTTAAGAATCCGGTCATGACGGCATCGGGAACATTCGGTTCCGGCATGGAATACGGGGAATTCGTTGATATAGGAAAGCTCGGAGCGCTCGTCACAAAGGGCGTCAGCCTTACACCGTGGAGCGGAAACCCCACACCGAGAGTTGCGGAAGTCTACGGCGGGATGCTAAACGCCATAGGTCTTCAGAATCCGGGTATAGACACATTTATAGAACGCGACCTTGAGTTTCTTAAAGGGTACGATACAAAGGTCATAGTAAACGTGTGCGGCAAAAGTGTCAGTGAGTACGTAGGCGTGGTTGAGCGGCTTGCCGATACGAATGCGGATATGCTCGAGATAAATGTGAGCTGTCCGAACGTTAAAGAAGGTGCGATCGCATTCGGCCAGGATCCGAAGGCGCTTGAGAACATCACGAAAGAAATAAAAAAGCACGCAAAGCAGCCCGTGATCATGAAACTGTCACCGAATGTTACGGATATCGCCCTTATGGCAAAGGTATGCGAAGACGCCGGCGCGGATGCGGTTTCAATGATCAATACGATCACGGGCATGAAGATAGATATCAACAGAAGAAAGTTTGTACTGGCAAATAAGACCGGCGGTCTGTCGGGACCGGCCATCAGACCGGTGGCTGTCAGGATGGTTTGGCAGGCAGCACAGGCGGTCAGGATCCCGATCATAGGAATGGGCGGGATAGCATCGGCGGAAGATGCGCTTGAATTCATAATGGCAGGGGCTACGGCGGTTGCCGTGGGAGCCGCAAATTTCACGGATCCTTACACGACCGAAAAGGTCATATCGGGGATCGAAAGATATATGAAGGATAACAAAGTCACAGACATCAAAGAGTTGATCGGGTGCGTAGGATAACGCAATAAGCCCTCGGGAGCGAAAGGAGGAATCGCTATGATGCAGATCGGTGGAGTTGATAATCTTGTTCTTAAGGATGTGAAGCTTCCTTCCGAATCGGAACAAAATGAAAAGAAAGTCCAGCTTCAGGAAGATACTTCCAAAGTCAGGGAAGATGATGCTGCCAAGAAGGCTCAGGCCCAAAAGGAAGATGCAAGAGCCGAAGAAACGGAGCGTTCGGTGTACGGTGATATCGTAGGCAGATCTTCCGACGGTGATACATCGCGTGTCAAGAAGGATGCGATGGAAGCTTACGAGACCGGTATGGTCCTGAAGAAGGAAGAGCGTGAGGAAAACCTTATGGAGTTTAACCGTGACCAGCTTGTTGTCATGGTCGACAGGGGTGACATTACTGAAAACAGATATGATCATGAGATCACCCGCCGCGACGAACTTCAGGAAAAGGATGACAAGTCGGCATTTGCCAAGAGCAACGCTGAGATGATCGAGAAACAGCGTGAGGATGCCGAGAAGAAGGCACAGGAGAAGGCAAAGGAAAGACTTGACGAGATCCAGGGCAAGGGCTCGGAAAATGACGAGAACGCTCAGAAGCTCGAGAACGGAATGAACATGCTTGCTGCAAGCGAAAAGGGTCTTCAGATAGAAGAAGAAGCAGTTGAGGATGCAGCGAAGAACGGCAGGAGTGAAGTGATCGACCAGATCCTCAATCCCGAGGATGGAAGTTTTAAAGTGATCATCAAATAACTTTTAATGAAGATCAACGCACATGCCAAAATCAATCTCGGCCTCGATGTTCTCGGAAAACGGGACGACGGATATCATGAAGTCCGCATGATCATGCAGACGATAGGTGTTCATGATGAACTTGTCATAGACAGGTGTGACAGGCCGGGGATATACATCACGACAGACAGAGATGATCTGTCAGCCGGAGAAGACAATCTTATCCATAAAGCCGCAAAGCTTATGATGGATGAATACGGCCTGACGGGCGGGATAAAAGCAGATCTTAAAAAGAACATCCCGGTTGCGGCAGGACTTGCGGGCGGCAGCACTGATGCCGCCGCAACAATTATCGCGGTCAACAAACTGTACGGACTGGATCTTGATACGGACACTCTCATGAAACTCGGTGTGCGTATCGGCGCCGATGTGCCGTATTGCATAATGGGCGGGACCGCTCTTTCGGAAGGTATCGGTGAGATTCTGACGAAGCTTTCACCGTGTCCTTTATGCAAGGTACTTCTTGCCAAACCTTCCGTAGGTGTTTCGACGGCGCATGTTTATAAAAGCCTTCGTCTTGATATCGTTAAGCATCCGGATATCGATTCGATCATAACAGGTATCAGGCAAAAAGACATCGGAATGATCGCACGCAATCTCGGAAACGTCCTTGAGAGCGTGACGGTAAATGAGCATCCGGTCATTGACCGGATCAAAAACGAGATGTCGGAGTGCGGCGCACTTGCGGCGCTTATGAGCGGAAGCGGACCGACGGTTTTCGGACTTTTTAAAGACGGGGACAAAGTCAAAGATGCTTATGACAGACTGTCAGAAGGCGGACTTGTTTCCGAGGTGTTTATCACGGAAATATATGATCCGGATAAGCAACAGGTGAACTGATGGATGAACTCAAACTTCAAATGAACATGGATGAGTATCTGCCTCTGCGTGATGTTGTGTTCAACACATTACGCCAGGGAATACTGACGGGTGTGCTTGCTCCCGGCGAGCGTCTCATGGAGATACATCTTGCGGACAGGCTCGGTGTTTCGAGAACTCCGATAAGAGAAGCGATCCGTATGCTCGAACTCGAAGGACTCGTCACGATGATCCCGAGAAAGGGTGCGGAAGTTTCAAGGATCAGCAAGCAGGATATCAGGGACGTTCTTGAGGTAAGGCTTGTACTTGATTCGCTCGCAACAAAGCTTGCATGCGAGAGGATAACCGAAGATCAGAAAGAAGAGCTTAAAAGAGCTGCGGAAGGATTTGTGGAGGCAACCCGTTCGGGGGATGTTACGCAGATCGCAAAAGCGGATGTACGTTTTCATGACGTGATACTTGCGGCATCGCATAACAAGCGGCTTATACAGATGGTCAACAACCTTGCGGAGAGGATATACAGATACAGACTCGAATATATCAAGGATGCTGCCAATCACGAAAGGCTCATCGAAGAACACGCAAAGATCATGGACTGTGTGATCAAGGGTGACGAAGGCAGCGCATGTATCGCCGCGGAGATACATATCGTCAACCAGGAAAACAACATGCTCAATCAGGTGGAATGATGAATAAGGATGTATGGGTATCCGTTGCGGGACTCCAGTTTACCGGAGCAAGCGAGGGAGAAAAGATAGAGATCATCACACCAGGGTGTTACTGCAAAAAGAAGGATCATCATTACGTAACTTACGACGAGATAGTCGAGGGAAGCGATGAGGTCACGAAGAACATCGTAAAGTTCGACGCTGATATGCTCACGATAAGCAAACGGGGCTTTACGAACACTCAGATGATCTTTGAAGAGAATAAGAGAAACGTGACAAACTATGTCACTCCTTACGGGACACTTCTTGTCGGTATCGATACGGACAGGATAGACATCAGAGAAAGTGACGATGTCATCAATATAGATATAGACTATGCGCTTGATGTTAATTACGAGCATCTGGCGAACTGCAGGATCAAGATGGAGATCAAAAATTCCGTTGCCATGAATGAGGGGATCCTGTAGATAAAGGAGATAAAATGAAAGTTAAAAAAGCGATCATACCGGCCGCAGGACTGGGCACACGATTTTTGCCCGCAACAAAGGCACAGGCAAAAGAGATGCTGCCGATCGTTGACAAACCTACGATTCAGTATATCATCGAAGAGGCTGTCGCCAGCGGTATCGAAGATATCATCATAGTTACGGGACGCAGCAAAAGATCGATAGAGGATCATTTTGACAAGTCTGTAGAACTCGAACTCGAACTTGAAAAGAGCGGCAAGACAGAGATGCTCAAGATGGTAAGGGATATATCCGACATGGCGAATATCCATACCATCAGACAGAAAGAGCCGAGAGGTCTCGGACATGCGATATACACGGCAAGGCACTTCATCGGTAATGAACCGTTCGCGGTCCTTCTTGGTGACGATGTCGTTGTAGCCAAAAAACCGTGCCTTCTTCAGATGCTCGAAGTATATGACGAATACCAGACATCGGTACTCGGTGTACAGAAGGTAAAACACGAAGTAGTCAACAAGTACGGTATAGTCGATTGCAAGAAGGTCGATGACAGGGTTTACAAGGTCCATGATCTCGTGGAGAAGCCAAATATCAATGACGCGCCTTCGGATATAGCGATCCTCGGACGTTATATCATCACGCCGGATATATTCAGATATCTTGAAAATCAGGATGCGGGGACCGGCGGTGAGATCCAGCTTACGGACTCGCTCAGAAGACTTGCAAGTGATCAGGCGATGTACTGTTATGATTTTAAGGGACACAGATACGATGTAGGTACGAAGATCGGGTTCCTTCAGGCGAACATCGAGTTTGCGCTCCGCAATCCCGAAGTTGCCAGCGACATGAGAGAGTATCTCGACAGACTCAATTCCGACATGGATGAGATGATCGAGTACGAATAAATACATTTAGGGAGATTTGTTTTATGACCGGGATTTTATTGATATCAAAAGCTACGATCGTGATGCTCATCATTTTGGTAGTGTTGGCAGGCATTGCGGTAGCGCTGTATTTCCTCGGAAAGAAAGCCCAGAAAAGGGAAGAGGAGCAAAGAGAGCAGATCGATGCGATGAAGCAGACCGTATCGATGCTTATCATTGACAAGAAAAGGATGAAGATCAAGGAGTCGGGACTACCGCAGGCAGTTATCGACCAGACACCGAAGATGATGAGATGGACCAAGCTTCCGATAGTAAAAGCAAAGGTCGGACCGCAGGTTCTTTCGCTTGTCTGTGACGATAAGATATTCGACGACGTTCCCGTTAAGAAGGAAGTCAAAGCTACCGTCAGCGGAATATACATAACGAGCGTTAAAGGGATACACGGCTCGATCAGTCAGAACAAGGAAGCAAAGAAAAAGAGCAGGTTCAAGCAGTTTGTCGAAAAGATGCAGGAGAAGGCCGGAGCAAAGCCGGTCAAATGATATGACCTATCCGAAACGCCTGCGTTTGGCACTTGCAGTTGCCGCCTGCGCGCTTCTGTGCGGATGCGGCTCATCATCGCAGCCCGATCCGGATGACTATATACGCCTCGGCCAGTACAAAGGTCTGTCGGTTGAAAGATCATCGTACGACGTCACGGAAGATGCCATAAGGGACGAGCTTGATATGCTGGCAAACGCGTATGCCGAACCCGACGGGACCGTACCTGAGATCACGGATGAATTCATTAACGAGATATCCGCGGGTCAGTATAAAAACGTTGACGAATACGAAGCGGCCCTGACCGAGCAGATGAAGTCCGAATACGAAGAGTTCTACGAACTGCAGTACTACGAAGATCTGTGGAATCTTGCCGTTGACAATGCCGAGGTCATAAAGGAATTCCCGAGGGAATACCTGCAGAAAAAAACCGAGAGGTCGCTCATTAGCGCACAGAAATATGCCAAAAGCCTTGATATGTCTTTCGAGGATTTTGTCGATCAGAAGATGGGACTTACGGTCGACGAGTTCAACGAGCAGGCCATTGAATACGCAGAAGTGGCGGCCAAGGAAAGCATGGTATTGGCAGCGATAGCCAAGGCCGAGAATATCACGGTGACCGATGAAGAGATAGATGCGGCGATAAAGGAATACGTCGAACTGGGAGCGTTCGAATCCGAGGAGGCTTTTAAGAACGAAGGACCGGAAAGACTTGAGGAGCTGAAGGAATACATACTGACATCCAAAGTACAGGATTTTTTGGCTGCAAATGCGGCAAAAGAATAATACGCAGTAAAGGAAAGATGAGAGATGGAACAATTAGTTAATGTAAGAGAGATCTTCAGGAACAAAGATGAGTATCTTGACAAAGAGATCAGGGTCGGAGGATGGGTAAGATCGATAAGGGATTCGAAGACATTCGGATTTATCGTCTTAAATGACGGAACCTTTTTTGAACCGATACAGGTAGTGTATTCGGATGTGCTCCCCAACTTTTCCGAGATATCCAAGACAAATGTCGGAGCGGCGCTCATAGTGACCGGAACGCTTGTTGCAACACCTTCCGCAAAGCAGCCGTTTGAGATACAAGCGAAAGAGATATACATTGAGGGTGCATCCACACCCGACTATCCGCTTCAGAAGAAACGTCATACGATGGAGTACCTTCGTACGATGACACATCTTCGTGCGAGGACCAATACGTTTTCAGCCGTGTTCCGGGTACGTTCCATCATCGCATATGCGATACACAGATTCTTCCAGGAGCGTGATTTTGTATATGTTCATACGCCCCTGATCACGGGTTCGGACTGTGAAGGTGCAGGCGAGATGTTCCGTGTGACCACACTCGATCCCGCAGATCCTCCGAAACTTCCCGACGGAAGCGTGGACTTCTCACAGGATTTCTTCGGAAAGGAAACGAATCTTACCGTCAGCGGACAGCTAAACGGTGAGACATATGCGATGGCTTTCAAGAACATATATACGTTCGGACCGACTTTCAGAGCGGAGAACTCCAACACAACAAGACATGCAGCCGAGTTCTGGATGATCGAGCCCGAGATAGCGTTTGCCGATCTTGAGGATGACATGGCTCTTGCCGAGAGCATGATCAAATACATAATCAACTTCGTTCTTGAGAATGCGCCTGAGGAGATGCAGTTCTTCAA
>JAEEGL010319910.1_pt1 | contig 20115 bp, 18 predicted proteins | sample 9134231 | NCBI WGS metagenome assembly JAEEGL01 (sample SAMN16246548, study PRJNA631951) | gut metagenome | biome: gut microbiome; feature: rumen; material: fiber-attached | host: Bos | place: Iran: Karaj | collected 2018-10
TATGATCATCACAATATTTAAGGACATCTATTGTGTTGTTCATAAGTTTATTTGAGAAATTATATTCCCAAGTATCATCTGATTTGTCAGAATTGTTTTTATCATCAAAATTGGTGATAAACCAGTCATAGTTAAGCATGCATCTAGATACTTGAGGATTTAATCTGTCCATAATCTTCAATGAACGTTCCCAAGAACCAGATGAGAGTTTATCAGGGTCTTCATAAGTACCCCATTCAACACCTAAACCTTCGAAGTTGTTCAAAACAATGTTTTCCTTTGTAAAGGTAACATCATCTAGATTTACTTCCTTAGATTTCACGTCGTTTTTTTGACAACCCATAATAGTGAAAAGACAAGAAGATAATATTCCAAAACTTAAAATTTTCTTTGTCTTTGTCATAAAATTATTTTCCTAACTTTTCGTTAATTTCTGCTAAAATCTTTGTCCAATTTGTGTTATTGAATTTTGCTTTATAAGCATCAATTGTAGCGTATTGACCGAATGCATATTTCATAGCATCAACGTTAGCGTCTGCTAAGATTGATTCTGTTTTGTCATTCTTTGTCTTTGTGGACATCCAAGAAATATCGCTTGGTTCTTTAACCACTCTTAATTGATTTGCGGCTTTAACTGCCTTCATTTCTTCAATCCAAGCGTTATGAAGATTGAATGTTTCCATATCTGTAAATGGGTCGTATGCTTTTGTGTCATTACCTAATGTAGCCATATATCTAAGATATTTACCACCATTTGGTTTAGAACCATATTTACCATCAGAGCCTTTTTCCCAAGACATTGGATTGAGTTCGACTTTTCCATCAACCATGTTCCAGTCATATCCTTCGATACCATAGATAGCAAATTTAGTACCTTCATCAGAAAGTAAGTAATCAAGGATATCTAAGATTTTTTCCATCTTTGTATCAGAGATGTTGTAGTTGAATAAAGTAATTGAGAACCAGTTTTCAGTTCCTTCTAAAGCGAATTTACCATCTGGTCCTTTAACTTTAAGGAATGCAGTACCATCGTCTAAATTGACGTATTTATTACTTGTTTTGAATTCTTTTCTTAAAGTTAAGTAGTTTGCAAGAGAGAAGTTATCGTATAGAATTGCTGCTCTACCTGCTAAATATTCTTTATTAGCTTTACCATCATCAAAGTTGAATTGGTCTTGTGAGTAGTAATGGCTAGTAACGAATTGTTTAGCGACTTCTAAGCCAGCGATATAGCCATCAGATGTGAATGCGTTGATTGCTTTACCATTAGCGTCTTTTGTATAGCAGTGAGGAGCGTCTTTATAGAAGTTAGTAACAGAAGGGAATCCCCATCTTTCATCCACCATTGCGCATGCTTTATCAGTATTTGCAAAATCTTTCTTTGTGATGTTTGTGGAAAATGCTGCTACTAATCTTTTGAATTCATCCCATGTGTACACGTCTCCTTCTTTATATACAGGTGTGTAACCAGCGGTATTCTTATTAGCTTCATCAATTGCTTTAGCCCAGTCTCTACGATAGACATAAGTGAAGTTTGAGAAGTCTTTTGTAGGATTAGAAATATCGTTAGCGATTGGAATACCATATAGTTTTCCATTAACTTTTAATGCATCAAGGTTAGAGATATTATCTAACATGGATTTTAAGTTAGGCCATTTAGATAAGTTATCAGGAAGCGCCTTAAACATTAAATTATCAACCCACTTTTCATAAGTTGAGCCGAAGTTATACGCTTTTAAGTTGAATTGGATTGTATCTGCTAAGTTATTACCATTGATAGATGTGTTAACTTCTTGATCCCAATCTGTGTAACTATAGTTACTTGCTTCAATCTTTACGTTAAATTTCTCATTAATCTTTTCTGTATAAACGTCTTCACCTTCCCAGTTATCGAAGTAGACGTTTTTTAGTTGTAAACGAAGACGACCTTCTTTATCGTATTTATCTTCTCCGTTTTTTCCTCCACATGCAGTCATTCCTAATGTAAGGAACGCTACCATAGAACTTGCAAATATTAATTTAGTGTTTTTCATAAAATAACCTCCTTTTGTTATCCTTTAATAGCACCAACAACTATGCCTTTTACAAAGAACCTTTGTAAGAAAGGATAGAAACTCATCATAGGTACAATAGTGAAGAAGATACTCGCCATTGTAAGACCTTCTGAATACCCCTCTCTTGCTTCAGGGTTTTCAATGTTCGATGAGACCTTTGCAATCATAGTTCGTAATACTTGTTGTAATGGCCATATCTTTCTATTGTCTGGAATGAATAACATAGCGTTATACCATGAGTTCCAGTTACCAACAGCGAAGAATAAGCCAATTGTTGCTAGCATTGGAAGTGAGAGTGGTAAGAAAATCTTAACGAAGATGATAATGTCATTAGCACCATCAATCTTTGCAGATTCTTCCATTTCCACTGGTAAGCTAGCAAAATAGTTACGCATTAATAACATATTAAATGTATCAATTGCGCCAGGAATGATCATAACCCAAATAGTGTTCATCATTCCTAAATCCCTAATTAAGTAATAGTAAGGAATCATTCCACCACCAAAGAACATAGTGACAAGAATCATATTCATTACTAAGTTTTTACCTGTCCAGTTATGTCTTGATAAAGCATAACCTGTAATAACGGTAAAGAATAATTGATATAAGGTACCACCAATAAGAAGAATCATTGTGATACCAAAGCCACTCCATAAGTTCTTATCAGCGAAAACCTGTTTATAGCTAGATAAGTCTAATTGAGTAGGCCAGAGTAATAAGTCTGAATGTAAATAAGCATCTTCAGTAGAAATAGAAATAACGAAAGCATTCCAGAATGGGAAGATGATTAATAATGCGTAAATACAAAGGATAACGCAGATAATTACATCTAAACCTTGAATCTTTCTATCTCTTGAAGAGCCTCTTGGTCTAAGAGGAAGACGTGCTAATTGTTGATATTTTTTCATAATTAGATAATTCCCCTTTCACCACAAGCTTTAGCAATTCTATCGACAGTGATAACAAGTGCGAAACCAATTACTGATTTAAATAAACCAATAGCGGTACCTACACCAGCGGAGTCACTACCAACAATTGCATGATAATAAATATAAGTGTCAATAATATTGACATCTTCTCTAATAAGTGGGTTTCCTAAGTTAAGGATTTGGTCAAAACCAGCAGAAAGGACACCACCAACAGACATGATAAGTAGGAGAATCGCTGTTGGTTTGATTCCTGGTAAAGTAATGTGCCAAATCTTTTGTAAACGAGTCGCACCATCGATATCTGCGGCTTCGTATTGGTCTTGCGGGATACCCGCCATAGTGGCTAAGTAAATAATGCTTCCCCAGCCAGCTTCTTTCCAAATATCACTAGCGAAAACTAGTCCAAAGAAGAAGTTTTTATTCGCTAGGAAGTTCGTTCGGTCTCCTCCCATCGCCTTTATCAGCGAGTTAATCGCACCATTATATGCGAATAATGAGAAGACGAAACCTGAGACGACAACCCAGGAAAGGAAGTGAGGGAAAGTAACGATTGTTTGAATTGTCTTCTTAGTCTTAATCATTCTTAATTCATTAAGTAATAAAGCAGTTGTAACTGCGCCTAAGAAACCAATAACAATCTTAACGGAACCAATGATGAGTGTATTTCTAAATGCTAACCAGAATTTTGGTTCTTCGAAGACTCTAACAAAGTTATCAAAACCATTCCATGGCGAATTCCAAACACCTAATCTAGGTTTAAAGTCTTTAAATGCCATTAAGACACCATACATTGGAACATAACAGAAGATGATATAGAAAACGATGGCAGGCAAAATCATGAGGAGCAAATATTTACTTCTCCAGAATTTGTTGCCAAATTTGACAAACACGTTATTTCGTCTTGAAATTGTCGTAAGTTCCATAAATCTTATCTTTCGTATTTAAGAATGTAATCGATGACCGTATCTATATCAGTGAATAATAATTCTGTAACTGTATCCGCCCCACCAGCGTAAATAGCAATTCTTCCTGTTTTAGCATCAGCTAAACATGAAACTGGGAATAAAACATTTGGTACATATCCACTAGTTTCATAGATTTTTTCAGGAGCTAATAGGAAATTGCCACATCTATGAAGTACTTTACTTGGATCATCTCTATCTACGATTGCAGCACCGATAGAATAGACAAGACCAGAGCAAGTTAAGTTAGCACCATGGAAGAATACTAACCAACCTAAGTCACATTCAATAGGAGTTGGTCCAGCACCAATTTTAGTGCCACACCACCATTCCCATCCTTTTTCCATAACATGTCTATGATGTCCCCAATATTCCAAATCTTTAGAATAGCTAAGGAAGATATCACCGAATAATGTATGTCCTGAGTCACTTGGACGTGAGAACATAGCGTATTCTCCATTAATCTTTCTTGGGAATAAGACACCATTTCTATTAAATGGAAGGAATGGATTATCAATTAATTCGAAGTTTTTGAAATCTTTAGTTTTACCAATACCTAATGTTGGTCCATGATTTGCAGTGCAGAAGACAATATAATATGTGCCTTCAATTTCTACTAAACGAGGGTCGTATGCATATTCTAATTTGACTGGATTTCCATTTTTATCCTTGAAGACGATTGGGTCAACTTCAAAGTCAAAATGAATACCATCTTTAGAATGTCCAACAAAAAGGAATGGAATGCCATTTTTTGTGTCTGCTCTAAAAACACCAATGAATTCACCCTTATATGCCATGACTGCACTGTTAAATACACGTGAAGCATTTGGGAATGGATTCATTTTAATAATAGGATTTTCAGAATATCTCCATATTGGACCATCGTATCCTTCAGGACGAGGTTGATATGGCATGTTATTCAATTCGTTTCCATAAATTTTGTGTTTCATATTTAACTACCTACTTTACTATTTCTCTATTCGATTCTCTTTCAATAAAGTCACAACGAATGACTATTTGAGAATACGCAATTTGATGTGATTTGATGGAATTTGCAATGTATTTTGCTACTTCTTCTCCAATTTCTTGTCTAGGAATATTGAAGGTTGATAGTTTAGGAGTTACAAATTCACCAGTCCTGATGTTATCGAATCCAATAACTGAAATATCATCAGGAACTTTTTTATTTAATCTATTAATTGTCTTAATAGCGTTTAACGCAATGATGTCATTAGCGCATACAATCGCAGTAATTGGATTATTATTTAAGGCATTTACAAGCATGTTTTCATCAGCGTAATCCTTTTTATCATTATTAAAAATAATGCTATGAGGAACTGCTTCATCTTTATGGGTTTCCATACAAGACATATATCCTTCGTGTCTTTCTCTGAAAGATGTACTATGAGAGTCACTACCATAGAAAGCAATGTCTCTATGTCCTTGCCTAATTAGTCTTTGTGTAGCTAAATAAGCACTGTCGTAATTGGAGAATTTAAACTGTGTAGCCTCGGAATAGAATGTTTTAGGATCTACGACGACTGTTGGTTTATTCTTACTAATTACAACATCCATAATTGACTTAGGAGTAACATGCATAATGATGTAAGCGCCACAAGAAGAGTCTTTGAGTTTTTTAAGAAGTGCATCATCAATCCTATCTTCTTCGAATACAAAGTATTCCATGATGAGATTGTTTCTAGAAAGTGTGGAAGATATAGAGGTAATAATTGGTTGCCAGAAATCTTCTTTAAACAATATTCTTGATGAACTAATCAAAAGAACATGGCTACTAGATACCTTATAAGCTTTTAACTTAGAAGTGTCATAGCCTAACTCTGTAGCCTTCCTAATGATTTTCTCTCTAGTTTCATCAGAGACATTGTTTTTGCCTCCTAATGCTCTAGAGACCAAACCTTTAGTAACGTTACATTCTAATGCGATTTGTTCTAATGTCGTTTTTTTCATAATTTTTCTTTAATAATATTTAATAAAATAATACGAGTATAGGAGGGGTAATAAATACCCCTCCATGAATGAGTGTATATATGTGCAAGGATTACGCGGATAATGTAGCAGTCAAAACTGTGTTAGCAGCGACATAAGCTGCGAGGTCACCAGTACATGAATTAACTGTCATTGTAAGTGTGTTACTACCGCTACCTGGAGCAATTGTTAACTTAATAACGCTTGCTGCAGAAGTTAGTTTTGGAACGTTGATTGTAACTTCGTTATTGAAGACATTGTATGAACATTTAACTTCGCCACCTAATGCTGCGCATGAGAGATAGCAAGCACCGAGTTCATCAAATCTGATAGAAGCATCAACTGCGCCACCAGCGATCTTACCATTGAAAGTTAAACCTTTATATGGAGTGATTGCGGAGTAGATATTGTTGTCTTCGTTTAAGAACATCATGTCATCAACATAGAAGTATTCAGCTGAACCAGCACCACTCTTTGTTTGAGGAACGAATCCAACACCATAGTATGTCTTAGATGGGTCTAATGTAACTGTAGCTCTTACCCAACCACTGTTTGCCTTAACAGTAATGTCACTAGAGACACGTGCTGAACCGACGTTAGAGGATGTAATTGTTTGAGCTGTATAGACTTGAGTTCTAAGAACCATATCATAATTTGTTGGGTTCTTAACGTAGAATGAGAAGACGTTTGCTTTTGTATGAGCTTGAGCTGTTCCTTTGTATAAGCCCCAAGTCATATATCTCATAGCGTTACTCTTGTTCCATTTGAGTTTGAGAGAGTTATTACCGCTATGGACATTTGCTGAACCTGTTTCAAGTGATAATTGATCACCATTACCACCCATTAATGACCAGCCGTTGCCACCGATTGGGGAACCGCTACCACCTGAGTAGTAATCACAGTAATAAGCACCACGAGCACCAGAGATATTGGACTCATCTTTGTTGCTTTGGTAGTACATCTTACCACTTTCAGTATATGTTTCAGCGTTATCTAAGATATCAACCATTGTCATGTTAACGTTAGCTAAGATGCTAGAAATTGTACCTGTAGCGCTAACGTAAGTTAATGTCTTACCATCAGTGCTTAAGTTAGCAACGTATTTACCTAATGTAGCGAAATCAAATGTAATCTTGTTACCAGAATAGCTGTATGTACCTGCCACATCTTCCAATGAAGCTTGAGCAAAGTCGAATAAGCACTTGTTGTCTTTTGTGATTTCAATTGTTGCTGGGCATAAATTCATTGCTTTACCCATGAACATTTGACCAACTTCCACTAATTTATCTGGTTCTGGTGGAACGAAGACTGCGTATGGATTTGCACCATAGACTTCAACGTCATCGATGTATAACCATGCTTCGTTTGCAGATAAGCTTGTGTTCTTTTCTGTGAAGATCATGTAGCCATAGTAAACGAGGTTTGGATTAAGATCGATTTCGAAATGTTTCCATTGACCGATAGCTGCTGTTTGTTCGAATGTTTGTGCTCTAACTCGTTCATCTTTTGTGTCTAGTGTTGGAGCACTTTGAGAATACATAGAGACTTTGAATGATTTAACTAAACCGTTTGTCTTAGCCCAGAAGGAGAGCTTGTTACCACGGAATGCTTGTTTTTCTGCTGTGCCATCGAATAAGCCCCATTGCATATATCTGAATGCGACTGATTTAGAGTGTTTTAAGCAGAGATAGTTGTTACCAGAGTGAGCGCCAGCTTTATCTTGTTTTAATTTAAGTTGTGAGCCATCGCCACCTAAGAGTGACCAACCACTTCCGCCCCAATCAGATGAAGCTGTTCCACCTGCGTAGTATTCGGAGTAGTAAGCACCACGGCAACCACTTCTATTGTTTTTATCTTTGTTGGATTGATAATATGCAGTGCCATCTTTATCGTAACTTTCGAAGTTATCAACGACTTGAACTGCATCAAGATCCATTTGACCAACTGCTTGTGCTAATTGACCTTCAGCACTTACGAATGTAACTTTTTGACCACCATTAGTGAAGTTACCAACGTATTTGAGTGTTGCGCCATTATCACTAGATGTGAATACTAATGAATCGTTATTGGCAACGACTTTACCAGGAACTTCCATTGGATCTTCTAAGTCAACAACCTTAGCTGTTGCAGCACCATTAGCACCGATTTCGATTCTAACGATGTTGCCAGTTGCTAACTTACCTGTGTAAACATTAGCAGCTTTATTAACTGTTGTTACTTCTGCTCTTGCTTCTTTTAGTGTAACGAAGCTGACAGAATCACAGAATGAAGCACATGGTTGACCACTTGTCTTATCGTCACCTTGTAAATAGAATTCGATTCTTGTTAAGTAGTTTACGATATCATCTTGGTGGATACCTGTCCAACCAGCAACTGCTTTAATGGACTTGCCTGCTTCACCCCATAATGCCCAACCATCATCATCTAGTGGAATTGTGTATTCTGCATATTCACTAGTTGTTGGTTTGAGTGTGTAAGTGAATGAAGGAGCTTGTAATTTACCTTCGATTTCAACTGAAGCGTGTAACAAGACTTTAACTGTCATGAAGCTTGGAGTCATGAGTCTGAATCTTAAAGCATTAACAGCGTTAGGGAATTCGCCACCATTGAAACGTTTAGCGAATTTATAACCTGTGTTGTTGCCCCAAGAATCAAATCTTAATGCCTTTTGGCCTTCAACTGACTTAACGCCTAATGAAACTGCTGCTTTAGTATCTTCTGTCCAAGATTGAGTTTGGTTGCTATAGCCAAGTGCTACCCAACCAGCGTCTGTCATAGATGGAGAGTCAGCATAGTTTTCAAAGTCATCAACTACTACTAAGTCATCATATGTAGTAAAGACTGCGTTGAATTGTGTGTCTGCTGTGATAGGAGTTTTAATATCTCTATCCCATTTTTTGAATCTGTAGAACTTAGATTCTTTATCGCCTCTTCTTGTAGGTGTTTCACCTTCATAAACAGCGCATTGACCTTCTTCAACTTGGCTGATTTGAACTGGTAAACCATTGACTACGAATTGTACGATGTATTTTTGCTTAGCTGGAGTATAAGATGGAGTTTCTTTACTCGATGAGGAAGTATTTCCGCCACCTTGTGAACTTGATGTTCCACCTTGAGAGCTAGAACCACCTTGTTCTCTAGATGTTGGTTTTGGTCCCCAACCTTCGCCTGGATCAACACTAGGATTTAAAATTCCGTGACATGCGCCAAGCATTAATGCAGTTGCAAAAACGACCGGTAAAAAAGCGAATTTTCTCTTATTTCTCATAAGAATTCCTTTCCTTGCATTATGCAATATGTAGAAAGAGTTAGACTCTTTAACGGATTTATTATAGCCCCGAAATTAGTATATTTTATATATTAATTTAATAAACTTTACTAAAATTTTGTAAACATTTTAAAAAGTTTACGAAAACACTATTAAGTATATACAAAAATTTTTAATTTTAAATTTAGCGTGCGTTACGCGCAAAATTATTATTTATATATAAGGAATAAGAGTAGAGAATTTCAAAAATATTTGTTTACTAATTTTTATAAATGTTTACCAAAATAATGGTTTACAATATAAACATGAAAAAGTTTATTAAATATTTACTATTATCCCCGATGATGTTTTCAGTTATCGGATGTGGAAATCAAACAAAATCAGAGGAAAAATCTATGGAACCAAAACCTGTTGATGTAGTAGTTATCTCTGGTCAATCTAACGCAGTAGGATGCACACACGCTAAATGTATTACAAGAAGTATAGGTGCTGAAGCTTACTCAACATATATGACTGGTTATAACGACATTAAGATTGCATATGATTGTTGGACGAAAGATGAAGGTCCAAGATTTTATTCTCAAAACAAATCTAAAGATGAAACATTTGTGAAAGTCATGTTAGGACAAGGAAATGGCCTTGGAACATTCGGTCCTGAAATTGGTATTGCAGAAGCATTACATGAAAAATACGCTGATAGATTATTCTTAATCAAATATGCATGTGGCGCTTCTAATCTAAAAGATGACTGGGCACAAAAGAATTCACCAATGTATCCTAGATTAATCGAATATGTTAAAAAACAAATGCAAAACTTAGTAAGCATGGGATATGTTCCTACTATTAAAGCATTCTGTTGGATGCAAGGTGAAGGTGATTCTTGGGATGGATATTATCAAGAATATAAAGATAATTTAAGTGGCTTTGCCGCTAATATTCGTGAAGATCTTAAAGAATTATCAGGTAACAAAGATGTTCCATTTATTGATGCTGGTATTTCTAATTCAAAAGATTGGCAATACTATAGACAAGTAAATAACGCTAAACAAGAGTTTGCAGCAGAAAGCGAAAACAATATCTACATTGATACAATTGCTGCAGGAATGCACACTAACGTAGAACCATTTGACACTCCTGATACATGTCACTACGATACAGAAAGTGAAGTATTATTAGGTCACTTGTTCGCAGATGCATTCGAACCATTCTTAGCAAAGTAAAAGAGGATTAATCCTCTTTTTCTTTATCCATAATTTGATTAATTACTTCAATTAATTCTTTTGCCATCATGTCATGTTTATCTACATAAGCATGATTTGATATTGCCGTATTGTCTCCATCAAATTTATGGATAAATAGGTTTTTATATAATGGTTTTAGATATTCATATGTTGCCTCTATCATCGGGTAAACATCTTTTTCTTTTAAAGTGCCATACACCATTAAGATTTTTAGATCAGGATTTTTGGATAGTTCACTATCGATAAGTTCCTTATAAGTCTTCTTAAAGATGTTTACACGATTTAAAGAATCTTTAACTGCAACATATGAATAGTCGTTAGTGCCTAGGCTAACGATGAGTAGGTCTGCTTTTCTATCATCAACATAGTTGATATCAGAGCAAACTTTTACTTTATCTTTATAATTTATAATTCCTATTTCTTTTGGATTTGTGTAATCAGAGAACACTAATCCCCATCCACTAGCGGAGAATATGTCATAGTCATAACCAAGTTCATATAATCCATGGAAGCAGAAATCTCTTATAGAATCGCTGACATGAATACTTGCGTCACCATCATGTGCTAAGATACCAAACCCTGCGATTGTGGAATCTCCATAAACTTTAACTTTATATTTATGGTTGAAGTCGTAATCTAATAACTCTCCATCAATATCTAGAGAAGAAATAACAAGAGCGTTATCATTAGCTTCGTTTGCTTTAAGAATATCTACAAAGTGTTCTTTATTATCATCAAAAGAATAGTTAAATATAGGGTTTTTAACGAGGATTTTGGTTTTCTTGTCATAGTTTTTATCTAAGATTACATAAATGTATCCAGGAGCAGGAACTAGTTCTAATTTAATAGAAAAACTATTTCCTTTCATTTTGAAAGAAAAACCTGAGCCTCCGTTATAAAAGGTATAATTTCCATCTATGATGGAATATCTACCAAAAAATTTAAGTTTATTTAAATTATTGAGCATAGTTAGATTATACACTTATCTAAACATATGAGGATATCTTTCTAACATGTAATCCATGTCTTTATCCCCTCTACCACTTAAGTTAACTAAAATAGATCCACTCTTCATGTTTCTAGCACACTTAATTGCGTATGCTAGGGCATGACTTGATTCAATAGCAGGAATAATACCTTCTAATCTAGATAGTAAGAAGAATGCTTCTGCTGCTTCGTCATCAGTAATTGATTCGTATTTAACTCTACCAATTTCCTTTAGGAAAGCATGTTCCGGTCCAACACCAGGATAATCAAGACCACTAGCAATACTATAAGCATCTCCAGCGGATCCATCAGGGTTTTGCAATACTAATGAATTGAATCCATGTAAAACCATCTCTTTTCCAAGTGTCATAGTAGCACTGTTTTTACCAGGTTCTTTTCCTGTTCCCATAGCTTCAACACCTACAATGTTAACTGGTTCTTCTAAGAAAGCTTCAAACATTCCAATAGCGTTACTTCCACCACCAACGCATGCTGTTACGATATCAGGAAGTTCACCTGTCATATCTAAGAATTGTTGTTTTGCTTCTCTACCAATAACTTCTTGGAAGTCTCTAACCATTAATGGATATGGATGTGGGCCAACTGCACTACCAATCACATAGAAAGCGTTTTTATATTCTTTCATATATGCTTCAAAAGCAGCATCAACTGCTTCTTTAAGCGTTCTTGTCCCAAACTTAACAGGAATAACATTAGCGCCTAAGACTTTAATTCTTGCAACATTTGGTGCTTGTTTTTCCATATCAACTTCACCCATATAAATGTCACATTCTAAACCAAAGTATGCTGCTGCCATTGCAACTGCAGAACCATGACTTCCTGCGCCTGTTTCTGCGATAAGCTTTTTCTTACCTAAATACTTAGCAAGCAAAGCTTGACCCATTGCGTTATTAAGCTTATGAGCACCACCATGGTTTAAATCCTCTCTCTTTAAATAGATTTGAACTCTACCTAAATAGTTAGATAAATTTTGGCAATGATAAATAGGAGTAGGTCTGCCTTGATAGTTCTTTCTTATTTCTCTAAGTTCTGCGATAAACTTGCTAGATTTAGCAATTGTTTGATATCCATAATAGATTTCATCCATTGCTTTTTGTAAGTTTTTAGGTACGAAACTACCACCATATCGACCAAAATATCCATCATCGGTTGGATACTTCTTTCTATAGTTTTTAAAATCAAATTCGATTCCTTTTAAAGGAGAATCTTCAAATAATCTTTGTCCTTTGACTCTTCTATCTAAAGGTTTATTTGCATTCTCAGGTATAAAATACCTATGTCCTTCTAAGATTGCTCCTTCAATGCGTCCTTCTTTGAGTAACGCTCTTACTCTTCTTTCATTAATGCCGAACTTTTCAGCGGCTTCTGTTACGGATATATATTTCATACCTTTTACTTCCTTTCGGTATATTAGTCCTACCTATTATATACAATATGAAATATAAAGAAAAGAAAAACCCTCTCGGGTTATTTCGTTTTAATGAATTCGTCTATTTGATCAAATATCTTTTCGTCCTGTTCCACTAGTCTGTCTAGTGATACATCTTTGAAGTAATCGATTCTTTGTTGTTTAGTTATAATCTTTTTCTTCTTAAGAAGATAATTATATGTTCCAAAGACTTCATCCATATATTTAGTAGCGGCATCAGTGTAGTTCGGATTATGTTTTCGACCAGTAACCTTTAAGCATGTAATATTTGGATTATTTAACTCTTCAACCTTTTCAAAAGAAGTTGAGATTGGCACCATTACATCATTATCTGAGTGAATAAAGAATAGCTTTTTGCTGGTGTTTTTGAGGAATTCTAGATTGTTTAAATCATAATATTCAGGAATTGTTTTCTTTTCATATTTAAGAATTCTACGAACAAAGAAGTTCTTCTTAAGCAAAGCTTTGATTTCTATCGGAATAGATAAAAAGCCAGATAAGATAACCGCTTGATCAATATCGTCTCTAATATGAATTAAATTAAGTGCAGTATAAGCACCCATAGAGTGTCCCATCAACACTATTGGTTGTTTAATCTTCAAAAGATCTAATAATTCCATAGTGTCTTTAGTAGGCATATTAACGCTTTCTAATCTTTCACCACCAGAATAATCACAACCTGTATAGTCTAAAGTTAAGACTTTATATCCTCTTTTTGCCATTTGTTCTATTTCTGCTAGATAGCAACAGTGCCCTGGACCTAAACCATGCAAAAAGAGTATTAATTTATCTTGGTTGTAGTTTTCGTAGTAATAGTAAAAATAGCGGATATCCACTCCTCTAGAGTTGATAAAATGATATTCCTCTTGTTTCAGACCTTTAAAGTCGAAATGGCTATGATAAGGAACTCCTATTTCTCTATCATAGCGACATACAAATTTATTTCTATAAAGAGTAGATATTAATCCCATAAATTCTACTTTCCCTTCTTCTTTTGTTCATAAATAGAAAGAATGTAAAGAGGGGACTCTCCATATAGACCAGATGAATCATCGTCTAACAATTTGATGACTTCTGATTTATAAAATTCATCCCTTGCTTTAGCAATCGAAATGCCTTCCATTTCAGCAATCAGCTCTACAACTTTCGAAATCAATAATGTCTTAGACAGTAAATGTTCCATTATTTGACCTCATAGCTTTCTAAAAACTTAAGTTGTTCTAATGCTGTTTTGGTGCAAAAAGCTACTTGAGAATTGATTTTTTGGTACTTAATTCTTTCTAAAGCATCCTCTTTTCTCATGACATTTTCCAAAACAAATAGGATAGTTTCACCGACGTTGTCATCTGCTATTTTGCCTTCAACAATATCATAACCGTGTTTGTATTTTGGATTATTTCTGCACTCAATGATTGTGTCAAGCCACTCCATATCTGCCTTCTTAAAACATTTATAGTTAATGCCATTTTTGTCTTCATTCCATTCAAAAACACTAACAAAAGCGCTATTTGTGCCATTTACTCTTTTCTTACGTTTAGCCATTTTTTCAGCTTGTTCTTTAATTGGAGTCAAATAAAAAGCCTGACCAAAATCTCTACCTTTTTCAGAAGTAATGATTTTAGGTTCTTTTACCTCAACATCAGATCCATGATACAAAATCATACTTCTCCCCTTTTCACAATTTTATTAATGTAATCGTTCAAATAAACAGTAGACATTCCGTGCAAATCTTCGTAGTCATTTGTTAAATCTTCGATGATTCCATATTTCGCCATTTCGGCATAAGCGCTTTGACTATCTTTATTAGCGCTATGAGCATACTGTTCAACGCACATAACGATAAATCTATTAATCTTCTTATCTTCTTTTTTGTTAATTCGAGTTGCTCTTTTTCTGTCTAATTCAATCTTTTCGTCAGTAATCGCAATGTCAAGATTCAGGAATTCAAATATTTTGAGCAAAACTAAAATAGAACAATTTCCACTGCCATTCTCAATAGAAGATAGAGTGGCTCTTGTAATTCCAACCGCTTTTGCAACATCATCCATTCTTAAATTTTTGGATAATCTGCTTTCTTTAATTTTTTGTCCTATGATCTTAATCTTTTCCACACTAAAATTATAACTCTTTATAAGTTAATGTCAAATATATTTTACATTATTTTTACTAGAATAAAGCCGAAATAATTTTAAACAATCCACAGATACTGCGTGGAATAAGTCTTAGTTTAAAGTTCTTATCAACTTTCTTGGAAACGCTAATCATTTCTTTGAAGTCATCACTGATTTGACTCATACACTTTACTTTGTAAAGAATTGTTCCACATTCAAAGTGATGGACAAGACTTCTAAAGTCAAAGTTAATAGTACCGACGAATGCTAATTCACCATCAGCAATTGCAGATTTCATATGGTTAAATCCAGGAGTGTATAAATAGATATTAACTCCTGCATCTAATAAATATCTGAAATTAGATTTTGCTAATAAATAAGCAAGTTTCTTATCCGGAATTCCTGGAACAATAAGATTTACTTCAACACCCCTTAAAGCAGCGTTCCGCATAGCATCTATGAGTCCATATGTAGGAATTAGATAAGGAGTAGAAATATCTACTCTCTTCTTTGCGTAGTTAAGAATATTGATGTAGTTTTGTTCACCAATAAGAGCACTATCGATATCACCTGGAGAATCTCCAAACGGCATAACGAATCCATCATCATCAAATTCTTCGTATTTGTGATTGAGGTATTTATCAAAGTCGGTAGCTTTGCCACTAGCTAACGAATAGTTCTCTAAGAAGATAGAAATTAAGTTGTCAATTCCACTACCTTCGATTCTTACCATAGTGTCTTTCCAATAACCAAATCTCTTAATTTCATTAGCGTATTCATCTGCTAAGTTCATTCCACCTGTATAACCAAATTGATGGTCAATAACTACTATCTTTCTGTGATCTCTGTTATTGTACATACCTGAAAGAATAGGTCTAAATGGATGGAATTTGTAACATTTTATGCCATATTTACCGAGGATTTTAGGTGTTTTTGATGAGATTGTGCCACCACAACCCATATCGTCATAAACAATTCGAATTTCAACACCTTCTTTAGCCTTATTGATTAATTCTTCTTTGATTAGGTTCCACCATTTACCATCTGTAATGATGAAGAATTCCATAAAGATGAACTCTTTAGCTTTCTTAATGTCTTCATACATAGCAGGGAAGAATTCTTCACCCGACTTATAGTAAGTAACTCTATTGTTTGTATGGACACTCAAGTTTGTAGTGTTTTTTAAATATCTAAAAGCACCTACGGATTGTTGTAAATCTTTAGAGATTTGTTTTTCTTCTTTTTTACTCTTTTCAAAATGAGGAGTAATTGCATCTAAATATGCTTTAACAATTCTTTTATCTTTCTTTCTAAGACCATGATTACCAAAGATAAGGAACACTATTGAGGTGAATAATGGAAGTAAGAGCATTCCAATAATCCAAGGAATCTTAAATTCTGGATCTTCTGCTTTATTAACAATTCTAAAGAAGATGAAGAATGCTATGAAGAAAATAATTAATCTACATAGTAAATAAACTAGGATAATTATTAACGCTGTATCTACACTTGGATTTGTTTTATCAATAATAAATAGAATGATGTCATCTAAATAGAACTGCAAAACAATGAGTGCTGCAAACTCTATTAGTAGAATAAAAATAACTAACAAATAACCTGAAAGCAGGTTTCTAAAGATTTTTTTCATATTAATTCACCTTCAAAGTTATTTTATCATGTGTTTATTTATAAACAAAAAGAAAAATACCCCCACCACTGAGGTAGGGGTATCTAAGATAATCAATTAGTCTTCGTCTTTCTTATCGTTTTTCTCTTTAACTTCTTTTAAGACCTTTGGGCCAAGATATCCAAGGAGGAGAGATTTTAGATCGATTCCAAGAGTTTTATTCAATCCAGCGAAGATTTGATCACCATGTTGTTGAATTTCTTCTACGAGTTTTGCTTCATTACCAGAACCGTACATTGTAATTCCATCAATTTGAGATAATGCACTTGCGATTGGTTCTGCATATGCTCTTACTGTTTCTGGTAAGACACCAGAGTCGAGAATGAGTTTTAATGTAGCAGCGTCATTGAAGAGTTTCATAGCTTCTGCTTTTTCTTTTGTAGCTTTAGCTTCTGCGTTACCTTTTGCTTCAATACCAGCAGCTTCTGCTAAAGCAGCTTGTTTATTAGCTTCAGCTTCGAGTTTGACAGCTTCTGCTGCTTTTTCTCTAGCAATTCTTTGAGCTTCTGCTTCAACTTTGACTTTTTCAGCTTTTCTTTGAGCTTCAAGAAGTTCTGCTTCTGCAGCTTTTTGTCTTCTATAAAGAGTTGCTTCAGCTTCTTTTTCAGCAGCGTATTTTTCAGCATCTGCTTTCTTGTTAATTTCTGCTGTTAATTTCTTTTCTGTAAGTTCAACTTCTTTATTTCCAAGTTCAACTTCTCTTTCTCTCTTAGAAATTTCAGCGTTAACTGTTGCAGTGTTGATTTCTTCTTGTCTCTTTTGTTCTTGAATCTTGTATGCTGCATCTGCGTCTGCTCTTGCAGTATCAGTTTTGATCTTTAATTCAGCTTCTTTTAATGCGTATTCAGTATTCTTTTCAACAATGATTGTCTTAGAATTGACTTCTGCTTCATTTGCTTCTTGAGCAGCTTTTGCTCTTGCAATGCTGACATCTCTATCAGCGTTTGCTTTAGCAATTGCAGCTTCTTTTGAGATTTGAGCGATGTTATCAATACCTAAGTTTTCAATAACATGATTTCCATCTGAGAAGTTTTGAATGTTGAAGTTAACTAATTCCAAACCTAATTTAGACATATCTGGAATAACATTTTCTTTAACAGCTTCTGCAACACCTTTTCTATCTTGTACTAATTGACGGATGCCAACTGTACCGATAATTTCACGCATATTACCTTCAAGAACTTGTTTAACTTGTTCAATTAAGTCAGCTTTATTCATTCCTAAAGTTGCTTCAAATGCTCTTTCTAGTAATGCTGGATCACTAGAGATTTTTAAGTTTGCGACACCATCAACATTGATGTTAATGAATTCGTTTGTTGGAATTGATTCACGTGTCTTAATGTCAACTTGGAAGACTTTGAGGGATAATCTATCCTTTCTTTGTAAGAAAGGTAATTTCCATCCTGCTCTTCCTCTTAAAATTTTTCTTTTGCCTAAACCAGAGATCATGACTGCTTCATCTGGTCCTGCTTTAGTGTATGAGCAGAGAATAAAGATAAGTAATAATACTGCTACAACTACACCAATTACAACGAATGCTACCCACATAATACTGTCCTCCTTCATTATTTATTAATGTGTATAGTTAGTATGTTCTCAGCATCATCCCAAGAAGTTGAGAACTTGACTGGCTTATCACTAAGCTCAATCTTTAATGCTTCAGATATCTTTTTCATAAGTCCTGTTGAAGATATCCTGGCATATGTTTTTTTAACGGAGATTTGATAAATTGCGTATTCATCCAAGTCACCGCTTTGGACCTTTTCTTTCGTTAGTGGACGAATCACAACATTCTTATTAACATCTAATCCAACTTGTATTCTATATGCATACTCGAATGGAACAGACGCAATAGTATTCAATGTAATATTCGTATTATAGAAAGAAGCGGTACCAATTTTTTCTTCTGAACTAAACCATTGAATTTCCATTTTTTCTACCTCCTAGCATACATATAATACAATCGAATTTTCATTAATTCAAGAAAATTCAAAAAAATTTTTATGTTTTCGAAATAGAACAAATAAATTCACATTATTGCGGTAGTTTTGGTTTGAATTACACACCTTAAAAATCATAACATTTTTTTAATATAGGAAAAAGAAAAAAGCCAACGAGTGGCTCTTTCTTATTCATAATGGGTCCACATACGAATTATAACTACTGTGTTTTCATCTTTTCTAACCTCATAAATCAGTCTGTGTTGGACATTGATTCTACGTGAATAGACATTTTCAAAACCTACTAGTTTTTCATATGATGGTGGCGTTTCAAACGGATTCTTTGATAGAAGTTCGATTAAAGCTTTTACTTTCTCTACTAATTTAGGATATTGTTTTAGTTTTTCGTAATCTTTAAATGATTGCTTACTAAAAACTATTTCCATGGAGGTTCTTTCGAAAATTCAGAAGTTGGAGTTTTAACAGCTTCCTCAATGTCTTCGTAAACACCTTTGATACCCGCCAAATAGAGAGATTCAATTAAACTATTATATTCATCCGCACTGAGAAGAATAACACTACCTTCTTTAGTGCTGATATTAACTGTATCGTTATATCTAATGCACGAAGAAGCGAGCTTGTAAAGTTCATCTCTAGCTTTGCTAATATTTAAATTAATCATAGAATTCTCCTTTCGTTTATATTATATCGTACGCAATTTCGTACGTAAAGATAAATCATTAAATAACTTAATAGTGTTGTTTTTTTCTTTTCTTTGTGTGATTATGAAGTTGTCTAAAAAACATAAATAAGGAGTTATTTATAATGAAAAAAGGTTTAATTTTAACCACCACATTTGCTGCATTAGCATTAGTTTTAGCAGCGTGTGGTGAATCTGCTTCAAAGCCTGCTGCTACATCTACTAAAGTAACAAGTGTTGCAACAAGCAAAGAATCTACACCTCAAAAGAGTGTTACAGTTACTTCTATCGCTTTAGGTAATGAAGGAAACAAAGCTTACATTACAGTTAGAGGTACACAAGAAAACTACACTGCTGAAGATTTCAAATGGGCATGGGGTTTAATGGATCAAAATGGTACATTTGATGATGGTAAAGAAACTCCATCTAATGATGATTACAAGCCATTAACATTCAACGCTGCTAATAATCAATTCACAGCAAAATATTGTTTAACTGATATCACTACTTTAGTAGCAGGTAAACTTTATCGTATCTATGGTGGTACACCAGAAACATATGGAGATATCCAATTTGAATCTAACCAATTTGGTGCTCATGATGAAACAAGAAACTACTACCTTAGACAAGACCAAAACAATGCATTAACATTTGATAACATTCAACCAATTACTTACACTAAAGCGACTGTTGTTGAAGTTACTGCTCAAAACGCTCCTACAGGCGTAACACAAATGGGTGCATATGTTAAATTCGGTGGAGCAAATTCAAAGAATTTAACAATGGACACAATTAATGGA
>JAEEGL010646714.1_pt1 | contig 20114 bp, 22 predicted proteins | sample 9134231 | NCBI WGS metagenome assembly JAEEGL01 (sample SAMN16246548, study PRJNA631951) | gut metagenome | biome: gut microbiome; feature: rumen; material: fiber-attached | host: Bos | place: Iran: Karaj | collected 2018-10
CAGGAGCGAAACAGCGTCAACGATCGTCGTGATCAGAGGGCTCGCCATGACCGCCGGGTCGAGCTTGATCTTCGAAGCGACCATAGGAAGCGTGCAGCCGATGGATTTCGCGAAAATAACTACGAGAACGAGTGTTATGCAGATGATCCCCGCGATATTCATCGGAAGCTTGTCTAAGAGCATTAGCTTTACGAAATTGGCCGAGGACAGTACGATACCGCAGACAGCAGCCACGCGAGCCTCCTTCCAGAGCACCTTAAAGAAATCGCTGAACTCGATCTCCCTGAGCGAAAGGCCACGGATTACAGAAACGCTTGCCTGTGAACCTGCGTTACCTCCTGTGTCCATCAGCATCGGGATATAAGCCGTCAATGTAACGTAAGCAGCCAGAGCCTTCTCGTAATTAGTGATGATGGCACCGGTGAAGGTTGCCGATACCATGAGGAACAAGAGCCAGGGCATCCTGTTTTTGAATGTCTCCAAGACTCCGATCTTGAGATAAGGCCTGTCGGTCTGGTCAGGGATGATAGCGGCCATCTTCTCAATATCCTCCGTGGCCTCCTCTTCCATGATGTCCATGACGTCGTCGACCGTAATGATTCCGACAAGGCGGTTCTCATTGTCAACAACGGGCATCGCGGTAAAGTCGTACTTCTGGAAAACACGTGCCGCTTCTTCCTGGTCATCCGTCGTCTTGATCGAGATGACGCTGTCGTTCATTATGTCACCGATGACCTCATCGGGCTGCTTGATGAGCAGGTATCTGAGGGCAACGGTTCCCACAAGGAGCCTTCTTTTATCGAGAACGTAACAGATATTTGTAGTCTCTGCGTCCAGACCGATCTCTCTGATACGAAGGATCGCGTCGGCAACGGTCATGTCCCTCTTAAGGTCAACATACTCGACCGTCATGATCGATCCTGCGGAATCGTCAGGATAATTCAAAAGGTGGTTGACGTCTTTTCTCTGCTCGGGGCTTGCGTTTGCGAGGATCCTCTTAACGACGTTAGCCGGCATTTCCTCGAGAAAGTCCGCAGCATCGTCCGCCATGAGGTTGTCGATGATGTTCGAAGCCTCGTTCGTGGACAGTGACATGATGATGTATTTCTGGTCATCGACCTCAAGCTCGGCGAAAACGTCCGCAGCCATGGTCTTAGGAAGGATCCTGAAAATCTTCAGTGAATCCTCATTCTCCAATGAATCCATGATGGAAGCAATATCAACTTCCATCATATCTGACAGTTTTAAACGGAGTTCTTTATAGCGCTTCTCTTCAAGAAGGCTGACAAGCTCTTCCTTTACGGATGCCATATCTTCCATAGCAAATCTCCCTGGATGGTGAATTTTATGGTGCGTAATCGCGATCGGGGATTGTCAGAATCGCTTCGTGTCATAAAATCACCTCCCTTGCCATGGAATTTCCAACAGATTATAGCACAGAGGTTTTGGATTTTGTAGGAAAAAAGTATCTCAGATAACGACTTTGTTGCGGCCGCTTTCCTTGCCCATATAAAGCTTCTTGTCGGCGTCGCCGATGGCCTCGTTGATGCGGTTCTCGATATCCAGATCCGTATCATTAGAGGCGACCATTACATTGATGTCAGTCGCGCCGAACGTCATGGTAACGGGGATCCTCTTCCCCTTCCAGACGATCTCCAGCATGGATATCTTAAGTCTCAGGCCGTCAAGCGCGACAAATGTATCGTCAAGGTTTACGTCATCAAAGATGAAGACGAACTCCTCACCGCCCCATCTTACAGCCAGACCGTATTCATGCATGAAGTCGTCAAAAAGCTTTGCAAGGCGCTTGAGAACCTCGTCGCCGGCCTCATGACCGTAAGTGTCATTGATGTTCTTAAAATGGTCAATGTCGCCTATGGCAATGCTCATGCCGGTTGAAAGGCGGCCGCTCATTATCTTTGCGACAGTATCTGCCATTCCGCTGCGCCTGTTGAGGAGCCCGGTTAGATGGTCATGCTCGGCAACGACCTTGAGCTGGCGGTTGTACTGTGCAAGCTTGGCTTCTGTTGCGAGTTTGTCGCGCGTAAAGATATTGAGGATAACGATAAGTGAAAGGAATATCGAAACGATATTGATGATCTGGAAAGTAACGGACATACGTCGCGTAAGAGGCTCGATCGGATCGTGCGTGATATGCCATGAGTAGAGCAGCATTCTTATGGAAAAAACAACTATGCTCGCCAGCATCTTTTCCTTTTGAGAAAGATATGTGCCTACAAACACAAGCACCAGCAAGACAAATACGAAGTGCTGTATTCCGCATTCCCAGCCCCAGGAGATAACGAACCAGAACATCCACATCGTGGTGACAGCGCTGTAAAGCAGCAAAGCCCAGGTGTTCTTATCCTTGTATGTCAGATAAATGGAACCGGCATAAGCGCATAAAGCCAGAAAACATGTGCCCGCATTTGCATATCTTGCCGAGATGCCGAAAACGGCTATCCAGATAATGAAATAGATGCACATCATCATGGAATTTATCCTGACAATATAAGAGACGCGATTCGACTCGTTCGCGCCCGTTACATCTTTAAATATTATGCTGGCAAGCTTGTTTTTCATGGTTTGATTTTAGCACGGAAATTTTTAACAAAGATTAAATTTTCTTTCTATATAAAAATTATATTGAAAGACCGTAAGAAAAATACGTAAATCAGCCCGCCTTATCAAACCCCATCTTGGAAGTCAGATCACCAAGGCTCTTGTCGTACTGAGCTTTTGTGATCGCATGATGCTCCAGAAAGGTATCGAGCGTGTATTTCTGCTCAAGATATAATTCCCTCTTCTTCTGTTCAGGTGTAAGTTGATCCCACTGTTCCTGCTGCATCATGACCATCGCCTCCAAACTCTAATCAATAGTAGCACTAAAGACCCTCATTTTTATGTTACAATTACAGCCAAGGGAAAGATTATTTTGTTAACGGGAGGGCGTAATCATGTTCTTCAAAGTTTATCAGCTCAGGTCCTGGGGCAATCCGCCGAGCCCTGAATTCAAGGTAATTACAGCAGACGGTTCCGGTGTCTACTTTATTCAGGCTGACCAGCAGAAGCCGGGAAACTACATCATGATCAACAAGAACAGGCAGTTTGTTGCCCTTATCGAACATTCTGTCAATGAAGGAAAACCCGGATGGAAGTTCTGGCACGGCACGACAGATCTCGGCTTTATCGACGTTGCTAAAAGGGGCCCCAATACTTATGACCTGAATTCAGTTGGGCTTCACGTAAACGCGGCTCCGGGCAACATCATGGGCGGCGTGACATATTATTACGACAATGCAGGCAATTCTGTCGGAAGACTTTTCTTTGGCGAGGCACAGCTTAAGAAAAACTGGATACTCGAATTCAATTCACCGGAATATGCCATTCCCGGCATTCTGATGATGTTCATCATTACAAAGGATCATAGGCTGATTACCTGATTCCCGTCTGACATCAGATCTGATACTTAGGCCAGATGCCCATCTTGTCATGGGTATGTTCAGGCAGCTGATAAAGATCGTGGCCCGGATAATCGTTGCCCTCAACTATTGCGGGACATTCAGGCGTAAAACATACATCCCAGCCGATATAACCGACCTGGGGTACGACCAGCGCGGCCTTGGTGCACATCTCGCACACCTTGTCCCACATCGGGAAAACAAATCCCTTTATGGGAGCACCGGTCTCGGGATGATGCGTAAAGAGATTCTTGCTCTTATCAATGGCGTAATCGGTAATCTCCCCTGTCTTCTCATCCATGGGAGCTGTCATGCCGCCGCTGTTGAAATTATCTACGGTATGACCGTGATTGCCGAACCTGACGCAAGCACTCGCAATATGGACCTTGCCGTCCTTCAGGATGGTTACGACCCTTACGGTATTAATGGCATGCGGATAGATGGCACTTACAGCAGGATGCTGCACGAGCACCTCCTCAAGAAGATGAGGGCGTTCCATATGAAGCAGCCTGTCATACAGGTGTTCAGGAGTTTCCTTAGTGCAGTCCACCATCTCAACTGTCTTGCCGCATGAACCGAGATCAGCCTTGGCTATAAGCTTGTCGTGATCCTTAATGAAACTGATGACGTCATCTTTATTATCTTCCCTTATCGGGATCCACTTGCGTGCAAGGAACTCTCCGAAATGCTCGTTGAACTCGATCTTGTTGTCGATAAGATGAGTGAACTTTGGATCGTTATATCTGTTTACGAGATCATTGCTGCGGCCTCTGGTGATATAAGTGTCACGCTGGGCATCATTGAGGTTGTACATCTCATAGAGCCAGTAATCCATATATCCGGCTCCGAACTTTCTTCCGCAATGGATCATGTCAAAAAAGATCCACACGCGGGACTTCCCGCTCTTTTCGTGGATATCCTTTATCTTGGCGTTCATCGCCTTATAATCCATACGCATGACGCGTCTAAACAGATATTTAAAACTCGGCATGTCGATTATTATAATACAACATCAAGAAAATTGTTAATCAAAGCAAGTTGCTCGCTAATTTGAATACTCCTCGCGTTGCTCGGATATAACAAACCGCTCCCAACCCTTGCAAGCAAGTTGCTCGCTAATTTGTTATAATGCGTTCGAATAGAATTAAGCCCTTAAGGAGGACTAACATATGGCAATCAGAATAGGTATTTTGGGCTACGGCAATCTTGCCAAGGGTGTCGAACTCGCGGTAAGACAGAATCCCGACATGGAACTCGCAGCTGTCTTCACAAGAAGAGATCCTTCATCCGTCAAGACACTCACACCCGGAGTCAAGGTCGCTGCAGTTTCCGAAGCAGCAGACTGGCAGGATAAGATCGACGTTCTCGTCATCTGCGGCGGTTCCGCTACAGATCTGCCCAAGCAGACACCCGAATACGCAAAGATGTTCAACGTAATCGACAGCTTCGATACACACGCAATGATTCCCAAGCATTTCGCTAACGTTGACAAGGCTGCTGCTGATACTTATCACACAGCTCTCATCTCCGGAGGCTGGGATCCGGGAATGTTCTCCATCAACCGTCTTTACGGCAGCTGCATCCTTCCTGAAGGAAAGGATTACACATTCTGGGGCAAGGGTGTATCCCAGGGTCACTCTGATGCCATCAGAAGAGTTCCCGGCGTAAAGAACGGCAAGCAGTACACGATTCCCGTCGAGAGAGCTCTCGATGCAGTCAGGTCCGGTTCTGAACCTGAGCTTTCTACCCGCCAGAAGCACACAAGAGAGTGCTTTGTCGTTGCAGAGGAAGGCGCCGATAAGGCTCTCATCGAAAAGACGATCAAGGAGATGCCCAACTACTTCGCAGATTACGATACGACAGTTCACTTCATCACCGAAGAAGAATTCGTCAGGGATCACTCCAGGATCAACCACGGCGGTTTCGTCTTCCGTACAGGCAAGACCGGTGTCAACGGCGAAAACAAGCACGTTATCGAGTACTCTCTCAAACTCGACTCCAACCCCGAGTTCACAGGTTCCGTTCTTACGGCTTACGCAAGAGCTATCTACCGTCTCTCACAGAAGGGTGACTACGGCTGCAAGACAGTCTTCGATATCGCTCCTGCACTCCTCTCACCTCTTTCAGGCGAAGATCTCAGAGCACACCTTCTGTAATTTTAATCACTGATCAAAACCAAAACCTGCATATTGAGCAATTCAATGTGCAGGTTTTTTATTTCTCTTGTTATCATATTTCCGCCTTAGTAAAATTAGTTATGGATAAAAATAAAAACAAGGCAATAGACAATATCTTAGCAGTCATTCTTATGGTTGTTGTTGCCATATATGTTTTTTATGCCATATATAAAGGTTTTCTGCGTCCCGTTTACAAAAGTTATATTGCCAATAACCATGAATATGATGTCTTAGGCGGAATGACAAATGATCTCAGAGACTGCGATCTGTATGAGGATATGCAAAGCGGAAGATCTTTTTGTTTCCTGGGAGACAGTATAACGTACGGAAATGTATCGTATGGAATACGTTGGTGCCAGCCTCTGATAAAATATATTAACGGTAATGTGTCATACCTTTCTTACCCGGGATGGGAAGTACAAGACCTGATAGATCACAGAGACATCATTATTTCCGCAGATGTATATGTAATCGCCAACGGAATCAACGACGTGATCGATCTTAACCACAAAGACATCACGGCTTCAGAATTCGCCGCAAGATGCGAATATCTGGCATACAGCATAAAGAAGCTCAATCCTGATGCAATAATCTATTTCATCGCGCCTTGGAATTTCTACAGATTTGATCAACACCGTAATGAACGTGGCATTGAGTTCCGCGCAGCTCTTGGCGAAATGTGCAGTCAAACTGAATACAGATTCATCAATCCGGAACCATATATTAAGAATGCTTTTACCAAAAAGGGAGCTTCCAGATACATGGAAAACCAATATCATCCAAATGCGCCAGAAGGTGTCGAATTATTCAGCTATGCGGTCCTCAGAGCCGATCATGACAACCGGCTAGCCAAACGCTGATCAAACAGCGGCCGTCGTATGTTTCTTATGCAGGATACCCTGCGAGATCTGATACTTGTCAAACAGCTTTACATACATAAGCGGAACCGCACCGACTATCGCAGCACTTGCCTGAATGCCGTTTGGAATTACTGATCCCAGCGCAGCAGCAGCTCCGTACATAAACGGCAGGGATTCAAATGCGAAATAGCCTGCGATCATGATAACCTCGGCAGTGAATGAAGCCGTAAGCTTTCTTCCAAGCGACACCTTGCCTTCTTTGTTCCTCTTGAGCAGAAGTCCTGCAACCAATCCCATGATCCCCTTGATCAGGAATGTAGCTATTGCATACTGCGGATAGCCTGCAAGAAGGTCTGCCAATGTTGATCCGATTGCCGCAGGTACAAATGCAAACGGTCCCAGAATATATGCACTGACCAGTATTACGAGGTCACCGAGATTGATGTGTCCGATAGCCGTGGGAATGTGAAGCTCTGTTCCCACGAAGATCAAGCCTGCGAGCACACCCGCATATGCTATTTTTCTTAAGTTCTTTTTGTTCTTTTCATTAACGCTCATATGTAATCCTTTCTGAAAAACGGGAGTTCATTAAGAACTCCCGTCAGATAACCTTATTTGACTTTTGTTTCCGTCATGTGTGACACATCACACAGGCCATTTCCGGGAGAGTGACTCTAAAGCAGCACATGCAAAACATATTGTTATTTGTGAATGTCTTCATAAAAACACCTCCTGTTTGATTGTCATAAAGTTAACATTATCAGCCTACTATGTCAATAGGTTATACGCCGTCAATCTTAAATCTAAAGAAAAACTGTTATTTACTTGCCTTCAGGATAAAGAACCGGCAGAGTCGGAAGATCAACGGATACTGTCTGATCACGCATCTGAGCAACAGGCGTTACAGTTCCGTCAGGTGCTACGGATACAGGTGTGCCTCTGCCTGTCTTAACAGCGCTAACATACTCTTCTACAGAATTGATCTTATTTTCGAAAAGCATTCCGCCCATTTCATTGTCATGGTAAAAATGTATATCTGAGCCTGACGTCATAGGCAGTCCAAGTTTTGTGCAATATTCAAAAGCCAATGCATTCATGTTTGCACTGTTAGCGGCATTGTATACTTCTATGCCGTCGACAGTCTCTGGTGAAAGCTTTATATCACTGAGATAATCCCTTTCCCTGAAAGGGTGTGCCTGGATCATGATGCCGCCTGCTTTATGAACGCAGTCGAACAGTTCATGCCTTGTCATCTCCATGATGGATTCGTTATCAAGGAGCCACTTCTTATCTACACCGTAAAGAAGATATTCGTCTTTGTTGAAGTTGAACTCGACACCGAACATGACGTTGAAATCAACGCCTTCCGCTGCCTTTAAAGCGCGCTCGTATCCGCTGCAGTAAATCTCTACCCTTTCCTTCCATGAAATGTCAGAGGGAACACAGGTGTTGCCGTTAAAGAAATGATCAGTAACGATAATGCCGCTGTATCCCTTCTCCATCATGTAGGGAATGTAGTCCTCGCCGTGCAGTCTGCCGCACTTGCTGGCTTCACACGTATGAAGATGTGTCTCGTATAAAAAGCTCATTAACCTCTTCCTTTAATGCACAAACATTAAGCACTGCAAAATGCTAACACTCGTTGAAGAGGTAATCAAGTTTAAAAGCAGATCAGCCGCAGTAAGCCACCGCATCAACCTGGAAATGAAGACCATCTGGTCCGCCGACATGAGCGAAATCAGTCTCAATGGATTTCCTTGCAGGATAATTGCCTTTGAATCTCGCCTTAATGACTTTCTCCATTACAGGAATGTTATAGATATCCCTGAAAAGGCAGTCCATATGAACGACATTCTCAAGCGTTAGTCCGACCAACGCGAGACGTCTTTCCATCTCGTCGAAAGCACCGTTTATCTGTTCTTCTATCGTGCCGCCGTTGCTCGCACAATAGTTGAGAAAACAGAAATCCCCTGCCTTTACGATGCCGGAATGTGCCCACTGCTCATTAACGTCATATCTTTCAATACTGCCCATAATCGCACCTCACATCATACAAACATTTGTTCTATCAGTTTAGCATAATGGGACTGGAAATCAATATTATGTCTTTCTGTGCTTCTTGGACATCCAGATGCCGATTTCCTGAATGAGCATTACCATGATGATAAGCAGTGTGACCGTTGTCCAGAGAACATCCTTCTGATATCTGTAGTAGCCGTACTGCAGCGCGATCGCTCCGAGTCCGCCTCCTCCGATTACACCCGCCATTGCAGAGTAACCGAGAACTGTCGCAACGTTGATCGCTCCTCCCTGAAGAAGTGAAGGCATTGCTTCGGGAATGATGAAATGGATAATTGTATAAAGCGGCGATGCGCCCATCGACGTTGCCGCTTCTATTATTCCCGGCTGGACTTCATTGAGGGATGATTCGACCATTCGCGCAACGATCGGTATCGCGCCTATTGTAAGAGGCACGATCGCAGCTGTCGTTCCTATAGACTGTCCTACTACGAATCTCGTAAACGGGATAAGGAGAACAAGCAGTATAAGGAACGGAAGCGAACGCGTGATGTTCACTATTGCTCCGATAACAAAGTTGACTCCGCGGTTTTCGAGCAGACGTCCTTTTGATGTCGAATATAGAATTACGCCTAAAGGCATGCCGACCAAGTACGAGAAAAGCGATGCGAAGAACGTCATCACAAACGTCTCCCAAACACCTGTTATGATCGTGTCTTTTATGTAATCACTCATATCTGTTCACCTCCGATACGGAAAGTCCGCCGGCTTTGAAAAAGTCGATGACGGTCTGCCTGTCTTTAGCAGGCTTGGGCGGCTCTATAATCATCTGGCCGTAGCCGATTCCGCCAACGCTTCTGGTATTCGCGCTTAAGATGTTTACCTTAAGTCCGGTCTGCTCAACCAGATTCGCGATGAAAGGAACATTTGACTGGGTTCCGTCAAACACAATACGGATCAGCTGACCGTTTTCGTCAGAAGGATCAAACGGATTGCTCGGAAACACGAGTTTCTTTGCAGCCTTTGACTGAGGATTGGAGAACACATCTTTAACATCACCAATCTCTGCAAGATTACCGTCATCGATGATCGCAACACGGTCGCAGATCTTTTCGACAACACTCATCTCATGAGTAATGATGACGATCGTAAGTTTTCTCTCCTCATTGATCTTTTTGAGGAGATCTAATATCTCCCCGGTTATCTTCGGATCGAGCGCACTTGTAGCCTCATCGCACAACAGAACTTTCGGATCAACAGCAAGCGCTCTTGCGATCGCGACTCTCTGCTTCTGACCGCCCGAAAGCCTCGCGGGATATTGATTTGCCTTCTCGGAAAGACCGACGATCTCAAGCATCTGCTTTGCCTTTGCTTTGCGCTCGGCACGGGGTGTTCCGATGATCTTAAGCGACGCCTCGACATTTTGTATTACCGTACGCTGATTTATCAGGTTGAATCCCTGGAAGATCATGGAGATAGAGTGCCTTACTTCGCGAAGTTCACGTGCCTTCAGAGATGCCAGATCCCTGCCGTAGAAATTTACCTTTCCCGAAGTTACTTCCTCCAGGCGGTTAAGTGTACGAACAAGCGTTGATTTGCCTGCACCGCTCATTCCGATTATTCCGAATATCTCTCCTTCATTTATCGTCAGGCTTACGTCTTTGAGCGCGGTGAATTCCTTTCCGTCGTTCTTATAAGTCTTGTATACGTTTTGAAGTTCAAATACGCTGTCCATCAATCAAACAATCCTTTGCTAAGATATCTGTCTCCCCTGTCCGGGAAAACTGTTACGATGTTGCCTTCATTGATCTCTTCAGCAAGTCTCAATGCCGCGGAAAGTGCTGCGCCGGAGGATGATCCTGCGAGTATTCCCTCATGCAGTGCAAGACTCCTTGAAGCTTCAAAAGCCTCATCGTCAGTAACTTTAATGACCTTATCAACAAGTGTGATATCCATCGTATCCGCGATAAAGTCGTTTCCTATTCCTTCAATGTTGTAATCGAAATGCTCACCTCCGCCGATCGTTGAACCATATGGATCAGCGAGCACGCCCTTTATGTCAGGGTTTTGTTCTTTTAGGTACTTAACTACTCCCGAGAAGGTTCCTCCGCTGCCCGCTCCTGCAACAAAATAATCGATCTGACCGTCAAGCTGTGAAAAGATCTCAGGCCCTGTAGTCTCATAATGTGCAAGCGGGTTTGCGGGATTCCTGAACTGCCTGAGAGAAACTGAGCCGGGTATTGTCTTAAGCAGTTCTTCAGCCTTTTCCTCTGCACCCAGCATTCCGCCTTCTCTGGATGTATGTACTATCTCAGCTCCGAGGGCTTTCATGACCTTCTGCTTTTCTATGGAGAACTTCTCGGGAACTGTGAATATAACGCGGTAACCCTGATTAAGTGCGGCTACTGCAATACCGATACCGGTATTTCCTGCCGTGGCGTCTACTATCGTTCCGCCTTCTTTGAGGATCCCTCTGTTTCTTGCATCGTCGATCATGTAAACACCTACACGGTCCTTGACGCTTCCTGCAGGATTCATTAATTCAAGTTTTGCATAAACATTAACACCGGGCTTGACGCCCATATGATTTATCTTGAGGATCGGAGTGTTTCCGATCATGGATCTTATGTCCTGATATACGTTTTTCATTTTATTCACCTCATGCCTTAACGGAGTTTTCGATCGCCTGCTTCAGATCTTCGATAAGATCGTCAACGTCTTCTATGCCTACTGAAAGTCTGATGAGCTCATCAACGATTCCGACTTCTTTTCTGATATCGGCAGGTATAGCTGCATGAGTCATCGTTGCAGGATGGCATACAAGTGATTCAACACCGCCCAGGCTTTCAGCCAGGGTTATGAGGTTAAGTTTTTCGAAAAAGACTTTATAGTCAAACTTCTCATCAAGAACAAATGAGATCATCGCACCTGCGCCGTCCGCCTGCTTCTTCTGGATCTCATAACCTGGATCTGATTCAAGACCGGGATAATAGACCTTGCTTACAAAGCCGCTATCAACCAGCCATCTTGCGATCTTTTCCGCATTGGCAACATGCCTGTCCATACGAACACCAAGAGTCTTGATTCCTCTGATGATCAGGAAGCTGTCCCAGGGAGCCAGGACTCCGCCTATGGCGTTCTGCAGATAGTAAAGCCTGTCAGCCAAAGCCTTATCATTAACAACGACGAAACCAGAAATTGTATCTGAATGTCCTCCAAGATACTTAGTGCCGCTGTGGATTACGATATCAGCACCGAGCGACAAAGGACGCTGCAGATAAGGTGTAAGGAAAGTATTGTCCACGATGACGAGCTTGCCGTACTTCTTTCCTATCTTAGAAACAGCCTCGATGTCAGTAATGGTAAGAAGCGGATTTGCAGGTGTCTCGATATAGATCGCTTTAACATCATCATCGATCGCTGCTTCAACTGCTTCGAGATCTGAAGTGTTTACGATCTTATACGTTATATTGAAGTTCTTGAATACATTGTCGAGGATACGGAATGTTCCGCCGTAGATATTGTCGGAAACGATAAGCTTATCGCCTGCTTTAAAAAGTGAAAGAACGGTATTGATCGCAGCAAGGCCTGATGCAAAAGCAAGACCGTACTGTCCCTCTTCAAGATCCGCGATCAGTTTTTCGAGTGCAGCTCTTGTCGGATTGCCTGTCCTTGAGTATTCCCAGCCTCTGTTCTTTCCAAGGCCGTCCTGCTTATATGTTGAAGTCTGATATACAGGAACGTTTACTGCACCCGTTGTCTCATCTCCGTCGATACCGCCGTGTATAATTAATGAATTTCTTTTAATGCTCATTTTTCTGTCCTTCTTTCTGAAAAATTAAAAGCCCGGAATATCTTTCCGGGCTGCTAATGTTATTAACTTGATTCAAGTCAACATCGAATATCGTCAGGGCGCAAACTCATGCAGTCAAACGCCGAGGCCGATACAGCCCGCACATTACACATAGGGCAACACATGCACATATTCATTTTTGCGCCTCCTTAATTAGATGATGGTCACATTATAACCTAATCACCTACTATGTCAATAGGTTTATCTTGATTTACCTACTGACCTTTAGGTATAATAGGTTAAAAGCAAATAACGGAGGGATAAGATAATGATCTCAACCAGAGGAAGATATGCATTAAGGGTGATGATCGACCTCGCCGAGAACAACAACGGTGAATACATACCGCTCAAGGACATTGCCGAAAGACAGGAGATCTCAAAGAAGTATCTTGAGATCATCGTAAAGGATATGGTTAACGGCGGACTCATCTTCGGTGCCAGCGGCAAAGGCGGCGGTTATAAGCTCGTGAAAAAGCCGGAGAAATACACGGTCGGAGAGATCCTTGAACTCATGGAAGGAACTCTCAATTCAGTTGTCTGCCTGGCCGACAAAAAGTATAAATGCGACAGGAAGAAAAAGTGCAAGACTCTTCCCATGTGGAAAGAGTTTGACGGACTGGTTCACGACTATTTCTACGGAAAGAAGCTTACTGATCTTCTTTAATTGCCAAAACTCTGCTGCGCTTTCTGCGCGGTCAGTCTTCGTTTTTCAAGAGTCTTTTCAAACATCATATCAGCAGCCTGAGGGAACATGTCATATATGACTTTTGTTCCCTCTTCTGTTATTCCGCCTTTTGTGGCAACTCTGGAAACAGTATCTTCAAATGACATATCCTTTTCGAGCATCAGCTCCCCCGTTGCGCTCATTGTCTTCAATACCATCTCAACTATCTGTTCCCTTGGGATCTGTGTATGCTTTTCAGCGGAATTGCAGATGACATCAAAAATCGAAGCTATGAAACCCGGCATGCAGCTTACAAGTTCTGATCCCATACCGACTTCATTCTCGGGAAGTACGATGACGTTGCCGAATGACTTCAGTATTTCTTCGAGCTTTTGCTTATCTTCTTCAGTTACTTTTGAGTTATAACTGACGATCGTCTGTGAACGGTCGATCTCTGCCGTAAGACTCGGGATTACCTTTGCGGTCTTTCTGTCAGTGATCTTCCCTATCATGTCAAAGGTAATGCTTCCGTTCAAAGTAACGAGAAGCGCATCGTCATTAAGTTCGGATCCGATTTCAGTCAATACGTCTTTCAGATCCACCGGACGTACGCAAACAAATAATATGTCACCGTTCTTTGCTGCTTCCGCATTACTGCAGACAGTTGCGATATCTTTTGCTTCTTCCAGTTTTTCTGCTGTCCTGTTTGCAGCGAAAAGATCTACCTTCTTTATGCCTGATGCTGAAAACTTCCAGAGAAGCATCTTTCCCATGCTTCCGTATCCGATTATTCCGATCTTCATAGATTTGTCCTCTTAAAAGAATTTATGCGTTACATTATACGTTTTCATTCACAAAAAGAAAAAGCAGTATGTCCTAATGAAGAACATACCGCCTTTTCTGTGATTGAAGGACGAAATCTAATTACTTGATTGCTTCTCTCCATGTCGCAGGCTTGAATTCGCCGAGCAAAGGCAGAAGCCTCTTGTCGACATCGATCTTGAAAACAGCATTGAAGTTGTTTGTCGCGATCATCTGACCTGCGAAACCTACGATTACTACGAGTTCCTGATCATTAAAGAACTTTCTGAGCTTGTCGAAAAGCTCATCGGATACTGCCGTAGGATTCTTTACATACTGCTCTGCAAGCTCTGTGAGAACCGTTTCCTTCTCGTCGTATACGAGGTTTGCGGGATCAAGTCCTAAACCCTTTACGTCACTGATGAAAAACAGTGAGCAAAGCTGGCAGGAGTTTGTTGTTGATATCTTGTGTGCAAAAAGAATGGCATCCTTCTCACCGATTACTTCAACAAGACGGTTCCATGATGTGTACCAGGCCATGTATGCGTCGTATGTTGCAGCGTCGTTAAGAAGTCCCTTCTTCATGTTGGTTACTGCGTTGCGGCCGGCGAGCTCATCGTAGCGCTCCTTCTCGGCACCTGTTGCTTCGTTCTGTTCTACAAGTTTGATCCTAGCCATTTTTGTAATCTCCTTTTTGCGAATTTTGTCTCGGTATTTTTTCTTTAAAGCGCAAGCTTTAATATCTCAATAAATTTTTCGTGGTCGAGCGGGACATAATGTCCTACGCTGCCGCCTGCCGTTGCGCGCTTTGCCATGACTTCGAAATCCTTGTCCGTAATTCCCAGTTCAGACAGGTGGGTCTTAAGTCCCAGTTTCTTAAAGAACTTCTCTAGTTCTTCCGACAGCAGAAGCGCTCTTTCTCTTTCTGAATAGTCGTACGGATCCTTTCCGTAGACTCTGCTTGCAAGAAGTGCCAGCCTCCAGGGCTTAATGTCTGCAATGTACTTTGTCCATGCCGTGAAGACTATTGCCATGCCTTCACCGTGTGTAATGTTGTACTGTGCAGAAAGCTCATGCTCGATACGGTGTGATCCCCAATCGGCACGTCTCCCGGCGTCGAGGAAATTGTTGTGTGATACCGATGCAAGCCACTGAAGCTCGGCTCTTGCGTTAATGTCTTTGGGATCGTCGATGAGTCTCTGCGCATTTACGAGAAGTGCCCTCACCGCGCCCTCTATCAGATAATCCGTAGTGTCCGAATTCTTCTCGTCGGAGAAATATCTTTCGAGAAGATGGGACAGAACATCCGCGATTCCCACATAAGTCTGATAAGCTGGAAGGTTTACCGTATATCTCGGGTTCATGATCGCAAACTTAGGAATTATGCGGTCATCTTCAAAACCTTTCTTCCACTCACCGTATGAGAGGATCGCGCAGTTGGATGTCTCGGAACCGCTCGATGCCGTTGTCGCGATTACTCCGATGTTAAGGACGGATTCGGGAGCTACGCCCTTGTCGAAGAAATCCCAGACATCGCCATCGTACGGTATACCGAGAGCTATCGCCTTGGCGGTGTCGATGGAGCTTCCTCCACCGACTGCCAGAACGAAGTCAACTTTATCTTCCTTGCCCTGTTTGACAAGCTTCCTTACGAGTTCGATCGAAGGATTCGGCACTACTTCACCGCTCTCTGAGAACTTGATTCCCAATTCGTTTACGGCGTTTGTAATTACATCGTAGATACCCAGTGTCTTGATGAAATCTCCGCTGTAAACGAGGAGCAGACTGGTTACTCTGTACTGCTTAAGGAGCTTGCCCAAACTGTTTTCACTGCCTTCTCCGAAAACGATTTTCGCCGGATTGTAATACTCAAAACCGATCATGATACCCGTCTCCTAATGTCTTTGTTATCAGCCGAAGAGCGGAACAACTGCACCGTCATACTTTTCCTTGATGAACTTAGCGACCTCAGGTCCCTGGAGTACTTCAACAAGAGTCTTGACAGCTGCGTCGTTTGCCTTAGCTTCTGATGTTGCGATGATGTTTCCGTATGTCTTTGCTGCGAGACCGTCGTTAGCTTCAACTGCGAGTGCCTGGCTTACGTGGAGTCCGCCCTCGATAGCGTAGTTACCATTGATGACTGCAACGTCTACATCGGGAAGTGCTGCTACAAGCTGCTCGGGTGCAAGTTCCTTGAACTTGATCTTAAGAGGATTCTCTGTGATGTCTTCTACTGTTGCGTTGATGCCTGCGCCGTCCTTGAGCTTGATGATGCCTTCCTGTGCGAGGAGCAGGAGTGCTCTTGCCTCATTTGTTACGTTGTTGGGAACCGCTACTACTGCGCCTTCCTTAAGGTCCTTCAGGTTCTTTACCTTGCCTGCGTATACACCGAACGGTTCATAGTGAACAGCACCGACTGATACGAGCTTTGAATTGTTCTCCTTATTGAACTGTTCAAGGTAAGGAACATGCTGGAAGTAGTTTGCATCAAGTGATCCTTCGATAACGCCTGTGTTGGGTGTGATGGAATCTTCAAGCTTTACGATCTCGAGTGTGATTCCTTTTTCTGCGAGGATAGGCTTTGCAACTTCAAGGATCTCAGAGTGAGGTGTGATGTTTGCGCCGACCTTGAGTACTACGTTTGCCTTCTGGTCATCAGGCTTGATTGATGCCTGTGCTTCGCTTGTTACCGTTCCGCCGTCTACCTTGGTTGAAGATTCAGGAGCCTTTCCGCATGCTGCGAATGATCCTGTAAGTGCTAATAAAAGTCCTGCGGCAAGTGCCTTCTTAAATATGTTTTTCATTTTTGTATTCTCCTTTAGAATGATTTGTTTTTGCTTAAGAATGATTTTTGTCAGGCATATAAAATGCCCGGAAAGTTATTTAACTCCCGGGCGCATGGCTTATGTTTCAGTTTCATACTGTTACATTAACATCGATCGTTCTCAAGGCGTGAGGAATGACTTCTTCCGCCCTGGGCCATATAGCGCACCCGGGAGCTAAGCATTCGACAACACATCATCATGGTAGCTGCTGTATTAACTGTTCTGTACATTTCTCACTCCTCCTTTCGTTGTGATGACGATAATTTAACACTACTCACCTACTATGTCAATAGGTTTATGCGATTATTTTTTCTTGATATTTCCGGTGCCTAAAAAGAACGCGCGTATATAATACGCGCGCACTTTAACCTTATTCCTGAATGTTATAAGACCTATTCGAAAAGCTTTTTCACATTTTCCCTGTATGCGTCATCGATATCATAACGGTAGCTTGAGTACGGCTGAACAACAGGTATGATGGACCAGTTTTCCTTTCCAACCCCGAGTTCTTTAAGGATCATTTTAACCTCTTCAACAGACAGCGGTTTGCTTGCAAGTTTCCAGATCTCTTCATCGGTCTTGTTGCGGTTGGTTCCGCTCATATGGCCGCAGTGATATGAACCTTCGGCCATCTGCCAGACGTATATCTCAACGCCTTTTGAAGCATCAAGCTTAAAATACTCCGGATACTTATGCTTCAGCATTTCAACGTGATCTACGCTTTCAGTTTTGTATGAAATCTCCGGATTCAACTCAGTCTCACCACTTTTTGCTCTGCATGCTGTGGCTGACAGCATCAGTGATGCTGCTAAAACGATCGTAATAAATTTCATGGGTATTCTCCTTTCCTTATCCCGCGTTAGTCATTAACGTAACGATGATCACCAATACCAGTACCGTAAAACCTATTGCAGAAAAAGCCGTCATCTTCTTATATGAAAGAACATTCTCGATCCTTGTCCTGACTTTTGCTCCGCCAAATGCAGATACGAGCATGCTCTTGCTCTGTGAACACTCAAGCAGTGTTCTTGCATATTCTTTTCTTTCTTCAGTCTCATAACCCGCAACAGCCATCTCATCACAGGCAAGTTCAAGATCATTGAGGAAAGCCTTAAGGAAGATCCATGACAGCGGATTGAACCAGTGTATTGCAGCTGTCAGGAAACCTATGATCCTCCACAGATTATCGAGACGCCTGATATGGGTCTTCTCATGTCTGATTATGTATTCTGTTCCCTTTTCTTTATATGCCACAGGCATAATTATCTTCGGCCTGAAGATACCGTAAACCGCAGGACTGTCCACCTTGTCTGAAAGGTAAACATTGTCCTTCAGAAGCTTTGAATCAGCGACCGCGCGCTTGGTTGATATATATATGATCGTCAATGCGATCATCAGCGCGAGCGCTACTATGATCCAGACAAATCCGGTTACGTTAAATACAGTTTCAAGGAAGCTTACCTTATATCTTAAAGGTGAATAACTGTCTGCTGCCCTGATCGTATTGCTCAGCGAAAACGCCAGATCATCTGAAGGCTGATAGACCGTTACCGTTTTCGTCGTAAACCTCGATACAAGAGACATCAGGCTGTACGGGCTGTTGATCCCAACCGGGACAACCATGCGAAGAAAAGGTATCAACCACAGAAATACTGATACTCTGTGAGGAATGAACCTTATCTTTCTTATGAGCATGACTATCAGCCCCATGAATGAAGCCACAATGCTCATATTGATTATCCAGTAACAGATCCAGCCGATCATACCTATCACCTTTTATCGATCAGGTCCTTGAGTTCTTTGATCTCTTTGTCCGATAGTTTCTCGTCTTCAAGAAGCGCTGAGAACAAAGCCTTTCTCGAACCGCCAAAAACCTTGTTCAGAAGAGTTGAAGCTTCCTTCTTCTGCATCTCCTCCTGAGATACCAGAGGCGTGCATATGAAGCCCGGCTCGTCACGTCTGATGAAACCCTTTGCTTCAAGCTTCTTGATGACCGTATAGGTCGTATTCTTGTTCCATCCGATCGAATCCGCTGCGATAAGGCTGATCTCTTTTGCCGAGATCGCACCCTTCTCCCAGATGATCTCCATTACCTTCAGTTCACTGTCGAAAAGCTTTTCCTGCATAATTCGCCTCCAGACTATTCTTGTAGTCTATACTACTACGATAGTCTGCCCGTGTCAAGAAATGATTCTGAAAAAAAGCAGGACCCGCAGGCCCTGCAAACATTGATCATCAGTTTTTGAAAGATGGGTTATTGCTTATACTTCTCTTCAAGCAGCTTGGTGTAGTTATCGAGGGACTGCTTTAATTCGTCAGCCTTTGCATGCACTTTCGGATCACGGGAGAACTCAGCTGTTCTCCATGCTTTAACCATACCGCTGTACATTTTAAGTTCCGATGGGGTCAGCTGCTTATAACAACTTAAACCGCCGATGATCTTTTCCATATCTTCCATGCTCAGTTCATTATTGTCATTCATTTGTCTGTCCCTCTTTCTTTCAGGATGATTTCATTATAAACGCGTCTTTGAAACACGGTGTCAACACAACTTAAAATCTATGTGAACAAACTCTGCAGCTGCATATAAGAAGAGGCCGTCCCATCCGGAACGGCCTCCTTGAACTTTTCGTATGCGTTATACAGATCAGACCTTGATCTCCATAATCCAGCCCTCAGGTGCTTCAACAGTACCCATCTGGATGCCTGTGAGAGTCTCTCTGAGCTTGGTCATGACAGGGCCCATCTCCTCCATGCCGGAAGCGAACTTGAATTCCTTGCCGTGATCGTTGATGGAACCGAGAGGTGAGATAACAGCAGCTGTACCGCAGAGACCGCCCTCTGTGAACTTGCCGCTCATGATCTCGTCGAGGTAAACCTCACGCTCCTCGATCTTCATGCCGCAGTAATGCTCTGCAACATAAACGAGTGACCTTCTTGTGATGGAAGGCAGGATAGAATCGGACTTAGGTACAACGAGTGTTCCCTGGCCGTCTGTGAGGATGATGTTAGCGCCGCCCGTCTCCTCGATCTTTGTTCTTGTTGCCGGATCGAGATAGATGTTCTCGGCAAAGCCTTCCTTGTGTGCAGTAACGATAGCATGCAGAGACATAGCATAGTTAAGGCCTGCCTTGATGTTACCTGTTCCGTGCGGAGCAGCACGGTCGAAATCAGAGATCTTAACCTTGATCGGCTTAGCGCCGCCCTTGAAATAAGGGCCTACAGGTGTAGCAAAGATCCTGTACTGATAGTCATCAGCAGGCTTAACACCGATAACGGGGTTAATACCGAAGATGTAAGGTCTCAGATACAGAGATGCGCCTGAACCGTACGGAGGAACCCAAGCTGCATTGCCTGCAACTGTCTCCTGAACTGATCTGAGGAACAGTTCCTTGGAAATCGGGGGAATCTCAAGACGGACTGCAGAGTCATGAAGTCTGTCAGCATTGAGGTC
>JAEEGL011764536.1_pt1 | contig 20114 bp, 10 predicted proteins | sample 9134231 | NCBI WGS metagenome assembly JAEEGL01 (sample SAMN16246548, study PRJNA631951) | gut metagenome | biome: gut microbiome; feature: rumen; material: fiber-attached | host: Bos | place: Iran: Karaj | collected 2018-10
ACATCCGCCGTGGTATAGGTCATGTTGATATCCATAACGCTGACTCCCGCCCCGTTGGTTCCTACCCAGAGCCGGTCCTCTTTATCGGTATAAAGGGTATTTATGGAGCGGATCTCATCCAGATTCTCCAATAAGACGAACTTGGAACCGTTAAACCTGTACAGGCCGCCGTAGGTCGCAACCCACATGTTACCGTCCGCCGTCTGTTCTATATCATTGGCGCAGCCTCCTATAAGGCCGTTCTCCCCGTTATATATCTTTTTCGTAAACTGAAGTTCTGCGGCTTTTGCTTCCTTTGCGGGAATAAGGGGTGTTGCAAGGGAAAAGGCCATAAGAAGAGCCATAAGGACCGGGGCTTTTTTTTGCAGTTTTCCCGAAAGAAAGACTGCCTCGGCCATGCAGATGAGAGATCCCACCAGTAAATCTGCAAAGCAGATAAAAACAGCTGCTATAAATGATGCGATTACCCCGGGGATACCCCCCAGTGACAAATACTCTATAAGGGCATCGGGATAAGACATTCCGGTCTTTCCCGAAAAGAGTACCAGATTCAGAAGAGTAGCTACTACTGCCTTAGACACGCAAAGCGGCAGTGTTACCGCCAGGGTGGAGGCTACCTTTCCGATATAATTGAAGGTCTCAAGGAACCATCCGGATACCACTGCCAGAGAAACATCGGCGATAATGAACCACCAGTCCCTGGGAGCGAAGAAGCCCGTAATGGCGCCGCTTATTATGGCAACAGCGATGCCGGAGAGGGCTGAGCCGTAGAAGCTCTTAGACTCTACCGTGCCTATGGTTTCTTCGTTATCAAGGGATTTGTTAAAGCTGTGGTAGGTGGAATATAAGATACCGGTGGCGTTAAGGTACGCGGGCAGATTAAGGCAGAGGGCGATGGCCCGCCCAACGAGGTTCAGGATAACTCCTACCGCGATGATCTTAATCTGTCTTCCCTTATTATTCATACTACTCCCCCGGTTGTTTGTGTTATCTATTCTACTTACTTATTTATTGTGAATGTTGGTTATATCTTCGGTGGTGCCGCCGCCGTCGTCGTCCGGGGCGCGGAATTCGCCCTTGGCTACCAGGCGCAGGAAGGCGTCAACTACGTCGGAGGTAAGCTGGGTGCCGGAAACCTCAGTGATTATGGACACCGCCTTGTCGAAATTCATCCTCTTTCTGTAAGGACGGTCTGAATACATGGCGTCAAAGCAGTCTGCAACCGCAATGATCTGAGCCACTCTGGGGATATCATCTCCCTTGGACCCTGTAGGATATCCTTTGCCGTCGGGCCGCTCATGATGGAAACCTGCTCCCGTAGCCAGCTCCGGCATAACGGATATATTCTTCAAAGCGTCATAACCAAGGGTTGTATGTGACTTGATGATATGGAATTCCTCATCCGTCAGCTTACCCTGCTTATTAAGCACTTCCTCCGGAACACCGATCTTACCTATATCATGCATAAGGGCAATATTGTAATACTTCTCAACAGTCTCCTCGTCATAACCTAACTCCCTGGTAAGCATAGCCGTGTAATCAGCCACACGTGAGGAATGACCGTTAGTGTACTTGTCCTTCATATCTATGGTCTTTGCAAATGCGGTTACTATCTCTCTGATAAGTTTCTTGTTCTCTGCAGCCTTCTTCTCATACACCCTGGTCTTATACCTGATATATGCCGTTGCAGCCAGAGCCGCCACCGCCAGAATTGCAATTATTACAAGGGCATAGAAAAGGATGGTCTCCGTGAAAGCCTTCTCTTTAACGATACGAACTTCCATCTCATTGCTGCTCTTGCCGTGCTCATCCTGTATCTGCATAACGAAGGTGTATTCTCCTCCACTAAGGTTAGTGTAGTCTACGGGAGTAAGCTCGTTTCTTCTCAAGTTGGTTGCAATGTCGGTTAATCCCTTGAGATAATAGGATACCCGGGGATTAACCAGGGAATATGTATATACGTAGGGGTAAACCGTCACCTTATGGATATCCGAAGGCAGATTAATAGTACCGGTATCGTCAGGATAATAGCGCTTACCGTCTCCCTCTATATAGGGCACCGACATTTTCAGCCTGGCCACATCTTCAAAGGGCTTTTCTATATTAACCTTAGCAACTCCTGTGGTACCTGCGATATAAAGGTCTCCCTCTTCTGTCAGTTCGCTGTAGGAGTTGGCCGTAGTTATAACCGGAAGACCGTTGTCTGCATCATAGAATACGGGAGAGATCTCCCCGTTGGCCAGCAGTTCATCGGCAGAAACTACGTAAACACCGTTAGAGCTTAAGATCCACATCTTGCCGTCCTTATTCTCATACATATCGAAGTTATTGGAGTATGGGAATTTGGAAATAGTTGTTACCTTGTATTCGTCATTCATGTAAGCTATAGAGTTACTGGTAACGATCCAGTAGAGCTTCCTTGCCGAGTCGCGCTTAAGCCTCATAACAACTTCCGATGCCAGGCCGTCTTCTATACCCACATGAACTACTTTGCTGTTCTCGATCACATATATTCCGTCACCGTCTGTACCGATGACTATCTCCTTATTATCACCTTCAACGGCAGTAAGAATCTCGGTTTCATTAATACCGGAGGTCTTGTCATACATGCCCGTAACCTTATCTCCGTCAGTTAAGACAAGACCGCCTGAGCATACTATCATGTAAGTGCCGTCTTTTCTTTCAACAATGGTCCTTACACGCTCTGAAGGAAGGCCGTCCTCCTTGCCGAAACGGACCAGGTTCTCCCCGTCGTAGCGAAGCAATGAGGTATCCCCGTAAGTAGATATCCACATGCGGTTTTTGCTGTCCCGGACAATGGACCTGATATTAACATTTTCCAGCATTTTGATAAGATCTGTACTGCCTAAGTCCTTGCCGGTGGTATCTTTATAACTCTTTACAGGGATGCTTTCAATAAGACCATTGTCATCGGTAACCATGAGTCCTGTGTTCTTGCAGCCGATAAAGAGCTTGCCGCCAAAAAGACAGGTACTGTTAACTACCGAAACGGGAATATGGTATTTGTCAAAAACATCCATAAACTGATTGGGAACGATCTTCATAACACCCTGTTTGGAGGAAACAAACCAAAGATTCCCCTGATAGTCCCGGATTCCACACTCAATAGAGCTGTTAAAGGGAATACCCTCCAGCTTATGAAAAGATCCGTTTTCCAAATATCCTATTCCGTTGTCCGCACAAACCCACAGCTGACTGTCAAAAAGCTGCATGGAATTAATATAGTCCAGGGGAACTACATTTATGGATTCCGGAAGCAGCATGCCGTTATCCAGTCTTCCGCGATATATCTTAGAACCGGTTGTTCCGATATATATTCTTCCCTTTTGCTGAGGATCCGGATAAATGGAGTAGATACCGTCTATACCCAGCTTAGCCCCGTCATAGTAACCGGTAAGCTTCTGGTTCTCTACGGTAAAAATGGCGCCGTCCTTTGTAACACCGTAAATGATGTTATCCCTTCCGGTGAATATTTTCATGATGAAGACATTATTTATCTGGGAAGCATCCAGCGGGTGCATTTCAAGGTTTTCATCAATAACTGCCATTCCCTGTGTCGTGGCTATATATATGTTACCTGCCTTGTCTTCGGTAATCGATCTTACGGAAAGGGATTTAAGACCGTTGGATTTGTTATAGTTCCTTAAGTTTCCCTTTTCCATGAGGAAAACACCGGAATCGTTGGTACCGATCCAGAGCCGGTCCTTGCTGTCCGCATACAAACTAACCACGCTGGCGATACCCGTGGTGGAATCTATTCTCTCAAAGGTGTTGCCGTCATAGCGGATCAGACCACTGTAACTTCCTATCCAGATGAAACCGTCGCTGGTCATTGTGATGGCATTAGCCTCTGAGGTAGGCAAACCATTGGAATTATCGTAAAGGACTTCCGTATAACCGCTGCCCTTTCCCGAGAAATCAACCGATATCCCCGGATCCGGCTCTCCTTCCGCCTGACTCGGCTCCGCATTTGCATAAGAAAAGATGGCCGCCGACAACCCCGTAGCCGCTAGTATCACAGCCAGCGCCAGTGCCAGCCCCCTCTTCAATCTATCCTTCTTCTTCCCTGATTCCTTTTTCATGAAAACCCTCATTCCCCTTTAATTCATATAATAAACCAAACTACATTATACCACACTGTCAATCAAAGATATACAAAAAACTAACGAATAATTTGCTATATCTAATTGTAATTTTCAGAAAAAGGTGTATACTATATCTTAGGAAACTATCGAAAAATTACAATAGATGATTATGTTTTTCACGGAGGCGATTTTATGAACATCAACGTTAATCAGCTATTTGGCAAAACAGATGGTATATCAGGGATGGTAAGCGATTATAACTCGATCAAAAACGGCAGCTACGGCAAGCTGATGAAGTCTTATTACAAGGACCAGACCAAGGGCACCAATGCAGCATCTAAGTCCAATAAGTCTTATAAGACCACTACATTGGACAAGATCATGGATGATCGTAAGAACCCTAAAGTCACTATAGAAGTTGCAGATGCCAACAGCAAACTCTCTTCTTCACTTAAGACTTTAGCCACGTCACTCTCCTCTCTTCAGAGTAAAGATACTTATAAAAACAATAATACGGCAAAAAAGACTACCGCTAATGCCACATCAAAAGGCAATAATAATACCGTTTCCACCGCGAAGTCATCCTTAAAGGATTTTGTTTCGGCATATAACAATGCTGTTACATCTTCCAAGAAGTCCAGCATGAACAACATTTCCAAGAATGTTGCCAACATGATGAAGGCCGCCAAGGAGAACGAAGACAAGTTCAAAGAACTGGGAGTTAACCTCAATAAAGACGGCACTATGACCATTGACGAGAAGAAGCTTAATGAAGCCGATGAGAATAAGATTGAAGAGCTTTTCGACGGCGATAAGGCAATGAGTTTCGGTTCCAAGGCTGCCAGCAGCTTAAACCGCGCCGCATCCTATGCAGTTAACGAAGAGAATGCTTCCACCGCTAAAGAAGAGGCAGCCAAGACAGCTACAGCCGAAAAATCCAGAAGCCTTATGGACTCCATTACCGGATTAAAGGACAAGGATACTTACGCCGACGGAGACGTTACAGATGAGGCAAGAGATTTCGTGGATTACTATAATTCCACCCTTAACTCTGCAAGGAATTCCGGCCAGTCGGCAGTTACCACTAATCTTTCATCCATGATGCAGAAGACCGCACAGAATTCCGGTGCTTTAGCTGAGATTGGAGTTAATGTGGGAACTGACGGAAAGCTTTCCATCAGCGAAGAAATGTTAAAGAAAGCTAACGCCGCACAGGTTCAGGAGACACTCACCAATTACGCATCAGATATCGAATCCGATGCCAGACTCCTTAACTACTTCTCTACAACAGGTAACGAAGCAGCCACAGGGTATTCGGCTAACGGTGGATATAACCTTAATACAGGAGATCTCGTATCCGGTATATATGAGAATTCCTTGTAAAAATCAAATGATAATTTAACATTTAACGATTTTTTCAGGAGGCAGGTACTTAACAAGGACTGCCTCCAAATCTTCACCATGAACGGGCTTTGACAGATAATCGGCAAAGCCCATTTTTTTGTATTCTTCTTCAGCCCCGCTGACTACATTCGCGGTAAGCATGATAACCGGGGTGGCGGTGTTGGCCCCTTCTTTTGAAATAATCTCAAAGACTTTGATCCCGTCAGGATCAGGCATCCTGTGGTCCAAAAGAATTACATCGTATTTCTTATCCCTGCACATTTCCAAGGCCTCATTTCCGCCGGGGGCCGTATCTATCTGAAGCTGAGTAGTCTTAAGGAGGGCCTGGATAACCTTTAAGTTCATCTTCTGGTCATCTACCACAAGGATACATGCCTCAGGTGCCCTGAAGCTTTCAGTATACTTCTTCTCCGGGGCCTGGATGTGACGTTCAAATTTACCTGCGGGAGTGGGATCAACCACCCTTTGAGGTATCTCCACCCTGAATGTGGAGCCGGAACCCGGTTTAGAGTTAAGGGACAGGTGTCCCCCTAAGAGATTTATTATCTGCTTGGTAATGGCCAGACCCAGACCGGTACCCTGAATAGATGCATTCTCCTCTTCATTTACACGGCTGAAGGCATCGAAAAGCCTGTCCTGGTCCTCCACGGCTATACCTATTCCCGTATCGGTGATAGCTATGGCCAGACCGATGGTGCCGGGCCTTATCTTCTCCTTTGATACATTAACGGTAACGCCTCCTTCACGGGTATACTTAACAGCGTTGGAGAGAATATTGGAAATAACCTGCTTAAGGAGTTTCAGATCTCCCGAAAGACAGGCCGGGATATCTTCATCGCATTTAACGGTGATATAAAGGTCCTTGGCCTCTGCTGCCTGCTCGAAACTGTTGACACAGTCCCTTATTAGATTATGAGGATTGTAATCCGTAAGGACCACATCCATTTTATTAGCTTCAATCTTTGAAAAATCAAGGATATCGCTGATAAGACCAAGCAGGGTATCTCCGCTTGTCTTTATATTCCGGGCATACTCCATAAGAAGCGGGTCGTCTGTGGAACGCATGATCATCTCATTCATTCCCAGTACGGAATTGAGGGGAGTCCTTATCTCATGGGACATATTTGCCAGGAAGGTGCTTTTTGCCTGATTGGCCGTATCCGCCAGATCACGGGCCTCCTGGATCTCTTCCATGTACCGGGCCTGTTCCGTATTATCTTCTATTAGAAAATATGAACCGATGATACGGCCCTTGCTGTCGTTAAGGCAGTTGTAACGGATAGTGTAGACCCTCAGGTTATCATCTTCTTCGTCGTGAAGATGCTTGGTAAGATCCACCGTTCCGTAAGAGCAGCCCCTTTCCTTAAGGTTCTTTATTACATATGCGCAAGGTTCACTTTCCAGATCAAAGTACTTTGTATCAATGGCGAAACGCCTCCTGGAAAAGGCATTTGCATAGATGCAATTATCGGAGATATCAAAGAGAATAAGTCCCTCATTCATATCGTCTATAGCATGAGCAACCGAGGACATCATAAGGCTCTTTGGCACAAGACGCTGAATGGAAAAATAAATGAGGGTACCTCCGATACCGTAGAATACAACCGAAATATCTATAGGCAGGGTAAACATCATATATATAACATTGAGGGCCACAACAAAAACAAGCACGGTGAGAATGATCACGTACTTAAGCCTGTATATGTTATAGGTCTTTTTAAGTCTGGAGATAATAAGATAGAGGGTAATGATCACTGCAATATAATCTACAGCCAGGTGTATGAAATAAGGCACTTTACCCTGGATCTGAAAAAAAATGGACCCGTCAAATGCAGTGATCTCTATTATGTCAAACTCATGATGGAAAAAGGGATTTAATATCAGGGATATAAAATCCAGCCCTAATATGTAAAGAGGGGGACCTATTACACGCTTCTCGGACAAATTGTGTTCCGTGTAAAAGAGACAGAATCCCACAAGAAAATAAAGGATCCAGTCGATAGATCCAAAATAAATACTGTAAGCCACCCCTGCGAAAACAGGAGTTAAGGAAAGCGCGATCATTATGTTGGCGGTGACGGCCACTATAGCCACCTCCAGGGCCCTGGCAAGCCACAAGCCGTATTCCGTCTTGGTATTGTTTCTTAATGCCCTTACCGTGAACACCAGATCCACTATTGCAAGGCAGTCGATAAGAACAAATACTGTTTTCATTTACAAAACCTCTTTAATCCTCCGGAGACCAGTTGGCCTGGACGTCTTCTATCACAACGTTTTCGTCAACCTTAACCACTATCTGGTACTCGTCTTCGTATACGATCTCACCGGGGAAATTAGTATAAACCACATAGTAAGGATGCTCATACCTCTCCAGCAGCCACAAAAGAGGATTGATCATCTTCATCATCATTTCGGAATTTTCCGTTTTAAAATAACAGATAACCTTCTCCTGTCTCTTGCACTGGGGTGGCCAGGGCAGCTCTTCCGCAAACCACGCGTCAATCTCATGGAATAGTTCGGCATCCTCATCATCCATGACCCCGTTAGTGATCATTTGATTAAGCATACTGAAAATGCCCTTACCCGTACGGGTATTGGCAGCCAGCTCCTTACCTTGAATTCTGCAGTATTTGAATTTAACAGCCATTTGTTTTCTCCTTTACATTACTCTTATATCGGTAATAGCACATTGTTCTCCTGTCAACGCCACAAATACATTGTTCATGTCGTCCGTAATCTGAGAATCGCAGGAAATAGAAATTCCGCAATTCTCTGTGAACAGCCTTATGCGATTCTTCTTTCTTTCGAAGGAGACCTCACAGTCGTAACCCTTCTTATTAACCTTTTTCCACTCGTCCCAGCCGGCAAAAACACTTGTTTTCTTCAAAGTAATGTTATTAATGGCCTTGGGCCTCTGGGTAATATTCTCACCGTCCAGACGAATGCAGGCTATTTCCTTGTAATCACTGCCTCCGATAGATCCGTCCCCGGATACATATATAAGGATGTAAGCGCAGTGCCATATAAGTCTGGCAGTGGGCAGACTCATGGTATGGAACTCAAGGCGAAGGTCATCCGAAAGGGGAATAGCTTCTGTATAGGCACTCCTTAAGTCTTCGATCTGAAGATTGGGGATGTCTCCTTCCATGCGGTCAGTATAGGAAACCTCCTCCGCAATCCTTGGGATATATCCTTCTTCAACGGTAATATCCGACTCTTCTACTGATATATTTACAATAGAGCAGGTATCGCCGGAAAAGCTTATATATGCTGCGCTGGCAGAATCCGGCAGGGCTGTGATGACTTCTATATCCCTTCCTCCGCCGGAAATGCTTATCTTAACATGGTCTCTTACTTTAACTGCTTCTATATCGTAGGCATTGCCTGACTTGTCATTGTTGACGTGTGAATCCACCTGCATTTTTCTGGCCACGGTACTTATGGTATTGCCGTCAAGCCAGATCTCGCCGTATTCACGATAATGAAGGATCCTTATCTTATGTTCCTCCGTATGAACGCAGCCGTCAAAGGATTCAAAAAGGATTATGCCGGGTATGCAGTTCCCTTTCGGAGCATCCGGGTCCGCAAGGACCTCCAGATGTATTCTTAAGATATTATCCGTCAACTTAATGCCGTCGGATACGCTTTCTTTATACTGGTCAAAATGAATCCTTGACACCTTGGTAAGGTCGTAACGCTCCCTTGAATCAGCTTCTTCATCCTGCTCCCGCATAGAGTATTCTGTATCCTCATCGATAAGTTCCACCATTATCCTTGCATATTCGGGATCCAGAATGATCCCCATTCCACGCTCCATCTCATTACGAACCGTAGCCTGGGGCAGGGGCTCATATTCTTTTCTCTTTGATGTCATAACATCATAAGCATCTGCCACGGCAATGATCCTGGCTGATACAGGTATCTCCTCACCTTTTAATCCGTCGGGATAACCGCTGCCGTCATAATTCTCGTGGTGATGTCTGGCCCCCTCACTTAAGAAGGGATACTCTTCTATAACCTCCAAGATTTCGCCTCCGGCTACGGAATGCTCTTCAATGCCGGCTTTGCCTATCTTTCCTACATCATGGAGGAGGGCTGTAAAATATATCTCATCGCAAGCCTGCTCATCCATACCCGCCCTCTCCGCGATCATTTTGGAGTACTTGGCAACTCTGTCGGAATGACCCTTTGTAAAGGCATCCTTTGTATCAATAGCGGTGGCCATGGCTCTTGCCGTCTGAGAGAAAAGGCGTTTCATACTCTCCTGCTCATTTTTAAGGTGGTTAATGGCAATCCTGTTGGCCTCTTCCACCCTTTCATTCATATCTATAAGGGCAAATATGTACAATCCGATGACCATAACTACGGCAGACATATCCACCAGGGAAACCCCGTAGGCAAAGAACTGGACAAAGGAAGCTATAAGGCATACCAGGTCAAATAACATCAGGGAAAATGCGATCTTTCCCCGAACGGTTTTTCTGTATCTTATGATCATTATGAACTGTATCATCATAATGGCATAGGGAAATACATAACTTATAAAAAATATGGGAGACCTATGATAGGTATTATTTGCATCAAAGGTATAATAAAGGCCGGTGAACTGTGATACACAGACCAGAATAATGGCTATGGCCGCCATAATATCATTTATAAAAAGGGGTATGGGTGTTTTCTTAAATCCTCCCTCATTTAAGAATACATCCTCTAAGTACTGGTTAACGGCGAAAAGCACCACAATGGTCATGAGGAAAACAAAGAAATTGCTTATCCTCACAACCCAGAAGCCTACCTCGCCCTGAAGTCCCCGGTATATATACGCTATCCTGTCCGCTTCCAGCCAGATGGCCGCAGAAATCTCCATGACAAGGAGAGCATTTTTCCTATGCCTCGGTAATGTCTTGGTGATTGCGGCAAACACTGCTATTATAGCGCAGATGCTTGAAAGCGCAAGCATTATATCAACTTGATGGACTTCCAGAAAACTAAACATAAATACCTACCATTAGTGTGTCCTGAAGAATTCCTCCAGGTTTTGCAGTAACTCTTTCTTTTCAATGGTCTTAAGGAAATAACCTTCCGGTTTTAATGACAAGACCTTCATAACGCTTTCCTTGTCCCCTCTTCCGGTAAGGAACATTACCGGGATACTTCTTGTATCCTCATCGCTTCGAAGCATTTCCAGGACTTTGGGGCCGCTGGTAACGGGCATCTCGTGGTCTAAAAGAATAAGATCCACCTTATGCTTAGCCAGCCAGCTTATGGCCTTAACACCGGACGTAGCCATTGAAACCTTGTAAGTTCCCTTAAGCCATTCCCTGACTACACCTAGATATCCCGGATCGTCATCCACTATAAGGATGGACTTCTTTTCTCCCCCCGCTTCTTCCTTGCGAATATACTCAATGACCGCACTGACAAAATTATCATTGTTAACGGGTCTGTAAAAGAATCTTCCTATAAGCTCTCCGGGAGTGGAACCAACCACAATGTCCACATCACTCTTCTCACCGATAAGGAACATCTGGCCGCCATCATCGGACATTTTATCAACCATAAAATGCCATACATCATCGGGGGGTCTGTCTCCCTCTTCCATGTAAACAATGAAAAGGGATACGTCCTGCCACTTATCGTTAAGGTCATTTACCGTCCAGGGTACGAATTCACAATTTAGCTGATTGTCCGTTAGCTTTTTGGACAGAACCCTTATGAGGAATGATTCCTTTTCCCCTGTCATGATAATCTTTTTGCTTGTTTTCTCCATGCCTGTAATCTCTCTTTCTCTGGCTTTATTGGTTGATCAGCTCTTCCATCTTGTCCCAGTCAAATGTCTTAAGGAGTTTGGAAAGCTGACTCATTATTTCTTTATCTTTATCCGGAAGCCTGTACTGGCCAAGCTGGTCTAAGATCATCTCCACCGAATCGTAATCCATCTGGGGAACCACTTCCCTCAAAGCATTATATGCATCCTCAAGCTCGCCTTCCGGTACAGGTTCTTTGTCGGAATCATCTTCCACCTCTTCCGGCGGCTGAAGACGAGCGAATACTTCCTTGTAGCCCCTGCATTTTTCTATGAGGTCCTCGGCATTGTCGCTGATATATTTAGTGTCGCCGTCATTGCCCGCATTCTCCATACGCTGGCATTCCATGGAGAAATCCATAAGTCCCACTATACGGGCCGAACTCTTTAAGGAGTGGACCTTGATGGTAAAGAGCTTGATATCATCTTCTCTGTATGCATTCTCAATGATCTTGGCACTGTCATCTATTGTATCATAGAAGAGCTGCAAAGCATAAACAAAATTGGTGATCCCGCCGGCGTGCTTGATTCCGTCATCCACTGACAATTCTTCAATATCATAGATCCACTTCATCTCTTCCGGTATCTCTTCCAGGTCAAATTCGAATCCGGAGGTATCCGGCTTCATAATGATCTCTTCCGGCAGATGCTGCATAATGGTTCTTTCCAGCACCACCGTATCGATGGGCTTGGTAAGATATCCGTTAAAGCCCTTGCTCTTATAGAACTCCTCACCGTCTGACAGAGCCTTTGCCGTAAGAGCATAAACCGGCAGGTCAGGATAGAGCTCACGGATCTTCTCGCAGGTCTCCAGACCGTCCATTACAGGCATCATATGGTCAAGCAATACCACATTAAATGAGCCCGTACGAAGTTTATCCAGGCATTCCATACCGCTGGAGGCCGTGGTAACAAAGATCTTTGTAGGTTTAAGAAGTCCCTTGATAACACGAAGGTTCATAGGAGTATCATCAACCACCAGGACGTCTGCATCAGGAGCGATAAACTGGGGAACGTAGGGTCCCGGAGCAGTGGCATCATCAATCTCCTTAAACTCTCCCACAGTCTGGGGATCTACTATCTTCTGGGAGCAGGTAAGGATAAACTCACTGCCTTCACCGTAAACGCTTTCGCACCAGAGGTTGCCTTCCATGAGTTCCGCAAACTGACGGGAGATATTAAGGCCTAAGCCCGTTCCCTGGATACCGCTGTTCTTCTCTTCATCCAGACGCTCATATGCGGAGAAGAGCTTATCCGTATCCTCGGGCTTTACACCGATTCCCGTATCCTTAACGGAGAAGCGAAGGTTGCAGCTTAAGTCGTTTTTCTCCTTTACTTCAACCTTTAAGGTAAAGCCACCCTCTTCCGTATATTTTACCGCATTTGTAAGAAGGTTTAAAACTATCTGTTTGATCTTGCCGTCGTCTCCGTAAAGACGCTTGGGCAGTTCTTTATCAATATCCACCAGGAAGTAGAGGCTCTTAGCCTCACTTCTTACCCTTATCATGGTGATGATGCCGCGAAGCATTTCCTCAGTAGAGTATTCCTGCTCCACCAGGTGCATCTTTCCCGACTCGATCTTTGAAATATCAAGGAGGTCATTTATCAGGTTTAACAATGAATCCGTGGCTGTCTTAATATCCGTAGCATAGTTTATCATTGAGAGGAAATAGTTATTGGGAACTCCCGTAATATCCTCCCTCATGATCATCTCATCCATTCCCAGGATGGTGTTGATGGGGGTCCTTATCTCGTGGGACATATTTGCAAGGAATCTGGACTTGGCCAGATTGGCACGTTCGGCCTCGTCTTTTGCCTCCCGGATCTCCACGTACTGCTTTCTGATGACAGTGCCGTTAATAACACGCCATACAACCAGACCTACAAGGGCTACAAGAAGCATAACCAGAAGGATCCTTACGGAAAGCATCTCAAGGAATCTCGGGTTCTTAACAATACTGTATTTGCTGTCAGAGATGACTTCTCCTGCCGACTTGCCCAGGATCTGAATATGGAGGGTGTAATTACCGTAATCAAGGTTTGTATATTCCAGGGCAGTCAGTTTGTCCAGTTCCGTGGTGATACCGTCATCATGAGCCCCCTCAAGGAAGATGTGTACCGTGGGGTTGGACATGGAAAAGTCAAGTACTGCCGGTGTTATCTGAATACGTCCTCTTTCCGAAGGAAGGGTGTAGACCCCCTTGTCATCGGGAATGATCTCCCTGTCCCCCAGATAAACGGAGCTTATCCTGGTCTTTATGTCTGCAGAGTCTTCAAAGTAGCTGTTTATATTAACCTTGGATACTCCCGTTTTTCCGGCAACATAAAGGTTTCCTTCTTCATCCAGGAAGCTGTAGGAGTTGCCGTTGGGCAGGCTGGTGAGTCCGTTGGACAGGTTATATTTACGATAGTCCGTTACCTTGTCGTATATCATATCATCCTGCTTTGCCACGTAAATGCCCGCAGATGCCAGAGCCCAGATATTCCCGTTTTTATCGGTCTTAAGCTCGTAGTTGTTATTGTAGGGGAAGGACTTTATCTCCTTAATGTAACCGTTCTTTATGTATTCTATGGAATTGGATGTGACGATCCAGATGAGATTATTGGTATCATCCCTTGTAAGCCTCATGATAACATCACTGGTAAGGCCGTCCTGGGTGCTTATCCTGTTTACGTAATTATCCATGATCACATATATTCCGTCGCCGTCACTTCCTGCGTAAATAGTGCCGTTTTCGCCCTCGCAGACAGTTAAGATAACCGCATTATGAAGTCCGTCTTCAGTTGTAACCTTCCTTACTATCTGCCCGTCCTTTATTACGACTATTCCGTTATTGGTTCCCGCAACTATGGAGCCGTCGGACATCTCAAGGGTACATCTTATCTCGTTGCTTGCCATACCATTTTCCGTGGTGTAATCAACGATGGAGCCGTCAGCTCTCATACATACCAGGCCCATGTTATTGGTAAAGGTAGACACCCACAGATTACTGTTGGAATCAACCATGATACACCTGATACGGGTATCACCCAGATGCCTGGACAAGTCATTTTCAAGGGGTTTATTATCAGCACCCACCACCCGGATGCCCTTCTCGGTTCCGATATAAAGCTCTCCCTTGTACTTGCAGGTTGTATTTACCACCTCATCGGCAAGGCCGGCATCCTTGGTAAAATCAGTGAAATTGCTGGAAACCAGCTTCATTATTCCCTGTCTGGAAGAAACAGCCCAGATATTGCCCTGATAATCGGCAGTAGTCATCTCAATGGCCGTATCCATGGGGACATTTGAAACCGTATGTACCTTATTGTCACCATCCAGATAGCCTATAAGGGAATTGGATGAGATCCAGATCCGGCCGCAATCGTAGGAGATCCAATGGAGATTGCTTATGGGGGCGGTATTGATCTTTTCCATATTGTCCGCTTTATCTCCAAAGCGGCCGTGGTACATCATTTCCCCTTCTGTTCCGAAGTAAAGAACTCCCTCTTCTTTTGGGTCGGCAAAAATGGTGGTGATCTTCTCCATCCCCAAGTCTTCGCTCTTGTATAAATCGGTAATCCTGCCGTCATTTACGGAAAATACCATGCCGTTTGAGGCCTGGCCGTATATCTCCCCCACGGAATCGGTAACCAGGCGAAGGATCCTCTGGTCCATGATACGCTCATCGTCCACCAAATGAACCTTCATTGACCGGTCAACGTAGCACACGCCCGCGGTGGAACCTACATAAACATTGCCTTCCTTGTCCTCCGCAAAACATCTGTTGGAGGAGGAGGTCAATCCGTCAGACCTGGTAAGATGGGTTTTACTGTTCCTGTCTATAACAACAACGCCGTTATCATTGGTGGCAACCCAGATACGGCCCGAGCTGTCTTCAAAGAGACCCCTGCAGTTGGTAAGACCGTTGGTAGAAGGAAGACGTTCAAATACGGTACCGTCATACCTTATGATGCCGCTATAGCCTCCCAGCCAAACGTATCCGTCCTTTGAACCAAGAACCGCATTGGCTTCGGAGGTGGGAAGTCCGTTGGTGGCGTCGTAGACCTTAGCCATATATCCTACTCCCGAGAGCTGGCCGCTGATGGCGTAGCCCCCTCCCACACCTGAATGCTCATTTTCGGCGGCCTCATTGGCGTCAGCAAAAACAGGGCTGTAGACAGCAAAAGCCATAACAGCCGCTAAAATCAAGGCTATGAAGTTGTAAAACTTAAATTTCCTTTTAATTTTCTTCATATCCTAAGTCCCATTGTATTTCAAGAGGACCAGCTTAACCTCCGGTAAGGCTTCCATAAATACTTCCACGCATTTGGGGTCAAACTGGGTTCCCGCGTTTTCCTGCAATATATTAAGGGCCATATCCAGAGGATAAGCCTGTTTGTAGACACGAGGAGATGTCAGGGCATCGAAAACGTCCGCCACTGCCATTATCCTAGCGGAAAGGGGGATAACCTGGCCGTGAAGGCCCTCGGGGTATCCTGTTCCATCCCATCTCTCATGATGGTAAGCTGCCATATTTCTTGCCTCTTTCAGATAGGTACCGCCTTCAACCGTCTCAATGGCGTGTTCAAGTATCCTCTTTCCGGCTATGGTATGGGTCTTCATTATCTCAAATTCCTCTTCCGTAAGCTTGTCCGGCTTGTTAAGGATAGAGTCGGGAATGTGGATCTTACCCACGTCGTGGAGAGGCGCCGACATTTCCACATCATTCATATATTTTTCAGTCAGTTTCTCTGCGTAGTAGCCCTTGCGTTTCAGGCCGTCCAAGATTATCCGGACGTAGGCCGAAGTCTTCTGAACATGGGCACCGGTGTCGGAGTCCCTGTTTTCAACCATGTCCGCCATGGTAATGATAAGACCTCTCTGCATGCTGGAGGTGGTCTGGGCAAGGAGACGGATGTTCCTCATTTGCTCCGCCGTATCTCCCGCCATGGCGCAGATGGACTTATACAGGGTCTCCACCTCATCGTTGGTACGTATATCCAGGCGCTTTAACTCCCTGACCTTTTCATCCAGCAGATTCTGGTCCTCAATACCGCCCATAAAGCCTTCGGCACATTGTGCCATGCTTCCGATGGGGTATAGGAGGTAATGGCCTGAAACCCAGAGTCCGAAGGCCATGATCAAAACAAAGAAACCTGAAAATGCCAGGATGGTTTTAACAAAGTAGTTTTTGAAGAAATCTTCTCCCGTGTTTATAAATACGTCAGCCCCTGCGTAAGCCACGCATCGACCGTAAGCTCCGTAAATGGGAACCAAAACCGTAACGGATTTGCTTAAGTTTTTAGATATCACAACCGGCGGGATGGATTCACCCTTTCTTATACCCTCCAGATATTTCTCGCCCCATCCTTCTTCGAAATCATAGTGCTCTCCTACCACACCGATATCCTGGAAGTTACTGTCCGTATCAAATATAATATTCCAGCCGTCCTGAGCAGGAGCATAGATGTAGAGATAGGTAAGGGATGGATTTGAGTCCTTAATGTTTAAGATACGATAATTACCCTCCCTATATCCCGGGCCGTTGTAGCTCTCCGCCGGCTCCCTGGAGTCAAGGTACTTTTCCAGCATCTCCGGTCTGAACATCCCTGCAACGAGCTTGGCCGCAGATTCGGCTTCTTTTGTCCCGTTTGATATAAGTGAATCGGTGTAAGCACCCACAGATATCCAGCTGAGTATGGAAACCAGAAGGGTTGCTGCAGCCATAATCAGAATCGTGGTACGGATCCTGAGGGATGAAACACTGCCCTTTCTCCTGTAATTGATCTTATCAACCTCTTCCCGGCTTAAGGGGCGCTGGAGCCAGCCGCTGTTCCGTATAGCCTTCTTGGTATCTTCGGAAACGATTTTAATAGCCAGCAGGGCCAGCAGCAGAGATACACTCTTGTCCGCCATATTGATGACTATGGATGAAAGTAAAAAGAGAAGGGGGTAAAGGGGTGCTTTGCCGCCGCCGCTCATGTAATAGATGTAGTTGTATACCGTATCCGAATCGGGACGTCCCGCAAGAAGGTACTGGAAGATGGTGCCCAGTACACCCGCGATCATAACCAGGCAGATATATAAAAAGACATAATCTGCTTTCTTCTTTTTTCTCCGGTCTCCGTAAAACTTGGCGGTAGCTATGGCTATCAGAATGTTGATCAGCAGATAATAGACAGCCTGAGGATTAAAGAGGGAGCAGATCATATTGGTGGCTACAGCCGTAAGGATTCCCGGAAAGGCTCCTCCTAAAGCAGCCACAAAAATAGTACCCACCGTATCAAGATACAAGGGGGTACCCATGGATTCCATGATAAATGACAGCAAAACACTAACAGCGATCCCGATGATCGCCGTCACGGCTCTGTAAATACTGTTCTTTCTGATATCGTGAGGATGAATACTCAAATGTATCCTTCTCCTTTTAGAGTATTATTCTCTTCATAGATTTAACTACAGTATAATACCATAATTATTGGGATTTGTCTATTTTTTGGCGAAGTTTTCTGAATATATCATTGCTTTTTTTTACGGTCCAAAGTATGATATTTGTAAATAATTAGATGATGGGAGGAAAAATATGCAATACAGAAAAGATAAATACGGAAATGACCTGTCAATACTGGGATTCGGCTGCATGCGTTTTACCCGGAAGGGACCCGTTATCGATATAGACAAGGCCGAAAAGGAGATCATGGAGGCTTACAAATCCGGTGTGAACTACTATGATACCGCATATATCTATCCCGGAAGCGAGGCTGCCTTAGGCGAGATCTTAGAGAGAAACGGCATCCGTGAAAAGGTCAATATTGCTACAAAGCTTCCCCAATACCTGATAAAGAACCGCCAGGCCATTGATAAGTACTTTGATGAGCAGCTTTCCCGCTTACGTACTGATTACGTGGACTACTATCTTATGCACATGCTCACGGATATGGAGATGTGGGAGAAGCTTAAACGTGTAGGCATTTTAAGCTGGATCGAGGAGAAGAAAAAGTCCGGCCGGATAAAAAATATTGGCTTCTCATTTCACGGACATACTGACAGTTTCTTAAAGATATTGAATGATTATGACTGGGATTTCTGCCAGATCCAGTACAACTACATGGATGAGAATACTCAGGCAGGTGTAAAGGGCTTAAAAGCCGCTGCCGAGAAGGGAATTCCTGTTATTATCATGGAGCCTCTTCGGGGCGGCAAGCTCATTAATATGCTGCCCGACTCCGCAAAGAGGATCATGAAGGAAAGCGGCCGCAAGTGGTCTCCTGCCAGATGGGCTTTAGGCTGGCTCTATAATCAGCCGGAGGTTACGGTTGTTTTATCGGGAATGAATTCCGTGAAAATGGTAGAGCAAAACTGCAAGACTGCAAGCAGGATAAAGGCCGGAAGCTTCACCGAGGAAGACTTCAAGGTTATCGAAAGGGTTAAGAAGGCCATCCATAAAAAAGAGAAAGTGGGTTGTACCGGATGCAGGTATTGTATGCCCTGCCCCAAGGGAGTGGATATCCCGGGAACATTTGCGGCATGGAACGCCATGTATATGGAGAACAAGCATGAGGGCCGCCGGCAGTACTTACAGGCCGTAAGCCTCACCAAGGATCCGGTGTTTGCCTCCCAGTGCGTGGAATGCGGCAAGTGCGAGAAGCATTGTCCCCAGGCCATTCCCATTCGGCAGAAGCTTAAAGAGGCTGACAAGGACCTGCGCACCCTGCCTTATAAGATAGCAATTAGTGTGGCAAGGAAGTATATGATGGGGAAAAAGTAAAGCGGAACGGTGGGGGCGGTTCTGCTTGTAAAAATTTTGAAATTTGTTGTTGACATATTTTGGGATTTATGTTAATATACATCTCGCATGGAAATAGCATATATATGCTTGTGTATTCTAAAAAGTTCTGACATCTAATCTATATTTTTGATTGCGCAATCAAATGTCTTTAATCTGGATAGCGAAGGAACCCGCGAATATTCGCGGGCTCCGAAAAAACATGGGAAATGTTGTTTTTTATCTATGCTTTTACAACACTCTTGCGAGTCTTTAATTCTCTTCGAGTCTTTAATTCACCAAGTAAGCCTGATCTGAAGAGCACGGCACGAAGTGCCAGGTAAACCACTACTCCTATGATGGAATTGATCACAGCATTTATAATTGTGGTGTATGCGGTAATGGCCACCAGGGCTTTAATGGCTGAGGCTGCCTTGTCGGCATCCGGGAAAAGCAGGGTGTACCATACGTACTTTAAGGCAGGCTCGAAGAAGCAGTTAAAGCCAAGTCCTGCCACAGCTGAGATGGCTGACCATTTAATGATGTAGTGTCTGGGATGGCTCTGTGAGATCTTGGCGATGTTGTGAGCCACAAGACCTACGATAAGGCCGATAACCAGCTTGCAGATAAATGTTCTGGGAGCTGATGAAGCAAATCCTCCTAAGATATCAGCCAGGGATAAACCGATGGCTCCGGCGATTCCGCCGTAGGGGCCTCCAAGTAAGAGGGATCCCAGTACTACAAAAGCATTACCGATGTGGATCTTGGTACCCGCTGCATTGATCGCGGGAAATACTGCATATCCTACATAGCAAAGGGCTGCCATTAAACCAGCATATGTAAGTTTCAATAAGGGTTCATTTTTTTCGTAAGCGTTCATCTTTTCTTTTCTCCAATCATTTTAGTAGGTTTTGTTTTCTTGTTGAACAATATATCACCTATGTGGTATTATTAAAACTACCAGAAACGGAGTTTTTTATATGACCAGATATATTGAGATCTATGAAGACATTAAAAGAAAGATAGTATCGGGAGTATTCGAGTATAAGA
>JAEEGL010526705.1_pt1 | contig 20113 bp, 18 predicted proteins | sample 9134231 | NCBI WGS metagenome assembly JAEEGL01 (sample SAMN16246548, study PRJNA631951) | gut metagenome | biome: gut microbiome; feature: rumen; material: fiber-attached | host: Bos | place: Iran: Karaj | collected 2018-10
CGCCTTGGCATCATTGACTCAAACGGCCAGTACATCTCTGCCAACGATATCCTTGTACTTCTTTATTATTACCTGCATGAATACAAAGGATGGCATGGCCCTGTCGTGCGTAATCTTGCAACGACACATCTTCTGGATCGTGTAGCAGCCTCCTTTGGAGAGAAGTGTTATGAAGTCCCGGTTGGGTTTAAGCATATTTCCTCCAAGATGGACGAAGTAAATGCCATCCTCGGCGGTGAGTCATCCGGTGGCTTGACAGTCCGCGGCCATATTCATGGAAAGGACTCCATCTATGCCTCGGCTTTGTTCGTTGAGATGATCAGCGTAACCGGAGAAACTCCCAGCAATATGATAGCCCGATTGAAGGATCTCTTCGGTCAGAGCGTTCTGGTGGAATATAACATGCCGCTCGAAGCGAATCAGAAGGAAAAACTCACTGACCTTTTTGCTCGTGGAAAAGCCGGAAAACTGGATTCTTCGAATCTTCCGGTTTTCTCACCTGCCTATAGCCGAACAAATTTTATCGACGGCTGTAAACTGTACTTCGATGACGATTCCTTTGTAATCTGTCGTCTCTCAGGAACAGAACCTCTGCTGCGGATCTTTGCTGAAGCATCCTCAAAAGAACAAGCGCAAAATTACATAAATATCTGGAAGGAATTCCTCTCCAAACTGTGAGTGTAGTATTTCGATAATATCCTCAACGTGGTACGCAGAACTCCTCAGTTCTCGAAGCGTTAAACTGGTTCTTTATAAGTCTCGAATCGTCATTTTCAATTGCTTTTTCCTTTTTGCGGTTTGTGTGTTTATTAGGCATCCTCCTTGTAATGAACCATGATCTTTTCCATTACGAAATGGCCGTTTTCAGCATAATTTTACTGAAAATGGCCTCATTTTTTATCTTCTTTGTTAAGTGCTTTCTTCATTTTTCGCAAAAAGATACCCCGTACCCTCTTTTGGGTACGAGATATCTTTCTGTCATCTTATCTCAATGATCTTGGTTTTGAGACATTCTCCGTCACGCTCTTAAGGGCCTTTATTCCTGCTCCGAAAACTTCTCGAAAATGGTCTGCGCGATGCCGACCTCCTCATTGGTCGGGAGCACCAACAGCGTGGCAGGGGGAATCCGGCGAGGAGCAGCATCTGCGGATGGCGAACGCCCGGAAGAAGGTCGAGGAGATCGACCGGCTCCGAGCCAACTACTACGGCGAGCTCGACGGCAAGGTGTGGGGCCAGGCCGACAACTACGATGTCTGCCTCAACATCTCCGCCATCGACGAGGCGGGCGCCGTCTATATGATCGAAAAAGCTGTGGAGGGCAAGCTGATCCAGATGGATCTGAAGGCAGCCCGGTAAAAAACAAAGAAACGCAAAAACGTGGCCGATCCGGCCGCGTTTTTCTTTTACATGACAAAGGAAGCGGCTCTTTTGTCTGGCTTTGCCAGCACAGAAGCGCCGCTTCCTTTGTCATCAACAACCGATCTGAAATAATTAATTAAACAAAACCCTTATGCTTTTTTCATAAGAAAAGCCTTGCCTGCGTCATCCGCAGCACATATCACGTGCTTAAGAGCTTCCTTGTTCAGTGCCATAGGCTCATGGTGAATCAGGGCATTATGATTAAACATATGATCAACAATGCTTTCCAGATTCTCCGGCGTCCGCTCGATGCCGATACTCTCCAGACTCAACGGAAGGTCCGTCATAAAAAGGAATTCCATGATCTCTTCTAGTTGCTCTTTCGGCGCGTTCTCCAGTATCAGCTGGCATACCAAACCAAAGGCAACGATTTCCCCGTGCAAATACTTTCTGCTGCTGAATATGGTGGAGAAACCATTGTGGAAACCATGGCTTCCAGCAAGACCTCCGTTGATAAAGCCTAAACCACTGAGCAGAATGTTGGCCTCGATTACATTTTCTACCGCCTCGGTAACCACATGACTCTTTACCGCACGCAGTGCAGCCACACCATCTTCCATCAGAATCTCGTGACACTCTTTGCACAGTGCCATGGCAGCGCGTGTCGGACGGAAACCGACACAATTCGGCGTATAGGCCTTCTCACAGGCTACAGCTTCAAACCAAGTAGCCAGTGCATCTCCAATACCGGCAGCGAAGAGTCGTGCCGGAGCGCCGACGATAATCTTGGAATCCACAAGGACCAGTTCAGTGCTGCGTCTTGTAGGTCTTCCCGAGATGTGAATGCCCTCCGGTGTATAGACTGCTGCCCAGTCCGCAGCCGGTGCGTCGCTGGAAGCGGATGTAGGAACAATAATGCGGGCTTCGTTTACTTCATCAGAGACAAGCTTTGTAACATCCAGGATTTTTCCTCCACCAATGCCTACCAGAACATTACAATTGTGCTGACGGACAGTATCCGCAAGCTGTTCCACGTTTTCCATGCAGCATTCTCCTGCAAAGCGCACAATCTCAAAGGAGCAGCCGCTATGGTCCTCGATTTCTTCGATCATAGAGACGATCATTTCATAGATCCCCCCGTCAATGATAAAGAGGAAACGATTACCGTATTTGCTGCCATATGCAAAAACGTTACGGAATTCATCAGGTCCCTGAATGTACTTCTGCGGACACTCATAGGCACGCGAAGTGGATTCAAGAAGCATATTCTGCCTGCATAAAGTCTGATCTTTGCTACTCAATTATATATCCTCCTGTCTGATTAGATGTGTTTTATTCTGGATAACTGTCTTGTTTCTCATTTTAAAAAGGAGTTTTTTGAATGTCAAATGCAAATTACGAAAACGTTTGTGTTTTTGCGTTTTTATAAAAAGCAACGCACAGCCCATGATCTATGGACTGTGCATGCAGGAAACGGGTGACATTTTCGTAATTGGGTTTTATGTGTTTTTCCGATGTGGCGTGCTGGTGGAATCTCGAGTAATGAGTCGACAAGGCAGATACATTTTTACTGGTGTGTAATGCCCCTGCTCGATTCGATCGATCAGGAGCTTAACGACGTGATTGCCCATCTCCTCCGTCGGGACAGACATAGATGTGAGCATAGGATCGAGATAACGTGTACTCTCTTCATCGTTAATGCCGATAATGGAGATGTCTCCTGGCACAGAGATGCGGCGCTCCTTTAAGAGCTTAAGGACCCCGACAGCAGAGACATCGTTTGCGCATATAATCGCTGTGCAGTCCAGTCCCGCATCCAAAGCGCTTTTCAGTCCCTCATAGCTGTCGCTCGGGGTATGGCGGACATCCAGGATCAGGCTTTTTTCCTCTCGCAACTCGTACTTGCGGAGCATGTCGCAGTATGCAGTAAACCGTTCCTCCTTATGTGTTTCGCCGAGGTAGCAGATCCGCTGATGGCCAAGGGACACGAGGTACTCTATAGCAGTGCACATAGCAGCATAGCTGCTGCACATGACGCTGTCGATCCCGAGATCCAGATCCTGCAGACCAGTATAAATCAAATGCCGGTAATTGTTTTTTAATACTTTGAGACTAGCCGTATCGATACGGCCTAGGATGATGGCCGCGTCACGTTTTTGAGATTCATCTTTCAGTCTATGCTGAAGATCGGAGATACCGAACTGAGCCCGAAGCCGGTAATCATGCTTAAACAATTCCGCTTCCATCACACGACGCAGAGAGGAGAGAAATGGGTCAATGAAATAGTCCAGCTCTCGCGCGAGGATACAGTCTATGGCCTGATCAGGCCTTCTTTCTGGCATTTTTTTCCTACGTAGTGTGCGCGCAGATTCATTAACGGAGTATCCCGTTTTTCGGACAGCTTCCCAGATACGTTCCTTTGTTTTTTCTGAAGCAGGTGATGGGCCTTCTCCGCTTAAGACTCGAGATACTGTGGATGGGGAAACCCCTGCAAGCTTGGCAACATCTTTAATAGTACTCATAAAATTGTTCTCTGACCGACTTTCTGTTTATTTCATGAACAATTATACACATAAACAACGCAAAACGCAACGGGCAAGGCAAAAAAAACAAAAAAAAATAGAAATTATTGTGAAAATTGCACAACGCAAACGATTGCGTATTTTACGTTTGACAAAAACTGTTTTACTGTACAAAATAAAACCAGGATTTACCGGATATTGGAGTCCAACTGTAAACAAAAAAAACAGAAAGGAACAAAAAAATGAAAAAAGCTCTTGCCCTTATCCTCGCGCTGTGCATGGTTTTTGCTCTCGCCGCCTGCGGATCGTCCTCCACTCCCGCAGCTGAAAGTAAGCCCGCAGCTGAAAGTAAGCCCGCAGCTGAAAGCAGCGAAAGTGCTTCCGCCGAAGACATGACGTGGGGGCTCACGCCCTTCACAGGGAAACAGACAATCCGTCTGGCTCTCTTTACTGGTTCCATCCACTCTTATATGCCCTACTTTGCAGATCAACTCGGTGTATTTGAAGCACTGAATGTGGAGCCTGAGTTCGTATGGTTCACTGGCGGCCCGGCTATGCTGGAAGCTGGAAATGACTGGGATATGTGCACTCTCGGCCTTGGTGGCATCTGCATTGCCCTGTCCTCTTATGACTATATTTTCATTGAGAACACCGACTATGAGGATAATATGGCTGTCTTTGCCCGACCTGATTCCGCCATCGCTAAGGATCCTGCGAATCCCGAAGTATGGAAAGGTGCCGAGTGTGTATATCCCACTGGTACGACCGCACAGTTCGCTCTGGTGGCCTATCTCAACAGCATCGGTCTGACTCTTGCCGATGTGGTAAGCACCAACGCAGATGTTGCCAATGCTCTTACCGTCTTCTCCGGTGGCACCGGTGATGTCCTGTCAGTCTGGAATGCCATTGCTTTTGCAGCAGATGACGCTGGTCTCTTCCGCGTCACCGATTGCGGCACCATGGGCAATGCACCTATCTGCGGCACTTTCGTCCATCCCGATTACCTTGAAAAAAACCTTGACCTCGTGAGCACCGTTGTCGCTGTCAGCCGTCTGACTGCTGAATGGGTGAAGGAAAATCAGGAAGAAGCCGCTCAGATGTACTTCGACCACTGCGAAGAGGAAGGTTTCCTGGTTACCGAGGATGTTGCCATTCGCTCCGTTGAATGGCTGGCTGCACCTTCTCTGGATGAGTACTTAGATCGTTTTACCACTGAGGGAGCGTATGATGAGGAAGCAGGCCGCAACCTGCTGAAGGTTGAGGAGGACGTCCTTATGGGCTACAACTTCTTCCTCGGTGAAGGCAAATACACGCCGGAGCAGCGCGCTGCTTGGCTGCAGGCCGGTAAAGTCGATAATTCTGTTGCTCTTCGCGTAGCCGAAATGCTCGGCAAATAAAACTGCTCGTTTAATAAAAACGCTGCGGGTCGGCGCAAAAACCGGCCCGCTTTTTTAAAAGGAATCTGCTTTATTTATATACGGAAAGTAGGGATATCATTGAATGAATCTGCTGCAATCATGACTAATGAACAGATGGTTGCCCAAGTAAAGGCAGAACAGAAAAGGATCAAATACCGGGACATCACGCTTTCCGTTGCCGGGATCCTGTTGTTCCTTCTAATCTGGGAAGCTCTTGTCATGTTCCACATCGTAGATAGCCGAAAGCTTTGCGGTGTGTTGGAAATCTTCAAACTCTTTATTATCAAGCTCTCTGATCCCAACCCCGATGGCGCTGTTCTCGGTGTAAACGTACTGTCCAGCCTTCAAGTAGCTCTTACCGGCTATCTGCTTGCCATCGCAATTGGAGTCCCTCTCGGCTGGCTGATGGGCTGGTACCGTGGATTTGATGCTTTTATGCGGCCTATTTTTGAAATAATCCGTCCCATCCCACCTGTTTCCTGGATCCCACTCACTATTGTCTGGATGGGTATCGGGCTTCAGGCCAAAGCATTTATTGTGTTTTTCTCAGCGTTTGTTCCTTGTCTGATTAATTCTTATACCGGAATCCGTCAGACCCGAGAAGTGCTGATCAATGTGGGCAAAACCTTTGGCGCATCCAATTTCACCTGTTTTTGGAAGGTTGGCATTCCTTCTTCAATGACGATGACCTTTGCGGGCATTAAAGTTGCCATCGGCAATGCTTGGGCAACCCTAGTGGCCGCAGAGATGCTGGCCGCCTCTAGCGGTCTCGGCTACATGATTCTGATGGGTAGAAGCTACGGCCGCGTGGATCTGATCATTCTTGGCATCGTGGTCATCGGAGTTATCGGCGTAATCATTTCTGCGCTGATTGGAGCCTGTGAAAATCTTGTACTGGGGTGGAAGAAATTATGAATAAAGTTGCAAAAGAGAACCTCAGCGCTGCGGAAATCCGAGAAGCTCGGCTTAAGATTATCTATAAAATTCTTCCTATCGTCTCCATTATGCTGCTGATCACCCTGTGGCTAGTAGCTGCCAACAGTGGCGGTAACTTTCCCTCCCCCGCAGATGTGTGGGCCAGAACGGTGAAGTTGTTCACACACCCTGTAAAAAAGAAAAACCTGATTCTTCATGTTCTTGCCAGTCTTCAGCGCGTGGGTATCGCACTGTTGTTCGACTGGACTTTCGGAATTGCATTTGGCATTATGATCGGATGGTTTCCGAAATTGCGAGCATTTTTCTCCCCTTTATTTGATGCCTTTCGTGCGATTCCGCCCCTGGCCTGGATTCCGTTGATTACCCTTTGGAACGGAGCAGGTGAGCTGTCAAAGATCTTGATCGTCATCTTCGGCTCTCTTCAGAGCATCGTAATTAACGTCAAAGCTGGGCTGAGCACAGTAGACAAAATGTATCTGGATGTTGGCACCGTTTTCAACGCATCTCCCGCACAGAGGTTGTTCAAAATCGCTATTCCGTCCTCACTTGATGCTATTTTTGCGGGTGTTCGCACTTCCACCAGTGCGGCGTGGATGGTCGTGCTCGCAGCAGAGATGCTGGGTGCCGGTAACGCCGGTGTAGGAATGCTGATCTCCCGCGGTATGGATTCAATGGATATGCCGCTGGTTCTGACAGGTATGGTGGCAATCGGTATCGTTGGTGCAATGCTTGCAATTATCACGCAATTTGCAGAAAGGTTGATTTGTCCATGGACGAGAAAAACAAAGTAATCCTTCGACTCGAGAGTATTTCTCAGGGCTTTATCGTCAAGGACGAAGTGAAACAGGTCGTTGACAATGTTTCGATGGAAGTACGGGATAACGAGTTTTTGGTCGTCCTTGGTCCCGGGCACTGCGGAAAAACCGTTTTAATGAACATTATTGCCGGGTTGGAGAAGCCGACTGCCGGAAAAGTCTTACTCGACGGTGAGGAGATCCTCGGCAGCGACGAACGAATTGGCATGGTATTTCAAACGCTGAACCTGATGCCTTGGCGGACGGTCATGGGAAACGTAGAATTCGGCCTGGAAATCGCTGGCATGAACAAAAAACAGCGCCGGGAAATCGCTCAGAAGTACATTGACCTTGTAGGCCTTAATGGTTTTGAAAACTCCTATCCCCATCAGCTCTCCGGTGGCATGAAACAGCGTGTTGGTATTGCCCGCGCTTATACCAACAGCCCGGAGATTCTTCTGATGGATGAACCTTTCGGCCAGCTGGACGCTCAAACGCGTTATGCCATGCAGGAGGAAGTGCTTCGCATCTGGGAGACCGAGAAGCGCACCATCATCTTCGTTACCAACAATATTGAAGAAGCCGTTTACTTGGCCGACCGCATTGTTCTGTTGAGTAACTGTCCTGCCCGTGTCAAACAGGTCTATGATCTGAGTGGATTGGCTCGCCCCAGGAATTTCACAGATCCCGAATTCCTCCGTATCCGCCAGGATATATCGGACAACACGGATCTGGCGCTGTAAGGAGGCTGTTATGGATAATCAGGAATACAAGGTGCGCGTAGAGCACCTGACCAAGTATTTTGGGAATCTTCATGTTCTCGACGATGTCTCCTTCAATATTAAAAAGGGAGAGTTCCTCTGCGTTGTGGGCCCTACCGGCTGCGGTAAAACCACGTTTCTGAATCTCCTTACTCGCATTTACATGCCTACCAAAGGTCAGCTCTATATCGACAATGAGCCTGCCGATCCCAAAAAACATAATCTGGCTGTTGTCTTTCAAGAACCCTCCTCTATGCCCTGGCTCACCGTTGAGAAGAATCTGCGTTTCGGCATGGAAATAAAAAAACTTCCAAAGGAAGAAATCGATCGTCGCGTGGAAAATATGATCGAACTTCTGGGCTTGCAGGAATTCCGGGATAAATACCCTCACCAGCTCTCCGTTTCCACCGCCCAGCGAATCATCATCGGCCGCGCCTTCGCTATGCAGCCCGATTTGCTGCTGATGGACGAGCCTTACGGCCAGATGGATATCAAGCTCCGCTTCTATCTAGAGGATGAAGTCATCCGTCTCTGGAAGGAAATGGGAACCACGGTCGTCTTCATCACGCACAATATTGAAGAGGCCGTCTATCTGGCGGAACGGGTGCTGATTCTGACCAACAAGCCTGCAAGAATTAAGGAGGAAGTTAAGATCGACCTTCCCAGGCCGCGAGATGTTACGGATCCGGAGTTCATCCGTCTGAGAAACTATATCACCGATCAAATCAAGTGGTGGTAAAGGAAGGGAGATCGCCTCATGAACAGCAATACAATTCTGCTAGGTGCGGACAAGGGCGGTTTTGCCGTCAAAGAAGCCATTGCTGCACACCTAAGAGAGCTGGATATTCCCTTTGAGGATGTAGGGACAGTGTCTCTGGATCAGCCTCTTCCCTTCACTGGCATCGCCTCGGAAGTAGGTGCCCGTATTTCTGCTGGCCAGGCGCGCTTCGGGATCCTGGCCTGCGGCACCGGCATGGGGATGGCCATAGCCGCTAATAAGTTTAAGGGTGTATACGCTGCCGTTGTGGAGAGCGAGTACGCAGCCAGATACTGTCGAAAGATCAACGACGCAAACGTACTGTGTCTGGGCGGCTTCCTGGTTGGCCCCCAGATGGCCTGCGAAATTGCAGATACTTTCCTGAACACGGAATTTGTTCAGGATTTTCCCCAGTGGCGCATTGATTTCCTGCACACGCAGAAGCAGGCAATGCGCGAACTGGAAGACCGGCAGTTTCAATGATTATATTTCCCGTGGCAAGGAGGGAATACCAAAATGGTTTCTGAAGAAAAAATACGTGACCTCAAATGCTTCGCTGCGGATATTCGCATTGCAGCTATAGAGGAGTTCCGAGCCATCGGTATTGGGCATGTGGGCGGATCTATGTCAGTCTGTGACCTGATGGCCTGCCTTTACGGTGCGATTCTGAACGTGCGGCCAACGGAACCTCGCTGGGAGCAGCGAGATCGCTTCATCATGTCCAAAGGCCATGCTGGTCCTGCCATGTATGCCGCTCTGGCGCTGCGAGGCTATTTTGACCGGGCTTTGCTGAAAACCCTAAATCAGCCCGGCACTTCTCTTCCAAGCCACACAGATATGAACCGAACACCGGGGGTGGACATGACCACCGGCTCCCTGGGGCAGGGGTTTTCGTCCGGTCTGGGAATCGCACTGGGCTGCAGGAAAAAGGGGTTGGATAATTATACCTATATTCTCCTTGGTGATGGCGAGTGCGAAGAGGGTCAAGTCTGGGAGTGCGCACTATTTGCTCCCGCGAAGGAACTGACGCGGGTTATTGTCTTTGTAGACTATAACCGGATACAGCTCTGCGGAACTGTGGAAGAGGTCGCCGGTCTCACAGGGATCTGCGAAAAGTTCGCTTCTTTCGGCTGGCATATAGTTGATGTACAGGACGGCAATGACGTGGCTCAGATTCTCGCCGCCGTGGAAGCAGCTAAAGCCGTTACTGATAAGCCATCCGTCATTGTTTTGAACACCGTAAAAGGTAAAGGCTGCTGTTTTGCTGAGGGGGTCTTCAATCACAACATGCCAGTTTCCCCGCAGCAAGCTGACGAGGCTATCGCTGTATTGGAAGCCTACAAGGCAGCTCTTTGATGAAGGGAGGCATTTGCATGAAAATTCGACTTGCACCTGACCGCTCCAAGAGCAAGGAGGAGATGCGGCATGTTTATGCCCGCACTCTGATTTCCATGATTGACGCAGGTAAGCCCATTCAAATCACCGACTCTGACCTGATGCGTGCTATCGGTATCCTTCCATATAAAGAGCGCTATCCCGACAACATCTTTGACTGCGGTATTTCAGAGAGCAACATGATAGGTATTGCCTGCGGGCTATCCGCTGAGGGCTTTATCCCCTTTACCCATACCTTTGGCACCTTTGCTTCCCGCCGTGTGATGGATCAGGTGTTTATGAGCGGAGCCTACGCCCGACAGAATGTCAAAATGGTGGGCAGTGACCCCGGTGTTTGTGCCGCGCTCAACGGAGGCACTCATATGGCTCTGGAAGATGTGGCCGTGATGCGCTGCATTCCGGAAATGACCATCGTAGAGCCCACAGATCCTGTCATGCTGGAAAACCTTCTGCCCAAGATCACACGCCACCGTGGCATGGTGTATATCCGCCTCTGTCGTACACAGGTAGAAACAATCTATGCTCCCGAATCTGACTTTGAGCTCGGGAAGGCTGCCCTGCTGCGCGATGGTACAGACGCCACCATCATTGCCGCCGGGCGGGAAGTAGTGGACGCACTGGAAGCCGCCGAGATGCTGGCGGAAGAGGGCATTCAGGTACGGGTTCTTGATATGTTCACCATCAAGCCCCTGGATACCGACGCGGTCATCTGCGCTGCCAAGGAAACCGGTGCCATTGTCACCGCCGAGAATCACAACGTAATAGGCGGTCTGGGCAGCGCTGTGGCCGAGACGTTGGTCAAAACTTGTCCGGTTCCTATGGAGTTTATCGGTACACAGGATGTTTTCGGCGAGGTAGGTCCCTCCGATGCGCTGAAAGAACGCTTCGGGCTTACTGCTGTGGACATAGTCGGCGCTGTCAAAACAGTATTCGCCCGGAAATAAACTGTTTGGAAAGGAACAATAGTCATGAGTTGCATTCATTATAGAGTTTCCACGCTCTACGGCGGGAATCAGAAGCTGCCGGTAGTTCACGGGGATGAAGAATATATTTCCCGCATTCTTCCCCATGAGATATCCGGAGAACTGTATAACGAATTTGCTCTGCGCCATGCAGCAATGGGCGTGACGGAACAGTTCCGTGATGTAATTGATACTTTTCATGTGGCGCCGGGAGAGACACCTGCCGGTTTCCGTGTGGAATATAACATGGAAAGCGCTGATCTGATCCTTGCGGATCTGGTGCGTGATATCTCCTATGACAAAAATGGGCAGAAGCGGCCGCAGAAAATCCTATTCAGTGCAGACTCCGCTAATCCATATGAAGTAGAGCCGGTCAAAAACATGATTGCCAACCTGACATGCAACCCGGCCATCATCTACAATCTTTTTATCAACAATCCCGCCGCCAACATCGGCAATAAATATAAGACTCGGGACGAAGTGCTCAAGGATCTGGCCGATATGCTGGGCCCTGGCTGCGATATCAGCGTAGAACTCAACGACCCCTTCCATGCCTCTGAAAATGAGATTCTGGAAGAAGCCGCTCGTTTCCGTGAATTGCTGTCCAAACATCGGGTTGTTATTAAAGTCCCCCACACCGGACCGGTAAATGCCGATAACGTCTCTGAGCTCATGACCGGAGACCGCAAGTTCTCTAAACGCTACAATCAAGGCGCTACTGCCGATTTCTATCGGGGCCATAATCTTGCACTGATGTTGAAGGAACATGGTTATCGAATCAATTTTACGCTCATGTTTGAACCCTATCAGACAGCTATGGCTCTTCAGGCTAGACCTTATTTCATCAACAGCTTTATCATGTTCCGCCATTCGCAAAGCATGCAGATGGCAGGATTGATGAAAGCCTATGAGAGTACCGGGGACGTTCTTTTCATAGAACAGCTTCAAAAGTACATGGTAGAAAACGATTATCTCGCAGCTGGTGAGATGAGTGCAGATCGCTTTGCCGCCTATACCAGAGCAAGGGATATTCTCAGATACCGCGGCTTTCTTGATGACCCGATGGCGGACGGTCTTGACGGCATTCGACACAATCTTAGTGTACTGCGTCAGGCGAATCTACCTGATAGCCGTTTGATCATCTGCAATATGCAGGGTGAAAACTACTATCCTTACATCGACCGTCTGCTTATGGAGCCGGAATATCAAGATATGTTGGATCGGGTCATCATTACAGCAGGTCCGGAACTGCTGGCGCAGTATACCTCCAACGCTATCGTGGTCCAATTCCACCGCCGGTTCATGAATGCAGCCAATGGAGCCAGATGATACGCCTAGATTTAGGCATCTGAAAGGTGCTTTTCTGACATTTCGGAGTCTTACGGGATTGTTCTTATGGATATGAAGATCTTGCTTGTCTGTTTGGTCAGCGCTTTACTTGCCGGTTTTGTTCACGGCTCGCTCGGTATGGGCTTCGGCATGATAGCAATGGCTACTGTCCCTCTCTTCATGCCCTATAACAACGCTGCCGCTATCGTATCTGTGGCATTGTTGGTACTGGTGGTTCAGGTCTGTATTCTCCTGCGCGAAGATATTGACTGGCAGAATGTGTTGATTCCGGCAGCAGTTTTGGCAACTGGTAAGATTCTGGGTATCGTTCTGATGATGCATCTGCAATCAAGCGCACTTCACTTTGCTTTGGGCGGTTTTCTGATCCTCTATTCTGTTTCACAACTGCTGAATCTGAAAGCTCTGCAGATTCGGGGCACTCTCCCTGAGGCTGTTCTGACCTGCGGATTGGGTGGTTTGTTCGGAGGAGTATTCAACGTTTCCGGGCCCCTTGCCTCTATTTACTGTCAGGCAAAATATGGCGATAGCCCAAGAGCCTATGCTGCAAATATGAATGCAATTTTCGCGCCTGCAGGTGTCATCGCAGTAGTGATGCATCTGTGTTATGGGAATTTTTCACCCGAATGCATAGTCGGCAGCATTATTATGGTGGCCGGTGTGATCTTTGCCACCATTCTTGGCGTTGCCGTTTTAAAACGGCTGGACGCCGCAAAAATGCGTTTTCTCAGTTATATCTATATCATTATCATGGGTACTGTGATCTGCGTAAGCGGATAAATCAAAAGTAGAAGCAAACTGTGTTTGCTTAAAAAAGGAACGAAGATTACGGAGGTTGATACTATGCCGCTTGTTCCAATGCGCGCTATTCTGGAGGCGACTGAACAATATCATTTCGCTCAAGGCGCTTTTAATGTTAATGCTGTTGCCCAGGCTAAAGCCGTTGTGGAAGTTCATGAAATGTTTCGTTCCGCAGCAATCGTCCAGGGAGCTGACCTGGCAAATGCCTTTATGGGCGGTCGGACAGATTTCCAGAACGGGACTCTGGAAGACAAAAAGATTGGTGCCAATAATATCGCAGACGCTGTCCGGAAATATGCTGCGGCAAGCCCGATCCCCGTCGCACTCCATCTGGACCACGGAAAGTCGGTGGAAGCCTGCCTGGCTGCCATGGACGGAGGCTATACCAGCGTGATGATCGACGGTTCGTCCCTGTCCTACAAAGAGAATGTGGAGATTACACGTGAGGTGGTGAAACTTGCCCATCCACGCGGTGTCTCCGTGGAAGCGGAATTGGGCGTACTCGCCGGTGTGGAAGATCATGTTTTTGCAGAAAACTCAACCTACACTAATCCGTTGGATGCGGTCGATTTTATCAAAAAAACCGGTGTAGACGCACTGGCTATCAGCTATGGAACCAAACACGGTGCCAACAAGGGAAAAAACGCGGTCATTCGTAAGGAGATCGCCATTGCAACCAAAGAATGCCTACGCCATGAAGGGATCTTCTGTGCGCTGGTCAGCCACGGTTCTTCCACAGTGCCCCAGTATATCGTTCAGGAGATTAACGCGTTAGGTGGGAAGATTGAAAACGCTTATGGCATTCCTAAGGATCAACTGATCGAGGTTTCTCATTTGGGCATCGCAAAAATAAACGTTGACACTGATATTCGTCTGGCTGTCACCAGAAACCTACGGGAGCTGTTCTGGCAAGAACCTTCGTTGCGCAGTTCTGCGAGTATCGGTCCTATCTGGCGTCTGTTGGAAGAAAAGCCCACTGCTTTCGATCCCCGGGAGTTTCTAACACCCATTATGGATACGGTTATGTATGGTACCGTTCCCGACGCTGATGTAGCACGGATCGTTGATTGTGTTGAGCGTGGTGTCCGGGAGAGCGTTGGAACCCTGGTCGTTGACTTCGGCAGCGTCGGAAAAGCCGCTCTTGTTGAGAACATTTCACTGGAAGAGATGGCTGATCGCTACCGAAAAGCCGGAGAGTGAGGGAAACAATGGCCTTTAACATTCTGGTCGCTCATGGTGGCGGTCCCACTGCAGTAATCAACAGCTCCCTGCAGGGGCTAATCGAGGCTGCAAGAACTTCCCGATGTGTGGATCGAATCTATGCTGCACGATATGGTGCTGAAGGGATCCTCTCCGACGATCTCATTGATCTGACCGATGTTCCTGCCGAAGTCATCCGGCGCTTGCACCATACTCCCGCTTCCGCCATTGGTTCCTGCCGACGCAAACTGACCGAATCCGATTACCCCGCGGTACTGGAGTGTTTCCGCAAGCATGATATCCGCGCCTTCTTCTATAACGGCGGCAACGACTCCATGGATACCTGTAATAAGATCAATCAGCTCGCCATCCGGGAAAATCTGGACATTCGTGTCATCGGAATCCCGAAGACCATTGATAACGATCTGAACTTGACGGATCACAGTCCAGGTTTCGGCAGCGCTGCCCGCTATGCAGGGCTCAATGCAGCAGAGTTGGCACTTGATGCATCAGCTCTGCCCATCCATGTGGTGGTTTTGGAACTGATGGGCCGAAATGCCGGCTGGATCACTGCCGCAGGGGGTCTGGCTTCTCGCCTCACCGACTGCGAACAAATAATCTATCTGCCAGAGCTGCTTGTGGATCCGGATAAAATGCTGGGTGATATTGAAGCAGCCTATGCCAAAGGAGCGGGTCTGCTCGTTACCGTGAGCGAGGGCCTCTGTGGTCTGGACGGAAAGCCTTTGGCAGACTCCGGCTTGGTGGATGGCTTCGGTCACAGCGTGCCTGGTGGAACCGCCGAGTATATTTCCTCTCAGATCATGAGTCGCCTCAACATCCGGTCTCGAGCGGAAAAGCCTGGCCTGATCGGGCGCACCAGCATGGCTTACGTATCGGAGATCGATCGAGAAGAAGCTTACCAGGTGGGTTGCGCTGCCATGGAATACGCCCTGGCTGGCGAGACGGGCTGCATGGTCGCCATCCGTGCCGAACGCTCGAGCGATTACCGCAGCAGTCTGTTCCAGGCTCCGCTGGCAGCAGTCGCTAATGTGGAAAAAAAGTTTCCCCTAGAATGGATTGAAGACGGCACCCACATCGCCGACGCCTTCTTTGACTATGCGCTACCTCTGATGGGAGGAGAGTTTCCCCAATACTGTAATCTCAGAACAAGCGGAGGAATTTTATGAAACATCTGTATGTCAACCTGAAGCGCTTTGACATACCGCCGATGTACGGCGGTGTCAACCGCATCGCACCCATGGCGGAATGGGCAGGGTACATTGTCAGCAGCACTCAGGACGCTTTGAAGATTTACAATCCCTGCGAGGTGGAGTTCGTGGATTACTTCCCGGAGGCGCACCTTCTGGGGGCAGCAGCAGCCCGGAATGACAACAGTCCGGTGAAGGTGGGCTGCCAGGGCGTTTATCGCGCCAACACCGCTGAGGGAGGTAACTTTGGAGCCTTCACCACAAACCGTCCTGCCAATGCCATGATGGCTATGGGTGTTACTGAAACCTTGATCGGACACTGCGAAGAGCGTGCGGATAAAGCCGGAATGCTGGCGGAAGCTGGCGTGAAGGATCCTGCCGCCATTAACAGACTGTTGAATCTTGAGGTTCGGCAAGCCGTGGATAGCGGCATGCGAGTACTCTACTGCATCGGAGAAAAGAGCGAGGAACAGGAGCATTGGCAGCAGGTTCTGCGAGAGCAGTTAGAGATAGGTCTTAAAAGTGTTGACAAGAGTAAGGTTGTCATCGGCTATGAGCCGGTTTGGTCCATCGGTCCTGGAAAAACGCCTGCTGACAAGCCCTACATTACCAAGATTGCTCGCTTCGTCAAAGAGGTGACCGGCGGCATGAACATAGTCTATGGTGGGGGGCTAAAAAAAGACAATGCCGAGATGCTTTCTTCCATTGAAGAGATCGACGGCGGCCTGATCGCCTTAACACGCTTCTCCGGAGAGATTGGCTTTTATCCATCGGAATATCTTGAGATCATTCAAACCTATCTGGGAAAGTGAGGAATAACAATGAAGCTTGATTTTGAATACGGACATGGACTGATGTCCGCGGAATTGCCTGACGGCACTGATATTTTCATTCCGGGTGAGACTGTGGCGGATCCTCCCTGCCTTCCTCAGGACTGGGACAGTCTCTATCAGGCGACGCTGGAAAGCGTCCGCAACCCCATAGGCATGCCGCCCTTGCGGGATCTAGCCGCCCCTGGCAAGACCGTTGTTTTCGTAGTGCCAGATATCGTCAAAGGTGGCGTCCAGCCTACCAGCCACCGCAAGGTTGCCATTCGAGCTTGCTTGGATGAGCTTTATGCTGGAGGAGTGGAAAAGAAAGATGTCCTCTTTATGGTCTCCAACGGACTTCATCCCCGGGCTACTGAAGCGGAGATCCGAAAAATATTCGGTGAAGAGCTGTTCTGCGAGTTCTACCCTTATGGGCAGATCACCTCTCACGACAGTGAGGATTACGAGCACATGGTGGATCTGGGCTGCACCAGACGCGGTGATCCGGTTCTCATGAATAAATACGTGTTCGACTGCGATATCCCCATTCTCATCGGCCATACTCAGGGCAACCCTTACGGCGGTTATTCCGGCGGCTACAAGCACAGTGCTACCGGTATTACCCACTGGCGTTCCATTGCCAGCCATCATGTACCGTCTGTCATGCACCGGCAAGATTTTACTCCTGTGTCCGGCCATTCTCTCATGCGCACAAAATTTGATGAAATCAGTATGCATATGGAAGAGAAGATGGGCCATCCGTTCTTCTGCTGTGACGCTGTCCTCGACACCAATTCCCGTCAGATTGCCATATACAGCGGCTATGGTGCCGAGATGCAGCCAGAGTCCTGGAAGCTGGCCAACAAGCGTACCTATGTGCCCTGGGCAGAGAAAAAGTATGACATTCTTGTTTTCGGAATGCCTCAGGACTTCCACTATGGCAACGGCATGGGCACCAATCCGATACAGATGATGCAGGCTCTTTCAGCCCAAGTCATCCGTCATAAGAGGATTATGAACGATAGATGCGTAATCATCTGTTCCTCCATTTGCAACGGATACTTTCACGATGAGCGTTGGCCTTACCTTCGGGAACTGCACGAGATGTTTCAGCATGACTATATGCAAACCTTGCCGGATATGAACCGTTACGGAGAGTACTTTGCCACCAATCAGGAATATATTCGCAAGTATCGTTTCTGCAATGCTTTCCATCCTTTCCACGGTTTTTCCATGATGAGCTGCGGCCACATCGCCGAGATGAATACCAGCGCTATTTATATTGTAGGAGCTCAAGAACCGGGTATCGCCCGCAGCATGGGTCTAAAGACTCGCGCAACGTTTGAGGAAGCATTGGCAGACGCCATGAGAAAATATACAGGGCCGAATCCTAATATTCTTGCTCTTCCCAAGACCTTTAAGGTTGGGGCTGTTCACCTCTGCATGGCTGATGATGATCTGAGCAACGTATAAAGGAAAAACACCCTGCATAGGCGCTGCAAAGCGCAGTATACAGGGTGTTTTATTTATCCTCAGGAGACCACCATGATTATCATCATTTTTTTGATCGCGCTCTTCGCTTCTGTCATCGGCGCAATTTGTGGAATCGGTGGCGGTGTTATTATAAAGCCTGTTCTGGATCTCTTCGGCGTTGCGAGCGTATCGACAATCAGCTTTTTGTCTGGCTGTACTGTTCTCTCCATGACATTCTATTCTGTTTGCCGGAATACAATTAGCCGGGCGGGTGGAATCGAATTCTCTACTGGCACACCGCTCGCTGTCGGAGCTGCTCTGGGCGGGATTGTTGGGAATCTGGTTTTTTCCTTGGTTCGTGGCAACTTGGGCAATGGTGTGGCTGGAGCAGCACAATCTTTTTTTCTTATGCTTTTGACTCTGGGTACACTGATCTACTCTAAAAAGAAAGCTGGTATCCAAACCTACGCTGTCAAAAACCCGCTAGTCTGTTTGGTGATTGGGACATTGTTGGGTCTGTTATCCAGTTTTCTCGGCATTGGCGGTGGTCCATTCAATCTGGTTTTCCTGCATTACTTTTTCAGTATGGACGCGAAAAAAGCTGCGTTGAATTCCCTCTATATTATTATGTTTAGCCAGATTACCAATCTTGCGGTAACCCTTCTGTCGCGATCAATTCCTGTTTTTGACCCTGTCGTTCTTGTTCTAATGATTGCTGGAGGAATTCTCGGCGGAATCCTTGGCCGGCAGATTAATAAAAAGATTGAAAGCAACACCGTTGATAGGCTCTTTATTGGCTTACTTTTGGTTATTATCTGCATCTGTATTTATAATACGGTCAGATATCTTCGATGATCTGCCCGTCCCCGTGCAGGAGGCCAAGGCAAAGAAACGATCCTTCTGGCTCTTTTCAGCGAGCCAGAAGGATCGTTTCTTTATCTTCTCTTATACTCTCACGTACACGATGCGTCCGCAGTTCATGATGTAGATCTGGTCGCCAGTGCCGAACTCAATGATAAACCGTTTCCATTTTTTCTACACTCCCTTTCCTGTATTTCCGCTATGACGATCTCCGTCATGCTTAAGGGTTTACTCCGAAAACTGTTCGAAAATGGTCTGCGCAATGCCGACCTCCTCATTGGTCGGGAGCACCAACACTGTGGCGGGGGGAATCCGGCGAGGAAATGACGCCTTCGCCACGCACTGTGCGGTTCGCCTCACTGTCGAACTTCACACCCAGGCAGGCCTGGAACAGACCTTCTCGCGGACGAGCACGGAGTTTTCGCCGATGCCGCCGGGCCGACCAGGTGCTGCGTGACCGGCCGAACGTGGTGCGTGTGTTCATCACCGCCCAGCTGGAGGACCGCGTCAGGACCGTCAGTGAGGAGCAGCATCTGCGGATGGCGAACGCTCAGAAGAAGGTTGAGGAGATCGACCGGCTCCGAGCCAACTACTACGGCGAGCTCGACGGCAAGGTGTGGGGCCAGGCCGACAACTACGATGTCTGCCTCAACATCTCCGCCATCGACGAGGCGGGCGCTGTCTACATGATCGAAAAAGCTGTGGAAGGCAAGCTGATCCAGATGGATCTGAAGGAAGCCCGGTAAAAAAACAAAGAAACGCAAAGGGGCTGTGAAGTCCGGGCGAGTCTTTTCTCGCCTTTTCTTCACAGCCTCTGTTTTTTCTGTTGTTCTTGCTCTCAGAGGTTTTTGTATTCCGCCCAGCGGAAAACGGCTTCGTTTTCGCTTGCAGCGCCGTTGCCGGTGGCGAACATGCCCAGCATCTCGCCGACCATGCAGCCGACCTTTTCGGGGTTGATAAGTGCACCGTCGACTTTGCCAAGCTCCGTGAGGCTGTTTTCATCTGCGCCGAAGGAGAAGCGGTAGTCGTTTTCCCGCAGTTCCATCTGGAGAACAACACTGCCGGCTTCCCACGGCGCTTCGGCGATCCGTGTGCGATTCGTCACCGAAGTGAAGCCCGGGATATAGGGAGGCAGCTCGTAATCTGCGGTGAACAGCAGAAGCTGAAGTTTCCGCTGTCCGTTTTCCTGTGCCAGCTGAAAATGGACCTGATGGTTCATCGCCTGCACCACCGCGATGCCGGCACTTTCCTGCTCTTCCGGAGCAAAAACCATCTCGCAGCGGAAGCAGCAGTCCGGCTGAAGCCGGCGTCTTGCGACAAACGGCACAAAAGCCGTTTTGGACTTCTCACCTGTCATCGACATGGGCTGCAGCGGATCGGCCAGTGCCTGCGGCAGGCAGCGGATCGCAAGACCTTTTTCGCCGGTCGACCAGAACTGTTCATAGGGAGTTCCCCAGAACGACCAGCAGAGATCCAGCTCTTCCCGATCAAAGGTGTCGCGTTCCATGGC
>JAEEGL010574533.1_pt1 | contig 20113 bp, 24 predicted proteins | sample 9134231 | NCBI WGS metagenome assembly JAEEGL01 (sample SAMN16246548, study PRJNA631951) | gut metagenome | biome: gut microbiome; feature: rumen; material: fiber-attached | host: Bos | place: Iran: Karaj | collected 2018-10
CAGACGGTCGTCGTTAACGACTACTGTACCCTGTGTTGCCCGGACTTTCCTCTCGAGTTTCCTCCAGCGATCATCTTTAGAGCTCATGCCTATTTTATCATATTCTAGGCAAAATGTCTATCTATGGCCAGGTTAGCCTCTTGATCGGCTTCCTTATTCATGTCTCTCTTTACATGCACAAACGCACAAGCATCAAAATTCTCTAATAATTTCTGTATATCGTTATACATAGGCATCAAATCATTATTCTTCACCTTATAAACGCCGTTCATCTGGTTCACCATCATCAGATTATCGCTCACAAACTTCACCGACTTCAGCCCTAGCTCAATCGCTTGTTCGCACCCCTCTTTTAAGGCATAGTATTCCGCTACTCTGCTTGTAGCAAAACCGATGAACTCGCCACCTCTTTTTATCTCTTTGCCATCTTCGCCCACGATATAATATCCTATGCCCGATGGCCCCGGATTACCCCTACTACCACCATCCACATACACCGTAGCACCATTGGCCGTACCTCTATAAAGGCTCTTCTCACCTCTACCCTTGCCTTCTTCTATATCTAGTACCGACAAGCTTGCATCGTCTAATCTGATACCGCCAGTGTCGCCACCCATCCTCACGTACTTATAAGCCGTGTATCTATCTGTTGGAGTAATTTTTACATCATTTTGAATTTCAACTTCATATACTATATATAGATTGCTTAGCTGGCTCGAGCCGGCAAGCGCCAAAAACGTAATCGCATCTTTAAGCCTCAGTGATGTTACATTCGCTCCCAGATATTCATAGATAGCCCTGGTCATCGCCTCTTCCGGCTGTTCACCAAAGCGAATCTTCCCTGTTGGTAGCTCCCAATACACTGGGTCTTCAGAGCGGCCCCGATTCTTCTTCATCAACAAAATATCGCCATCACTATTTCTGACGATACTTACTACTCTTATTCTCTGTTTCATTTGCCCACCAACATAATAATTTCACTTTAAAGCCCCTAGCGGCTTGTTTTCCCCGTAATAGTACAAGGTGGGTAAAATCTTATGCGCGATTTCCACGGAAATCTGCCACGAAATCCCTATAACATGATTATTCAGGAAAATCATGCTACCGCTAGGGACATTTCTATTATAACAGCTTAGGCCCCAACAATCCAGCAGAAAAATGATAAAATCCCCGACCTGGCATTTATTATCAGGCTAGAAAATGCGCCACCCATAATAACGATCAGTGCATAGATAATAATAATCCCAAATCTTTCCATCAAAAGCATCACATTCCTTACTCCATCTGGGGCAATCGCATATAACACTCTTGAACCATCAAGCGGCGGAATCGGGATTAAGTTAAATATCATAAAGCCCAAATTCACTAGCACCCCTGACGCCACCAAATTGCTCCAAATATCATTTGGATCAATATACATACCACCATCTTTAATTAGAAACAACCCTGTCCAATATCCAATCAGGAAAAATACAAAGGCCAAGACAAAATTAGTTAAAGGTCCAGCAATTCCCACTAACGCCATGTCTCTTTCCCTATGTTTAAAGTTACCAGGATCGATTGGTACCGGCTTCGCGCCACCAAATATTGGCATTCCGGAGATATACAACAATATCGGCACAACTATCGACATAAACGGATCCAGATGCTTTAAGGGGTTAAGCGTCAATCTACCATTTTCCTTCGCGGTATCATCGCCCAGAACATAGGCCACCACGCCGTGCGCCAATTCATGGAGTATCATCGAACCAACAATTACCCCTAGAACAATCAGTACATCAACAATTTCCACCTCAATTACCCCCGTTTAGCTTAACGCTACAACTTCTGTTACAGTTGGCAAAGATTCCAAGCTCTTCACCTTAATCTTCTTCTCGGCCTTAGCAGTCAACTTGAGCTCAGATACCATCGCGTCAACATTGCCCATTGCTACCACCAGTTTCGGCTCAATCTCCCTAATCGCCCTTACCGACGAAGTACACAAAATGTCTGATATTCCAAGATCGTCCAAGCCTTCTTCGATTCCGCCGATAATTCCCACGTGCACACCACCAATTTCTACATCATAAATAGTCTTGCCGCTTTCCGTTGCAATCCCGCGAATCGTCACGTCGCTAATTTCAAATTCGCCCGGCCCGGTGATTTTGCCCACGCCGAGATTTGCATCAATTTCAAATTGTGCGACATTAAAATTTATCGTGGTTTTCTTAGTTATAATCGTTATTTCGTCTGGATTTTTACTTTCTATTTCAAACATTTTTTACTCCTTTATAATTTTCTCCGGATCAACGATCTCGCTAATTTCCATTTCAAAAATATCCAAAATAAATCTATCGCGCACGCTCTTTCTATATGCAAAATCTTCCTTTGTAAGAATCGCATAATTTAGCGGCTTGCCCTGCTTCTTTTCTATAATCTCGGCCCAGCGCGTAAGTTTCTTGGTACTGTCATCACCCACGATCAACATATCGATGCCGTCCTGTCCTGGCAAACGATTTGTAATTACTAAAGCCTGCAAGTACTTTTGTACTGGCCTAATGTATTCATCCCAGCCACTTTGATGCACATCCTTGTCTTTGCCTGTATCAATTTTTTTCGAGAAAATCTCCATTAGTGGGTGCGCAAATGGATGTTTTAAGTTAGCCGAATAATAAACTTTGTTGTCGTAAGTCTCGTTTTTGATAATACCGATGCTCTCGAGATTCAAAAGCTCGCGCCTCACCGAGTTAATCTGTTCTTCGATCACTCTGGTGATCTCTCTCACGTAGTAAGATTTATTCGTATTACTAAAGAATAAATCTAAAAGCTTTGTTCTGGTCTTTGACCCGAATAATTTTTCTGTTGGTGCACCATCTTTTTTACTCATCTTGTATACATTTTAGCACGTATGATTCAACTTTTTCAAGCGGTAGCCACACAATATTCTCGTTTCGTTTAAACCACGTCATTTGTCGTTTGGCCAAATGGTAGTCTTTGTATAAACATAGCTGCTTCGCTTCGTCGAGGCTCAGCTCACCCTGCATGTATTTCCAAGCAAATTCATAAATATTACTCTTCATTGCCTGACTTCCCCACCCATATTTCTCCACCAGCATTTTGGTCTCGTCATACAGTTTTTGAGTAAATAATTTATCCAATCTCAGCGCCAATCTTTCTTTCAGTTCGGCACTATCCCATTTAATTCCTACAACGTTGTAATTTGCACATATTTTATCGCGGTCTGAACAACTTTTTTTCGAGTTTTCCGTAAAACTATAATCATAGACTAAAGCGTCCACATACAGCCCTGTTCCACCAACGATAATCGGTATATGTCCTCTGGACTCTATCTCCAAAATCTTTTGTTCAGTATAGGCCTTCCAATCGGCAACTGTGAACCTTTCGCCCGGTTCAACTAGATCAATTCCAAAATGTGGTACCCCATCCTGCTCGTCCGGAAGCGGCTTTGCCGTGCCAATATCCATGCCTTTATAAATCGCTCGCGAATCAGCCGAAATAATCTCCCCACCGATTTTTTTGGCAATTTCAATCGAAACCCCCGTCTTTCCCGACCCTGTCGGGCCCACAATCACAATAACTTTATTTTGCTTCTTTGATAAATTTTTCGAGCTCATCAAATTTTATCTTATCTTCTGCATCTTTAGTGCGGAAACTCACAGTTCCCTCTTTGGCATCCTTTGGCCCCACAATCAAAACTACCGGAATCTTCATCTGTGTGGCTTTGCGAATCTTCTTGCCGAGCGAATCTGCGGAATCATCAACCGAAAAGCGCAGCTTGTTCTTCTCAACTGGCTCATCTAGCACAATTCCAGCTAGAACATCCTTAATTTTTGCAACATAATCCCCAGTTTGATCGTTTACAGTCAAAATTCTTACCTGTTCTGGTGCGCACCAAAGTGGGAACCAACCTGCCGTATGCTCAATAAACACGCTCATAAAGCGCTCAATCGAACCAATCAGCGCACAGTGAATCATAATTGGCGTCTTTTTCGAACCGTCTTCAGCGGTGTATTCCAGCCCAAATCTAGCCGGCATCGCATAATCTAGCTGCACCGTGGCAAGTTGCCATTCACGACCCAATGCATCTACCGCCATAAAGTCCATTTTAGGCCCGTACATGGCCGCTTCGCCCATTCCTATGAAATAATCCATCTTGAACTTTTCAGCCATCTCCTGGATCGATTTTTGGGCTTTCTCCCACATTTCTGGCGTGCCGATATAGCCGTCGCCGTCATCGCGGAACGAAAGGCGTAGTTTTAGCTTCATATCAATGCGCTTGTAGAGATCTTTAGCTGATTCAATTAACTCACCAAAGATATCGCCCACCTGTTCCTCGGTACAAAAGACATGTGAATCATCTTGCGTAATCGAGCGCACCCTAGATAAACCGCCTAGTTCCCCTTTACGCTCATCGCGATAGACCATCGTCGTTTCAAGATATTTGATTGGCAAATCCTTATACGAACGTGGCGAGCTCGCAAAAATCTGTGAATGATGTGGGCAGCTCACCGGTTTAATCGCTAGATGATCACCACTTTCCTGTGATACAAACTGTAGCATTTCTGGGAATTTCTCATAATGCCCGGAAGTTTTATAGAGGTCAACGTTCGCAATATGTGGAATACAAACTTTCTTATACCCGTTTTTCAGGCGATAGCTCTGAGTAAAATCATTGAGTAAATCACGTAAAATAGTCCCTCTTGGAGTAAACATCGGCAAGCCCGAACCCACCAATTCAGAAAAACAGAATAGATCAAGTTGTGCCCCAAGTTTACGGTGATCACGAGCCTTAGCTTCCTCTTGTTTCTTGATAAACTCATTGAGTTCTTCCTCGGTTTCAAACGCTACCCCATAAATACGGGTAAGCATCTCGCGCTTTTCGTCGCCGCGCCAATATGCCCCCGCCACGCGAATCAACTTAAACGCACCAATCTCCGAGGTGTTTTTAACGTGTGGGCCACGGCAAAGGTCTTCAAATAGCACCTTGTCGCCCTTTACTACGTCATAGAAAGAGATCGTCTCATCTTCAGGAAGATCATTGATTAGTTCAACTTTATACTTTTGCCCATTCTTCTCTGCCCAAGCTAGAGCATCTGCGCGCGACACTTCCCTGCGCACCATGTCGCAGTTCATTGAAATTAGCCCGCGCATTTTCTTCTCTATCTTAGGAAGGTCCGATTCCGAAATCTTGGTATCACCAAAATCAATATCGTAATAAAAACCGTTTTCAATCGTTGGGCCAACCCCGAATGTTGTTGTAGGATAAAGTTCTTTCACTGCAGCAGCCAAAATATGGCTCAGAGTATGACGCATTTTTTCTAGTTTTTCGGTTTTTTCCATACTTTATCCTTTCTTTTGTCCTTTTATTTTACCATATTTTATGATAAAATAAAGCGGTTGGGTCGCTAGCTCAGCTGGCTAGAGCGTCTCGTTTACACCGAGAAGGTCGGGGGTTCGAGCCCCTCGCGACCCACCAAAATAAAAGAAGTCCCAAAGGGACTTATTTTATTTTGGCAGTCGCTGATAGGGGCTACGAACCCAAAGGGTTCGACCGGACGAGTGAGCGAACAAAGAAAATAAGTAAACTTATTTTCTTTTGAGCCACGAGAAACGGAAGGATTTGCGAAGCAAATCCTAGCCCCCTCTTCCCGCCCCCTACTCTATTATTTCAATTTCACCGCAGTTCCATACGCAAGCATCTCTGATGCGCCGCCCATCACCGTCGACGAACCATAGCGCACCCCAACAATCGCATCCGCGCCCATCTTCTCAGCCTCTTTCACCATCCTCTCGGTCGCAGTCTCCCGCGCCCGATCAAGCATATCCGTGTATCCCTTCACTTCCCCACCAACCAGCGTCTTAAACCCCGCCGCAATATCGCTCCCGACATGTTTCGTCTGCACCACTTCCCCCTTCACAATGCCAAGCGTTTCCTTAATACTCTTCCCCGCAATATTTTCAGTTGTCGCAATGATCATTATTTTTCCTCCTTTTTATTATTTCTTTACTCTCTTTTTTAATTATCGCTACCTTAACATTTTTGCATAATCATTTTATCATACGAACAGATACCGGATAATAACATCGGCTTAGTTTTTACTATAGCCAGTACAATACCCCACCATGATGAGAACATGCACCTCTGCCAGTTGCACTACTATGCCAACCATCCCTACAAATAGCACCACTCCTATACTGACTTGCACTAGGAGGCTCATTATATGTCCAATAGCTCCAATGGAGCGTCGTCCCAGGATACTCATCATACCAACAGTCAAATTTACTACCATCAGCATAACATTCTTGAAGAGCAGTTTGCTTTTGTTCTTCCCAACTTATCCTTTTTTCGCACTCATTTTTATCATCGACATTATCATATTCAACCCCATTACTGCAAAGATAATACTTTTTTGTCCCCTTTACTACGATTTCATCTATGGCTGGTTCAATAACTATCTCTGATTCTTTTTCTCGATCTATTTCCTTATCATTCCTATAGGATACCGAATACGTAACTTTTTTCTTACCATTTTTACCTTCTTGTTTTAACTCGCTTAACCCCTCTCGCATATTATCGTCATAAACCGTGCTAGTGCTATACTCTATTGTTTCGGTTACTTCTTCAGTTTTTACTGTAGGAGCGTCCAAAACTACGACCATAATAATTGCGATTACTATAGCGCCAATACAACAAACTAAAGCTACCACTCTTTTAATAGAGCCCATTAGAAGTCCTTTTTTAAATCCTTACATTCATTAAATAACTTTTTCTATTTTATGTCAAGATACATCATTTATATTTTTTCGATTTTTATATGAATGATAGGACCCCAAAACATCCAATCATAATCTATACTGTCGCAAAAAACAGTTAGAGAAAAAGTTTAAAATAAATGTGTCAAAAACAAACGCCCATATACAAGCGCCGAGCCTGCATCTGCAAAAAAAGACGAAACAAAATACACAATCGGTCCACCTATTTTCTTTGAACGCTTACCGAATAACTACACGATAAAAAGCATGAGGCCCATTCCAGATTGATAATCGAAAAGCATGTTGCACTATAGTCTTTGAAGTGTATAATTAAACTACTGGCTGTTGCGATGTGTTATAAGGAGGAACACACGCAATAAAACACTTGTGGGGGAAAATATTAATATGAAAAAGGAGGAAGCCATGACTTTCTGCAACAAAATATCGTTATCAACATTTCTAAACGAAATTCAAAATGAATTAAAAAGCGGACATTTCTTAGCCACATTAATAATGTCCTTGATGGTACCGGACATCTGCAACGGAGAGAATACAGGAAAAGATAATTACAAAAAATGGATTGAAAAATACCACAAGCAGCATTCCTCCATTTCTGAAAATTTTAACGCAGACGCCATTTATATGCTAAGATGCAGCGTCCTGCATTCAGCTAAATCATATAAAAATATTTCGTTGCGCTACAACAGCGACACTAATCGTCATTTGGGACATATCTTTATCGTGATTCACGACAGAATTACAGAAAAAGAAACCGCCACGATAGGCCTGAATATTAACGAATTTGCTGAAGAAATAATAGTATCCACAAAAAAATTTATATCAGACACTAAAAAGGACCCGCTTCTTTTTTCGATAATTGATTACGACAAAATAGATAACCAATAAAAAAACTTTAATATTTGCTATTTGATATAATAATTTTAATTAACCAAGGATAAATTATGCCAACCAAAAACAAATTTAAAGACAGCAAGGCTTTCTGGATTATGTTCTGGATTACCATCATAATAATCATTTTGGGTATTGGTGGCGCTATTACTAATAGCGACAAAAAAATAGCCTCGCCATCTAACTCAACCCAACCGGTCAATAAAAATTTCGAAGTAGACGACGAATACGCGAAAAATCTTTGCGTTAAAGAGTCGAACTTTCCAGATCTCGACTGGTCTCAAAATGAGCTAGTTTCAAACAATGGCAAATATACAGTCTCTGAAGAAAATAAAACCAAAAATAGACTTGCTTCGGATGAATCAATCCCAGTACACTACTACGCTTGGTTTAGCTGGTCGAATGTCTATAGTAAAAACAGAGCTATGCATTGTCACTTCATCACTGACATGAATACTCAAGAAAGCACAATAATCTGGCTTTGGTATGCAGATTTAGAACACCAGGGCGGTGTCCATAATGTAATCGGTAGCCAAGAAAAGTTTTTGAACTTGATCAAATAAGTTCACGATCCACAATCTCCGCCAGCCTTTCCCTGTCGTTCACATCGCGGTTATTTAGCGCGCGTGGGATGTATGCAAGCGAGAAATGGTCCAAGTGTCGTCTTCGCGATCTAATCGCGCAAAAACGCGCTTACCGCGGCCCAAAAGGCGTATATCGAAGCGTTGAGCTAGGGTTTCCAGGGAATAAGTCTTTAGTTCGTGGATTGCGTCGTGGACAGGGGAATAGGTAAGCTCCACGCGCTCGAGTTTGTTATAATCACGCGAATTGAATTTGCCATTATGCTCAAGCATAAAGTTTTCTAGTTGCCGAGCAGTAACTGGTATTGGCTCGCCGGGTTTTACTTTCTTGAATGTGTGGCGTTTTGCCATAGTTTACCTCGTTTCTTTTGAGGTTGCGCCGCTAGAACAGCGTTATAATTATCCGACATATTTAACAGATTCGTAATTGCCGAAATTGTGAGTCGCCTCGAATGTTATTCTATCTTTTTTAATCTCATATACCTTAAACCATGGATGTAACTTACATTTAACCTCAACCCCAAAAATATTGGTTGCAGTTATGGCTAAATCAAATCTATAAGTCTCTCCTTTTATAAGATCGGTTTTACCATGTAAGACAGTAAAAGGAAGCCTTACGTAACAGAAGCCATCTTTGTTTTCTTTCCACTCCTTATCTAGTCCAGCGTCAGTATGCTCAATCTCTGTACATTCCTTTTCGATTTTCATTGTAACTAGTTTTTCTAGTTTGAAATCCGCATTAATCTTAGAAATAACGACGTCTTCTGTTACTTTTATGTCACGTAGGATATTATTATTGTATTCTCTAATTTTTAATTTTAGAGTATTTTTCTCAAGCCTTTGATAGCCCTTTATGAAGTTAATCTTGAAAAATTTATCTGAAGCTATTTTGTCAGCCTCTATACGCCGTTGGGTTTTTGCGATACTGAGTGTAAAGTGGAGAGTAAGTAGACCGAGGGATAGCGTAAGGATATCACTAAGCCACTTAACACTAGCCACATTTAGACCTATAGCGCTTGGGATATTGAACAGATCTAGAATGATCATTCCTAGGAACGCGACGACAATCGCTGTTAACTCCCAATTAAGCTTGATAAACGATAATAGAGCTTTCATGTTACTATTATACCATTGACATTGTAATTCTTTTTTTCTTCATTGTCATTGTTTTAAGCCTCTTCGCCCCAAAAATAGGGCACTAGAGTCTAAAAGTTCGAATCCCAGTGCCTGTATGTGTATTTCAGAATATACACGGCAGCACTAACGCTACGATAGCGATATGTCAGAAGCTAACAAGACTAGGTTTCTTGCTGGAGCGTTCGCTCCGAATGGTAAGGATGGAAAAACCGGTATTGCATTCTACAAGATGTCTAACGACCCCATTCAAGCTCCTCTGATGTATGTTGTGCCAAATCTTGACAACGTTGAATGTGGATCCTGGGCGGCTCTTGGCTTATTTGGCTATTTTGAACCGCAGGGGAAAGCAAAGATTACCGTCGAAGAAGTAGTATATTCTGAAGATGAAGAAAACCATATCAAGTCGCAGTTTGAGAAAGTAGACAAAAGCATCAACGGTAATGATCAACTGCTTGAGCAGGTGCAGTGTTGCATCGACATCTTAACCCATGCAGAATAACCAGAAAGCACATTTATAAAGTAAAGGCTCGGACGGATTAGTGGTTCGGGCTTTTTTGTTGCCTAAAAAGTTTGTTGTAGACATTTCGTTTTTTTGAGGTTGCATCTCTATAGTAATATTAAGCGCAGTTTTTCTTATGTGCTTTGAGCTTTTTCATTGCCCAATCGTAGTGAGAAGACAGACAACTCACAAAATATGAGCCAAGTACCGAGCCGCCAACCCAAGGATACATGCCTTTGGTAAATAATTGTTCTTCACTAAGACTTTCGGCTAGTTTCATAACGTCCTTATGGGATTTTTCAAACATTTTGCGAGCATCTTCAAGCGAGGTCTTTTGATGTTTCTTCCAGTATCCAACGTTCATATCGCCGTAAGTTTTCCAGGTGTATGGTTCCGGCAAAAACGGCGCATCACCGCCTTTATTCAAATTATTATCAACAAATTCCAGCAGCATCCTATGCCATTCATACAAATGCACCCAAATATCACGGAGATTTTTGTCGCGGCCCCAATGTCGCTCTTTTTTCGACGGATCACCAGAAAAATCAAACGGAGTCGCCATTTCTTTTTCGCTCATAGAATCAACCATTTCAATTAGCTTGGCGTAGTATTCCTCGCCAGCGTTAATCAGGTCTTGTTTGTTACGTGGTCTTGGCATAAAAAAGTCCTTTGTTTATAGCTTCTATTCTACCAAAAAGTCTAGTTCAGCAACGCAATACCGCAGTTGAGGTAGGCGGCAAAAGTGCACCATAATATATATGGCAAAAGCATCCAGAATGCCGACAGAGAAATTTTGCGCGTTCTAACCGCGAGAACAATAATCATCAACCACATCGCAATTAGCCAGCCGAAGGCAAACCAATACCATTTAAAATTAAAGAATACCGGCGACCAACAGAAGTTAAATACTAACTGCACGCCATAGATTATCAAAGCCGCCTTTGCTGACAGTACCTTTTTGCTATCTTTCTTGCCAGCCCAAAAAATCAACCAGCTAGCCAGCCCCATCAATACATACAAAATTGTCCACGCCACTGGGAAAAGCCAAGCCGGTGGAGAAAGCGGTGGTTGTTTCATCTCACCAAACGAGCTCATTGCGCCCATTGTCAACGCGGCAGAAGCTCCGCCAACCGCCACAGGGACCAAAATACACAAAGCGACACGCCAAGCTTTACTCCCTGTTGATAAAGATTTAGTTTTTGTTGATCTAGCTTTTTTTGCCATTTTTCAATTCCTTTAACTTAACTAAATTGTACCACAAAACGCTTAAGCATGGAGCTTTGTGCTATAATTTAGCAAAAGGAGTTCTTATGAAACAAATCAAATCAACCGTTTGGGGGATTGCAATTATTGCACTAGGCGTAATTTTCGGCGGCAACGCCCTTGGCCTATTCAACATTAACGTCTTTTTTGATGGCTGGTGGACGCTGTTCATCATCATCCCAAGCCTCGTCGCGCTTTTCACCGACAAAGACAAACTCATGAACCTTATTTTCCTACTCGCCGGCATCATTTTCCTCTTGGCCGCGCAAAATATCTTCTCTTATGAAGTCGCTTCAAAAATCGTTCTCGCCCTTGCTCTTATCGGCGTTGGCGTCAGCATTATTGTTAGAGGCTTCTTCCGCGGCAAAAACAACAAAGAAGTTGAACAAAAAGTTCACGACGCTAAAGAAGAACGCAAAACCGACGTTCAAACCGCTATCTTTTCCGGCAACGATCGCGTTTATAAAAACGAAACCTTCTCTGGCGCCAACCTCACCGCAGTCTTCGGCGGTATCGATCTAGACCTCAGAAATGCTAAATTCACCAAAGACACTACCATCAAAGCTTTCTGCTTGTTCGGCGGCATCGACATCAAAGTCCCAGAAAATGTCCAGGTCAAAATCAAATCCGGCTTTATTTTCGGCGGCGCCTCCGACGAACGCAAAGGCGAAGCCACTGGCAAATACACCCTCTACATCGACGCCACCGGCGGTTTCGGCGGCCTCGAGGTCTCCGACAAAGGAGATAAAAAGTAGTGAAAAAATTCTTCCTTTATCTTATTCGCTGGCAACTTAGTTCCCCAATCTTGGCCGTCTGCCTCGTTTGGATGGGCGGCTGGAACGTTGTTATTGCCACCATCGCCGCCAACCTTATCGGTGGCTGCATCTTCTTCTGGGTAGACCGCTGGATCTTTGGCGACAAAAAAGCCAAAGCCACCATTAACGACGACTCCGACGAAGAAGTTATCGTCTTACCAAGCAAAAAATCAGCGGATCTCGCAGACTAATTGTTCAAATATTTCACCGCTTCTTCAGCCGCCACAGCACCATCGCTCGTGGCGGTTACTAATTGCCTTACTTCTTTTGCGCGGCTATCACCCGCCACAAATATCCCTGGCGTATTAGTGTGGCAATTCTCTCCTGCCACCACATAACCACCACTATCTAGCTCTATAAATTCTGCCAAATCTTTGGTTTTTGGTTCCCTGCCAATCGCCACAAATAACCCATCTACTTCAATATTTCGAATCTCACCATCACTGCTTGTTACCTCGACGCTTTCCAGCTTCTCGCCCGCATTTAACTTAGTAACATTGCTATTTAAAACTAATTCCACATTATTTTTCGTCTTCAAACGCTGCACCAAAACATCATCACCCCTAAATTCATTTCTCCTGTGCACCAAATACACCTTCTCTGCCACGTCAGAAAGATACAAAGCATCCCACAACGCAGTGTTTCCGCCCCCCACTACCATCACTTTTTTACCCTTATAAAACGCGCCATCACAAGTTGCACAGTACGACACCCCCTTACCAACCAACGCATCTTCATTCTCTAGCCCAAGCTTTCTCTCTTCCGAGCCATTTGTCAAAATCACCGCACGAGCACTATATTCATTTTCCTCTGTTTTAACTATCTTTTTCTCGTCTTCGACTCTAATATTAATCACCTTTTCAAATTCTATCTCCGCGCCTAGCTCTTTTGCTTGCTTATATAATTTTGTCGCAAAATCTACTCCAGAAATATGCTCATAAGTTGGGTAATTTTCAATATTAAGTGTATTAATTATTTGTCCACCATAGCTTTTTGCCTCAAAAACTAACACCTTTTTTGACGCTCTCCTGGCGTAAATCGCCGCCGTTAAGCCCGCTGGCCCCGCCCCCACAATAATAATGTCATATTCTTCCATATCAATATGATACCACAGCGCCAAAGTTATCCTGTATAATATAGTCATGACTATCAAAAATATCACTGAAGAAAATTTTGAAACCGAAATCTTAAAAGCCAGCGGCCGCGTTTTAGTCGACTTTAACGCCACTTGGTGTGGCCCCTGCCAAATGGTCGGTATCATATTAGAAGAACTAAGCGACGAGTTCAATATCGCCTCCGTAGATGTCGACGAAAGCCCCAACCTCGCCACAGCATATCAAGTTAGTACCATTCCCTGCCTCATTCTCTTTGAAGACGGCAAAGAAATCAAACGCAACGTCGGCGTCCAGTCCGAAAAATTCTTAAAGAAGTGGCTTTCTAAATAGTTATTTCTTCACCACTTTTTTAGTGACATCAAACTTTTCCATGTAGTGGCCAGTCATTAACCTGGTCTGTGCATAAAACGCCGCAAGACTCTGATACAAAAGCGCCACCAGCGGCATTAAAATCCACTGCAAAACCATCAGAATACTCTTGTGTTTCCTGTATTTAGCCGGTCTTTTTGGCAACATTCTGATTGAGGTGAGGATGGTTACAAAAATACCAATACTCGCGATTGTCTGCACAATACTTACAATTTTCGGCAAGTTAAATGCCACCATACCCCTAGAAGACATGTTCAAGATCATTGGCACCCAACCGCCAAACATCACCATCGGCGACATAATCGCAAGCGTCACATGCCCGTCCAAAAGTCGCCAAAACTTCGGAAATAGCTCAATGAATGGAATTTTGCGGTCTTTACTAAATAGTCTCGTTCCTACATAAGCTATATCGCTCGCCCCATAATCCCAACGCCTCAGCTGCACAAATTGCGCCCTGATCGTGGCCCACAAAGTTTCTTCCATCACCGCATCCTGATAAATCGGCACGCGTATCGGCAATACTTCATAATCCCCATCAAAATGGAACAAGCTGCGCCAATATTGATGCCCATCCTCCACGATCGTTCTCTTGCTCCAAAACTTCATATCGATCAACGCCGCCAATGGCTGCGAATGCGAAGCGAAATTTCTCAAAGCGTGCGGACGCATCGTCGTAATAATATTAAAGAAGGAGTTAGAAATACCAATAATGCGCATCGGCGCCGGCACATCCCAGATATTATTCATAAATAGCGACACCGGCTGATAGCTCAAATGTTGCCTTTCCTCATGCACAATAAATTCATACGCCACATAATCAAGATACTTCTCGCTCATCCTATTATCACTATCCAGCGACGTCACAATTACATGTTCTTTATTGATATGTTTTTTCTCTACATATCTAGCCAATTCTTCTCCAGCATTAGTCAAATTCGGACCTTTACCTATAATTTCACCTCTCAAATTCTCCGGATGCTTCACGATTAAGAAATCTGCAAACACGCCCTCAAAACGTTTCTTCAATTCTTTGGCATTTTTTTCCATCTCTTCCCCACCTCGCTCTTCGTAACCGAGTACAAAAATTATTCTTTCATTCGGGAAACCAGTATCTCTCACCGCTTCTACCGAAGGCGTCAAGGTTTCGAGACCTTCGTTATAAGCCACCATAATCACCGCGTGATAAACATCTTTTGGCGACAAAACCTCGCCATCTTCCATCGCCGAAAGCTTTTTAACATTCTCTATATGTTTTTTATATCCATAACTTTCAGAATGTTCGTCTTTCAATTTTTCGTATGCTGTATGCGGATCTTCCAAATCTTTCAGCCTATTATGCCAATCCACCCTCGATGCCTTCTTCACAATTTCATAACCCTGAACTGTTCTGAATGCCACCGCTATTGCCTTTACTAAAGTAACGGCAATAATAAGAATTAGATATATCACCCCTACTATCGGCTTTATAAATGATAAAACAAACAGCAAAATAAGGAGCGTGTAGCTCAACGCCCCAGGTAAAATCTCTAGGAAGCGATATAGCTTTGTTCTCTTTCCAAGAGGAAGCTCTAGATTCTTTGGCATTACGCCTCTCCTAATAACTTCACTAACACCACGAAGGCACCCAACACTAACATCAGTGTAATAATGGCAAATACATATGCAAGTCCACTTCCGTTTTTTTCAAAAATTTTGATAATTAAGAAATTATGCAAAAAGCCAAATAAAATTGCAAACAGCGAGAATGCAAACATGCTGCTCCACCCGCCATCAACATATCCACCAACATCGCTATAAGCCACTTTTACCGTGGCAGCATTTGGATTTAGTGTAACCAACGAAGTTATTAGCAGTGCTAAACTGGCAAGCAAAATCAAGGCCATCAATACAAATAGCCAGCCGTTAGTTCTGTAAATTTTTTTAAATCCTTGTCCTAATTCTTTCATACTATATTTTTATGGAGCCGATGGCAGGGCTCGAACCTGTGACCTGCTCGTTACGAATGAGCTGCTCTACCAGCTGAGCTACATCGGCATATATATCATTATAACATATTTAGAAGCTTTAGCTTCCTCCCACAAAAAATAGCCCGCAGGGCATTTTTTGTGGCGGATCCGACGAGACTCGAACTCGCGACCTCTGCCGTGACAGGGCAGCGCTCTAACCAACTGAGCTACGAATCCACACCAAAAAGTATAATCTATCTATCTAAAAAATTCAAGAGCGCTGGCCCATATTATCATTTTTATGCTAATATATACCTATGAATAACAAATCCGACATCTTCCTGTCCATCGTAATTCCCTCCTACAACGAAACCACCAATTTTAAAAGTGGCTGCTTAAACGACATTCTTCCTTACCTCGAGCAACAAAAATATCACTACGAACTAATTTTTTCAGACGATGGCTCCACCGATGAAACTGTACCCCTATTAAAAGATTTTATCTCCGAAAATCAGCCAAAACTAAAACATGGTACCATTACTCTCCTCGCCAATAAACACGGCGGTAAAACCAGCGCTGTCAAAAATGGCATTAAGCATGCCAAAGGCGAGTGGCGACTTTTCACTGATTTCGACCAAAGCACGCACATCAAAGAAATTGAAAAACTCCTTCCCTACACCGATAAAGATTACGATATTATCTTCGGCTCCCGCAAAATAGATCCCAAAACCGTCGAAGCCAAATGGTATCGCGAATTTATTGGTAACACTTTTAATCTTATCGTTCGCAAAATCACTGGCCTCAAAATCAAAGATACCCAGTGTGGTTTCAAACTTTTTAGCAAAAAAGGCGCCGACCTCTTTGATAAACTATATGTTTACGATCCTGCCAGAGTTTCCGAAACTGGTGCCTTCACCGGTGCCTTCGACGTCGAGCTCTTTGTTATCGCCAAAGTTCAAAATCTAAAAGTCAAAGAAATCCCTGTTAGATGGCAACATCACGATACCAACCGCGTTAATATCGTTAAAGATTCCGCTCGCATGTTCTCTGACGTCATCAAAATCAGACGCGCCAAAAGAAAAGGCCTCTATAAATAATTATTGGTTTTTATTTCTCCCAAATATCCTACCAAAAATGCCGCCACGAGGCTTCTTATCTTCTTGCGAAGAAGCAGTTTCTTGCTGAGCTTCGGCTTCTTTTTGTGCCTGCAGTTCAGCTTCTCGTTGTTTTCCTAATTCTTTTACGTGGTCAACATTAAATTCCGGATTCCAAACTATACTATTTGGGTCGGCATCCGACATCACGCCAACAATAAATTCGCTTTTCAACGGTTTGCTATCTTTCTTTCCGCTCACACTAAAAGGACTGTTGTTGCCGGTCTCGATTTTGTCGCCCCTCAAACTTTCATCAATGGTACTAACGCCCTTTGGAATAGCTACGATTACGCCATATTGTTTAGCCGGAACCTTCTCTTCCTCATAATTAACAAAGGTTATTCCACTCTCCCCCCTTTTTTCTTCATGCTTAACCATTTTTTTCACCGTCAATGGTTTTTCTCTCATTGCCGACGGATAACTATAGGACAATAAATCAATAAAAGTAACGTTGCCGTGCGCATGCACCATACCACGGTCTTGAAATGCTATAGTTCGTCTCAAATCACCATAACCACAACCTAGCCCTTGGCTAAACACTGGCGTGTTTTCTGTTCCAAAATCAGAATCAGCCTCCGCCACAGTACCGTGCACACCAACACTAATTTCTGGGTCATCAAAGAGCGCCCAAAGTTTTTCTCCTACTTCTGCATCAACCTCCCCATTCAACTTCATAGCCTGTTTCAGCTCATGTTGAGCTAGTGTAAGCATCTCCTTTGCTATTGTGGGGTCATCTTTTTTTCTGGCTGCTTCTGTCAATTCCATAATGTGCGAATAACAAGCGTCCGGCAATCTAAACTTACCCTCTGGGACCTCAGCTGTTTTTATTTTATTCATCTCCGTAAATATTTCCGCTATCGATTCATCTAAAGTCGGTTCAGCCTCCTTATCCTGAGCATCGTCAACTTGTTCTCCAGCCGGTTGATCATTATATTCTGGAAACTCACCCGGATTTTCCCAGGTTCCATCACCCTTTTTTGGATCAACATCCTTTCCTAGGTCAACATTATTCCCTTTTTTGTTCGTCTTTAGTTTTTCGCTCATAGCTAAATTATATTATGGTCCTCGCCAGGCTTTAATTCCACAAATCTTGCGCCTACACTCTCGCAAGCTCTATCTATCCAATTATTACTAATCCTTTCACCAAGTTCGGATAACAATGCATCGTGAATTGGTATCACTACTTCGGGCTTAGTCTTCTCAATAAAATCCATCGACTCCACAATTTTTAACCATGGAGCCGCAGTCGGGACGAACAAAACTTTTGCTCGAACATTTGGTAAATCAAAAGAATCGCCAGGGCTCACAATCTCATCATCTACCACCACACCGATATTTTCACACGGTATTTGCCCCGGAACAATCGCAGCATGATCTTTGCCAAAGAAATCTAATTTGAACCCGCCTACATTATAAGAATCTCCGGCTTTCACAACCACAGCATTTTCGATATTCGGCGCAGTATCCTCTGTAGTGAAAATCTTCACATCAGGATTGTCCTGCAATATCCTAGCCACCACCTCTGGCTGAAAATGATCGCTGTGTTTATGTGTTATCACCATCGCCACCACATTTTGAAAGGCTGGCAACTTTTCTGTAAATTCCACCGGATCACAAATCAAAAGCTCCCCATCTTTTTCAATTGCTATACCCGAATGTTCTAATTTTGTAATTCTCATAATTAAATTATCCTTCTTATTTTGATTTATATATAAACTCCGACATATCTTTTGGTCTATTCCATCTCGTAATCCTAACTTCTTCTAGCACTATTTTTTCAAAGTCCTTAAAGAATCGGTCGAACTGTTCCTTATCCCATAAACGGACCTCTCTCCCATTTCCTTCACTATAATAATTCTCTTCTAATTTTTCTACTTTGCCCTTTATGAACTCAAATCCCTTCGCGGAATTCACGCTTCCAATAAAATACCCGCCCGGCTTCAAAATTCTTTTTATCTCGCTCATTAATTGTTCCGTAGTTTTTTCATCAAAATAATGGATCGACAAATTTGCGATGACAAGCTCAAATTTGCCATCATTAAACGGCAATTTCTCACTCATGTCTAACTGCACTACTTCCACACTCGGGAAAGCTTTCTTTAATCTACCCAAAGCTTCAGCCGATATATCTGCAGAAACAACATTGAACCCATTATCAAGCATAAATTTCGTAAATTGCCCAATCCCACACCCCAAATCTAAAGCCTTTCCGCGCGGTATATTATCAAAAATGTCAGAATACTCAGTTACCCAAATATCATCCACAAAGTCTAGCTTTTCACCTTCATGTTCTTTCAAATATTTTTTCCAATATTGCTCGTTCCAATATTCTTCACTCATATAATCCCCTTAAATATATTCGGTTAATTCCTTAAATTCCGTATACCCCGACTCGCTGTTTAGATGCCCGCCACCTTTTATCACAATCTGTTTGGTAGCAATCTTGTCAGCAAACTCCTTCTCGACGTCGAGTTTAACATACGGATCATTATCAGAATAATAACAAATAATCTCATCGCAATAATTTTTTACATCCTCTGGATTATCAAGAAACATACTTTCATTAACCGCATCATAATCTGGATCAACCCCCAGATAATTATTAAATCCACATACAAACACAAGCCTTTTTACTCGAACCTTATTTTCGATCAAAAACTTACACACAAACACCGGCGCAATCGAATGTGCAAAAATCGTCGTTTCTTCATTCAAAACTCCTTTATCTAAATATGACTTCAAGACCCTAGACCAATTTTCATAGTTTTGATTCCCCACACCAATGGGAAAATCCGGAGCATAGACCTCCAACCCCTTCTTTTCAATTTCTTTTTTCAGAAACGGAATCCAGTTCGAAGACGAACTGCCAAAACTCCCGTGAATCGCAAAATAATTCTTCATGATTAAATTATACTATATCGATTGACTTTCCACGCTATCTACACCATAATTACGGTTATGGTTACATCTAAAAAAGTTACGAAGAAAACACCGAAAAAAGTAAAAACGGCAAAAGCGCCAGTTAAGCCCCACAATCAGAAAAAATCAAAGAAAAAACTTAGCAAAAAAGCAAAAATTATGATTATCGCCGGCGCCGCATTCATCGTAATTGCAATAACATGCCTAATTATTATTCTATGTACTACGTCAAAGAATAAACCTCAAAACATAGATTTCGATCACAAAGTCACTAGCGCAGATGGCGCAGATTTTAAATCAAATTATGATGCAGATCACGACACAGACTTCTCTGTTCGCTTCGCGGATTTAGAATGTAATAGCGACTGTTCTAATGTCTCAACCGTAAAAATCGGCGACAAAACTTTGAAACTAGGTGAAGATTACGAAATAAAACGCGGCAGTATAATACTCATAATCTACCAAAAAGTCATGCAAACCATTAAGGCTGGTGAATATGATATCTCTGTCGTCGTAGAAGATAACGGCAAAACTATCACTGTTGGAGTGCATATCACTATCAAAAATACTTCCCCAACCGAAGACCAGCCAAACCAAGAAGAAACACAGCCAGCCCAATCAGAAAACGCAGAACAAAGTAATAATAATCAAGG
>JAEEGL016488931.1_pt1 | contig 20113 bp, 32 predicted proteins | sample 9134231 | NCBI WGS metagenome assembly JAEEGL01 (sample SAMN16246548, study PRJNA631951) | gut metagenome | biome: gut microbiome; feature: rumen; material: fiber-attached | host: Bos | place: Iran: Karaj | collected 2018-10
AAGACATTGTGTAGTCCTTTTGTGTACGCCTAACATACTTACTTTCTTTATTTTCCATTTCGTTACTATTTTTATTGTAACGCTATTTTAGGACGAGACAGTTTCTGAAAACAAAAAGAGTGAAGCATTGCTTCACTCTTTTTTGTTGCGGAGAGAAAGGGAGCGCAAAGTTCTTATTCTCAACCACTTCAAAATATTATTCCTTTCGGATGACGACATTTTTCTTCCTGGATTGTTTTTCTCGTTGGCGCAACAATGGCGCACTGGTTATTAATATTATTATCTATATATTAGCAAATGTTGGTTTTTGTGAACAAACGTCAATTCTCAGTCACTTTTCTTGTCAAATCGCGGATAATGCTGATAAGTTCGTCCTGCTGGCGGATAAGCTCCGAATGCTGGCGGATAAGTTCACCGTGCTGGCTAATCAGCTCCTTGTTACTGTCGAACAATGCCGATACATTACCGGCTGCAACTTCTCCGCTCTGCCTGATGTCACCGTTCATAGTGGTGGCATTGTGATGACCGCTGATGTTCTGAACCTGCGACTCGGAACGCAACATTTCTCCTTCGCCAGTGGCGAGCCAATCCCCATTTAGTTCGGGGAATGCGGCGAGTATAATCAGCATTTTATTGTATGCTATTCCACCGTTTTTTAGGTTATTGAAATACCCATTAGATACATTACATCGCTTTTCAAATTCGCGCACTGAGATTTTCTTTTCTTGACAAAACTGTCTAACCCTTTCTTTTACAGATATTTCCATTATTATTACTATTTAGAACAATTCCAAATTATTATATTTTAGAAAAAAATCATCATAATTAATTTGTGTGATGATTTTTTTCTATACATTTGCAACGAGTTTCAAATTGAAACTTTGCCGTAAAGATAACAAAAAAGTAAATGCAAAAATGAAAAGGATAATAGTCGATTACGGGACAGTGACGGAGCTGTGCAGGACTTTCGGGGTGTCGATGGTGACAGTGCGCCGCGCCCTGCGCTACGAGACCAGCACCGAACTTGCCGGCAAGATTCGCACCCTTGCAATGAAGAAAGGCGGAGTGGAACTAGACGAACAACCTAAAAATCAAAAGATATGACAAACAAGAGAACCCCAATGGTGATGGCGGAACTCAGGGAGTTGCGCCGACAGTTGCCACACGGCAGCTACGGAATCATAGCCAGCAAGACCGGCTACAGCTATGCCACGGTACGCGCAGTGCTTACCGGTGCGCGCGACATAAACGCCAGCAACGCCTGCATTGTGAAGACGGCGCAGAAGATTGCCGACGAGTACAGGAACACAACCGCCCAGGGCGGACAAGCAAAGGAAGGAGGCGAGAAATGATGTACTATGTAAAGATCCATGCGACCAAGGGGTGCAACAACTTGCAGAAACGCTTAATCGAGGAAACCGAAAGGTGGGATCGTACGCTGATAGCAAGTAGCGAAGCAAGAGAAGCCTGCATAGACTTGGTGAGAGGTCAGATTCTCCTGCTCAACAAGGCTTACCCAAAGTGCAAACCATGTTGCTTGAGGAGAAACGAAAGTGGCTTTAGCATCCATGTAGATGGATGTTGCGATTCTTTTATGCTGTTTGTATTCAACAAGGTAAAACACACTTACGATGGTTTCGCTCTTGTCCAGGAGCTCGAGGAACAGGAAGGAGGCGAGAAATGAGCCAGATTACCGAAGCAACATTGTTCCGCCTGTCGAAGGAGAAGCTGCTCGATGCAGGATACACCTTCCTGCGTCTCGACGACTTTGGCGAATCTGGCAACTGCCGGATAAGGTACTGCAGTGGCAGCAGCAGGGACACCATAGCATGGAAGGTTCTGGAGACCTTCACCACCAAGGCCGCACGCGACCGCCGTGCAAAGGAACTGATAGAAAGTGGAAAATATTTAATGGATTAAAAGCTATGAAAACGATAGAAGAACTGAAAGCATACGCAATGGCAGCAACAGGACGCGCGTACCAAACCACAGAAGAGTATCGTGCAAGAATAGAACTGGTACGCCTGGCGGAAGATCATCCGGAACTATACAATGCAAAATACTTCCAGGCCGCACTGGATGAGCAACGAAGACGCGAAGCGGTTCTGACAAAAAAGACTGGACGACATAAAACGCTTCCACTCTTACGAAGTGGAAAACGGAGACGGTTCCGTCCAGACGAAACTTCAGAAATGGATCCGCCCAGCCGCAAAGGAAATAGAAGGATGCCTAGCAAAATGCAGGTCTTATATAAAGGTACACGAATTTGTGTTAGGTACTAAATAGTCGCATTCAAAGCAAAAGCCTGCGGTGGCGGTCCGGAAAGACGGACATTCGGTTTTCGGAGACAGAATCTTGGCCTGCGGGGGTTCGAGTCCCCCACTCCGAGCGCAAATCACTCAAAAGCGATTTCCCCAAGTGGGGATGGCAGCCGGGAATTAGACCGGCACTTTTTAAAAGGAATTGAAAATGAAATTTAACTCAATAAAGGACAAGGCGGTGGTAGTCCGCGACGGCGCAATCGGACTTGCCGTAAACGTAAAGACGACCGATGTGCCAGGATTCGTAAGCTACGAAGGATTCAAGACAGCCTACATCCACAAGTACTTATACGACAGCGGCATTGTCGAGAGGCGCAATGTGGCATACATAGGCGATGCGCAATATCTGGCACTCGTCAAGGAACTGTACAAGCTGCAAAAGCAGGCGGAACTCGTGGAGACTACACTCCGCACTATATTCCTTGCCAATAAGGAGATTCCCGCATATATCACATACCAGTCAAAGATTAACGAGCAAGCAGCAGACAACCTATGAAAACAGAAAAGACAGTAGCAAAAGCATCCTATCTGCAGGAAAGACTGAAGGCTCTCCAGATAACCGACGACGAGAACAGGCTCGCCGGAGTCACTATGCCCGACGATACCGACACGCCCTGCCCCGAATGGCGGTACTTCACCGAAACCAAGGACGGCGACATACAGATAAACTACGTAACCCCCGATGCACAGGTGATAATGTACGACAACGGGAACAAGAACAATCCGCTGCGGCAATTTTCGCGCATACGTCTGCAGAACCCCGAACCAGAAAAGGGCAAATACAAGCAGCCGCCCAAGACCGAGACCATACCGTTCTCTACACCGGAGATTGTACGCACCTACCTTGCTGGCGAGGAGACGAGGACGCTGTATGTAGTGGAAGGCGAGTTCAAGGCTTTCGCCATGTCGAAGATGGGGCTGCCAACATTCGGCATAGGCGGCATACAGAACTTCCGCAGTCCGTCAAAGGATGCAATGCACCCCATAATCATCGACTACATAAAGCGGTGCCGCGTGTGCAATGTTGTCCTGGTACACGATGCCGACTGCCTGAAGATAGAATGGAAGGAGGACAAGGACCTGGCCGAGCGTCCGCAGGGGTTCTATTCCGCCGTCAACATGTTCAGCGAGATGCTGAAGCCGCTGGGCATAAACCTGTACTACGCCCACATAGTGAAGGAAAGCGAATACAAGGGCATCGACGACCTGCTGTTCAGCGGTTTCTGCGACCGCCGTCAGGTGGTTGATGAGCTGAAGGCGCTCATCACCGGCATTAACAGCCGCAAGTACATACTCACCTACCTTATCACAGGCACGTCCAGCTTCCAGATAAAGCGCATATTCGGCCTCGACAGTGCGCAGACATTCTACGACCTTCATGCCGACGTGCTCGAGAACAGGGAGTTCAAGTGGAAGGGCGACTACTACTATATCGACGAGACAGGGAAACTGACCGTGTCGTGGCGCGGCGAACAGGACAAGTACATGCGCGTAGGCACAAGCTACTACAAGAAGATCGTGGAGACATTCCCCAACGGGCAGACCGAGATAAACATAATAGAATGGACACAGGCGGCCATTAAGCAGGACTACTCCAAGAGCAACGAGTTCCTGAAGCACATTCGCAAGTTCGATGCATTCACCAACCTTCCCGACAACAATCCCGAGACATACCGCCAGTTCGTGGAAGGCTCGAAGGACGGAATAACATCAATGCTGTACAACCGCTACTTCCCGGTATATCACAAGCCGGAAAAGGGACAATGGAACTCAATCAACCGACTGTTGCACCACATATTCGACTACCGCAATACCGGCGGAGAATCGCTCTACGAGTTTGCGCTCGACTACCTGCAGCTACTGTACATGCAACCGACACGCCACCTGCCGATATTATGCCTCATCAGCAAGGAGCGCGGTACGGGCAAGACTACATTCCTGACATTACTGCGTGCAATATTCATCGAGAACATGCGAATACTCGACAGCGAGCGCATAAGCAGCCAGTTTACAGAATCGTGGGTCGGCAAGCTGATAGTTGCGGTTGACGAGTCGCTCATCGACACCGACAAGCCCACGGTCACCAACCGACTGAAGATGATTGCCACCAACCCCACCATGCCACTCGAGGCGAAAGGCAAGAACGCAAAGGAAGTACCTAATTTCTCGAAGCTGATAATGTGCAGCAACGACGAAAGCAACTTCATGAAGATTGACATCGAGGAGAACCGCTACTGCATAATAAAGGTTCCGGCAATTCCCGATGGCGACAACGACCCGCACATTGCCGAGAAGATGGAAGCCGAAATACCGGCGTTCCTCTACTTCCTGAAGAACCGCCAGCTCTACTACGAGGAGAAGAGCCGCCTGTACTTCGACGAGAAGGTGTACGACACGCCAGCCCTCGACAAGATAAAGCGGCGCACCGAGAACGGGCTTATCAAGAACCTGAAGGATGTGATAAAGACGCAGTTCACGTTCATGCACTCCGACACCGTCAACATGTCGCTTTCGGTGCTTTACGAGCTTGTGTCGTACCAGTACAAGTATGCCGACCGCCTGAAGATTGCCGAGTACCTGCGCGACAGCGGGTACCGTACGGGCGTGGCCAAGATGTTCTCGTACCGCCGCGAGTTCGACCTGCCCGAAATCATGGTCAAGGACAGGTTCTACACCTTCAGCGCGTCCGACTGGATGACACTGGAGGAGTTCGAGGAGCTTCGTGGCGAAATAGAGGCGCAGCCCAAGTACGAACCCGACGACGATGACGACGAGGATGACGAGAAACTTCCATTCGGCAACTAACGCGTACTTTCATATTTATTATTTTCCAAATTTTCTGTTTTGCCACTCAGCGATGGGTGGCATTTTTTTTATTTTTTTCCATGCTCAGGTTATTTCGGAAAAAATTTTAAAAATATTTTTCAAAAAAATTCATGTAGCGCATTTGTAGCGCGTTTGTGTCACAAATGTAGCGCGTTTGTAGCGCATTTGTAAACATATAATTTTACTTGTAGCGCAAATGTAGCGCACTTGTAGCAAAAATGTAGCACTCTTATAATTATACATTATTTTTGTAGCGCAAATGTAGCACATTTGTAAACATTTAATTTTTATTTGTAGCACTTTTGTGGCGCTTTAAATATTTTTGTAGCACTTTTGTAGCACTTTTGTAAACATTTTGCAAAAAGTGAATTTTGCCAGAAAAATTATTGTATATACTTTTGAGCAGAAAAATTACAAAAAAATCTAAAAAAGACATGGAAGATTCACAGGACATCATCGGGACAACCAGACCCGAATCGGCATCAAGAAAGGCGGGCAGACCGCGCAGGCAGGAACCTCAGGACGAAACAAGCAACAAGCAGTTGCAGGGATTGAAACAGCTCGGCGAAAAGTACAAGCGGCTTACCGAACAGTACAACGAACTGCTGCAGCAGAAGGAAACTCTGGAAGCCGAAAAAGGCGAATTGGAGAAATCGCTCGATACGGCCAACGCCACCATAGCGGTACTCACCGACGAACGCGACAAGGCAAACGGAGAGGTGCAGCACCATGTGGCAGCCGGCGTGGAGCTGAGCGCAAACAACATAATAGTGCCTTGCGAACCGTGCGAGCGCAAACTGTTCCAGTACCTGTGCGAGCGCGAAGCCAAACGCCTTGGCCGCGACGATGTGAAGCCGGAGCACATACTGCAGTTCCTTTTCCGCGAGGAACTCGTAAAGGGCACCAACCGCCCCATCAAGTCAATCCCCGACAGTGTAATCCGCGAGGTGGAAAAGGAGTTTAATGTGAAAATCTTGTGAGTATGACAAATCTATTTGGAATAGAAATCACAGACGAACAGGTTGATAACATTATCGCCTATATGGAGAGCAACGCCCAACCATACGAAGGAAGGGTACTGACATACGAGGAATGGGAAAAGGAGTTTGCTCCCGATATGCGCATAAAGACTCCGATAGGAATTGTAAAACTCGGCGAGAACCAGTTTGCAAAGATGTACAACGCAGGAAGAGACTCCAAGTTTGGAATGATTAAGCCCACTTTGCAGACACCGGACATTATCGTCACGAGCGAAAGCAAGCCAAAGCCGGGTAAAACTTCAGAACGCGACTTTTCCTATGTGTATGTAAAGTCATTTGTCGGGAAGGACGGCAAACGGATATACCGCTTTACATCGGTAACAAACCTTATCGACGGCACTGAAATATCCATTTCAAACCAGGAAAAAAAAGCGGAAAGAATAAAGCGTTTGATAAAAAGTGGTAAGCTGGTTTACATTAAATCGGCGACCATGCCATCAACACCCGCCAGTATTGCACATGGAAGCCAGCCTACCGTCCGTGGCGGCGGTACTTCGAGGACAAAAGTAACTAAAAAATCAAAACAAGCAAAAAGTAAGGCAAAAAAATCAAAGTAAAAACTATGGAAAAATTCAACATATTGAAACCAATAATACGGAAATTCATTCCGCAGGTGCGCGAATACTGTACAAACGGCAAGCTCGACGAGGTAATCCGCGAGTTCAAGACCGTAGTGGCTGCAAAGCACAACCGCAAGCAGTGCGACGCACTCATAACCTCCGAAGCCGATGGCCGCGAATACGTGTCGTTTGTCATCATCGGCGACGACCTCAAGATAGAAATCCTCGAGCAGATGCCGCTATCTCTGTTTGTAGCGACCATGGTCGAAAAGTTTAACGAAATGTAACAGCTATGCCAGTAGGAATAATAAACAAGGTAGCTGAACAGCAGCAAGAACAGGTTGCACAGCAGGAACAGCAGCAGGCATCGCAGGAACAGCCAAAGCCCGAAAGCAGCAAGCAGTAGCCAAAGGACGAGTTCGATGCCTACCTCGACCGCATCAAGCAGTCGAAGCAGTATTTCCGCGAAGTCGCTCCCGACGGCAACGCCTCCAGCGGGCAGAACACCACCATGAACACCGAAGCCACCGGCGGCTACCTCGACAAGGAACAGCTCGACACCGTGAAGGAGAACCTGGCACTGTCGCGCTCACTCGCACCTGCCATAGTGACAGCCGTCGATATGGGCTTCACCGGACTCAACACCATCATAGCCACAAAACGGCAGAACGGCGCAACCGAACAGGAAAAGAAAGACCTTGCCGACCTCTGGGCGTGGTATCTCAAGGACAAGAACCTCGACCTTTCGCCAGGAGCGATGCTGCTCGTATGCACACTGCTTGTGTACGGACCCAAGACCTACGAGGCCGTACAGTGCCGTATGCACGAGAAGGAACTGGCCGAAGCACGCCGCAAGGAGGAAGCGCAGCGCAAGCGTATAGCAGAACTCGAAGCCAAGGTAAAGGAACTGGAAGGCGAAAAGGCAAAGGACAAGGAGAACGAAAAGAAGGAGAAAAAGAAGTAGATGGAAACTGAACGCATAGCCAACTGCGACATAATATGCGGAGTGAACGGCACAGGCAAGACCACGCTGCTGAAGCGGCTGCTGATAAGATACTATGAAGCCGGCAACCGCATACTCATCGTCACGCCCCACCCCAACGAGTGGAGCAACGTGCCTGACGTCCACCCCACCCTGCGCCACCACATAGCCACCTATACCGGCTGGAGGCGCATACTGTACTACGACGGCTGCGTCGATGACATCCGCCAGTACTACAGCAACGGTGTGCTGGTGTTCGACGATGCCCGGGCCTACATCCACGCCCAGACCAACGACTTCATGACCTGGCTGCAGATTTCGCGCCGGCAGAAGTCCATCGACTTCATCAGCGTGTTCCATGGGCTTACGCAGGTACCTCCGCAGTATTTCACATTCGCGTCGAACCTGTTCCTGTTCTATACCAAGGACAACATCAAGCGGCGCGGCGTGTATGTCGATGAGACCGACTTCGGACGCATACAGGAAGCCAAGCGGCGCATAGCGCAGAAGGTGGCCGACGGCGACAAGTATTACTTTGAACTAATTAACCTTGATGCAAGAATTTAGCACATTATCGAAAACGCAGATAGCACAGATGTACGGCATCAACCGTCGCACCCTCGACCGCTGGCTCCAGCGTGCCGACCCCGACGGCTCCAAGGGAATACGCCGTCCGCTGGCAGGGAGAATCTTCACGCCCACACAGGTGAAGGCAATAATTGAACATTTCGGACAACCATGAGAAACATACCTATTATAATATTGGCAGCACTGGCATTCGCATCGTGCAGCACGCTCAGGCAGTCGCAGCAGAACCACAGCGAACGGCACGACAGCATCGTCTATGCGCTACGCATCGACAGTGTGTTCATCCACGACCGCGACAGCATATTCATACGGCAGCACGGCGACACCGTATATGCCGACCGCATATCCATCCGCTACCGCGACCGCTGGCGACAGCGCACCGACACTGTGTATGTCGAGCGTTCCGTCCGCGACTCGGCATCCGTCTATGTAAGCGGCGGTCGCACATCGGCCACCGGCAAGCCCAGGCGCACCGGCTGGAAGTTCTGGACGGGAATAGCCGTAGGATGGCTGGTGCTGCTGTTGCTAAATATGTGGCTGACCGGTAAAAAAAAGTAACATAGTATTATAAAAAAAAGTGCCCCTGTCGCTCCTCTCGCAAATCAAGGAAGGAGGCGAAATATGAAAAAGAACCTGAACGAAAGCAAGGAACTTGCCCGCTGGATAGGCGACAGCCGCCACGACACAGAACTGGAAGCCAACATCGACACTCTCACCGAATGCCTTCCTTGTCTTATAAGCATTGCGGCGGTCTCTGCCGAACAGGACAAGAAGGCTCTGGGAAAAGCCATCGAATCCATTGCCGCTACAGTATGCGCATTGCGCGGTATCGCGGACGACATTTTCTGATAGTTTTATTTTCCAAATTTTCTGTTTAGCCACTCAGCGATGGGTGGCTTTTTTTTGCGTAATGCACTCTACCCATTCTACAGAAGGGCAGCAAATGGCGTACACCCCATACTGTCCGGGATTTTTTGTGCCCCCTATAATGGCGGATTTTTTTGCGAAAACTCGGTAGATTTTGTAGAATTTGTAGAATTGCTTTTTAATTGACTGGATTTCAACAATATAACTTAACTTTTACTTATTTATTATTTTGTAGAATTTGTAGAAATTGTAGAATTTAAGCATTTATTCTACAGCCTCTACAAGCCGCTACAAGGGTAAAAGCGATGTAAATAACTGATTATCAACTCTTGCAACAAAAACTACAACTTCTACTACAATTCCGCATATCCAGCCACAAAATTCTACAGCGCTACCTCGACCGGCATTGTGCATTATCGTGCATTATCGTGTATTATTGTGCATTATCGTGCATTATCGTACATAAACGGGACATCGCCATTTTTATTGTCATCAATTTTGCGACCGTGTAACTTTTAATTTTTAGGACAATGAAGAAATTTATCAACGACCACCTGGCACTCTTCGTGATTATCTGCGTAGTGGTAGCAGGACTTGCGATGTACTTCGCATTGCGCGGCAAGCCGACACTTCCGCCAACCGACAAGAACGGCGACAACAAACCCGACACAACCACCACAACCGACACAACTGCAGAGTAATGGAAAAACAGGAAATTTTCAAAAGAACTAGATTATTAACAAACAAATTCACAGGAAATATGTCATTAGAAGTATCAAAGGCATCTGGAGCATTGGGAGACAAGTTCCAGTTTTCAGTTCAGAACAAGAACGCAGCCGGCGGACAAGCTCTCCGCGTGGCCATAGTACCGGCTTATTTCGACACCTTGGGAATGTCGGCAGAGATTGACGAGGAAGAAACAGTAAACGTTGCCACACATCACCACAATACCACAGCACTCAAGGCTGCTGGATATTCGGTCGATCGCATCATAGACGACGACATGTCGGACAAGGAGGTGGCAATACAGGCAACCAACAGCGAACGCCGCATCCGCGACTTCCTCGACTTCGTGAAGACCAACGAGGTTGTGTTGCGCTCGATGACCATCAAGGCAACCAGCACCGACGCTTTCGACGGCGACATGGAGGTTTCGCACCTCAACCCGTTCAAGAAGGTAACTCCCGAAACCATTGAACTCAACAAGTTCTATTCGCGTTTCCAGGAGAACGACGACAAGATTGACATCGACTTCGAGAACGACAACATGATCATCAACGACACCCTGTTGTGGGTCGTAAATGTTCCGGCAAACACCACCATGGTATTCACCCTCCGCTTCTAGGCGGCTCGTGATGCTGGTGGATGCGTAAGCGTTATCCGTCCGTCGGCTTTTCGCTGGCGGACGATTTGTAAAACCACAAATCCAACGGAGATGAAAAATAACAACACACATATACTCGGAATGCCCAAAAGAAAGGCTGACGGTGACGACTTTGTTGGACCGCCAATGGAAAACGGCAGTTATTACTACAATACAGACAGTGGTTCCAGCACCAATACTGGCAGTTCAAACAAGACCAGCGCATCCGACTGGCTGAGCGGACTGTCGAGCATATTCGGCAGCATAGGACTTGGCATAGCGGCATGGAACCGCAAGGAAAACTACAACTACGACATCTATCAGCGCAGCGGTGGTTTGTCCACTGGCGCGTGGATTGGCATCGTAGGCGGAATAATGGCGATGATGCTCATATTCGTGATTGCGCTGAGAAAATAAAAACTCTATGAGAAATATTCCAAAACATACGGCGAAAGCAGCAGCGATGAAACTTCCATATTCTGAAAGAGGACTTGAAGAGTATGTAGGCAAATACCTAATGCAATTTGTTGATAGAGTTTTTATCAACAAGAATTTTGGCAAGGTAAAGTTACTGAAGAAAAGCATTGATGAAACTGCACACAATGTGAGGTATCATAGAAAATCCGCAGAACTTGCATTGTACCTTCCTTATATAATAAGGAATGCCAAAGTGATTGAATATCCGCTTCCTGTTGTAAGTAAGAATCAAGTAAACAAGTTTGGGTTCAAGGATTCTGCGGTAATGCTTTGTAATGTAAAGAATGTTGGTGTTGCTAAACTTACAGTAGGATTTGCTTTGATTGACGGATGCGTGGAATACTCGATTACTGACTTTCAAAAAACGAAAACAAGCCAATTTATAGATTAGAGCCCTAGCCTCTTATATCTGTAAACTGACTTGTTTTCAGAGGCAAAAATAGAAATAATTTTTAACACAACAAAAATTAATTGAAAAATGGCAACAAAGACCAAGAAGGAACTGGCGGCAATGGGCCGCAAGATTACAGGCGAGGCCAAGAAGATACAGAAGGCCAACCCAAGAAAGAAGTGGACGACCTGCATTAAGGAAGCTGGAAAGAACCTCAAGGGCAAACTGTAGGAAAATGAAAATCCAGTACCTCACATCGGCTCAGATGGGCACGTGTCCGGCTGAAGTTGACATGGCCACCGGCACTGTCAGCGTAAACCGCTCCGTGTAGGACGGCTACACCGCCATCCAGCAGCGGTTCATGCTGCTGCACGAGGAAGGTCACTACCGGCTGCAGACCGACAGCGAGGAAAAGGCCGACGAGTACGCCATCAGGCGCATGTACGGAACATTCCCGCAGTCGCTAAAGACAGTGGTAAGGCAAATCGGTTCCATCCCGTTCATCAGTCCTGCCCGGCTCGAAAGCCTATACCGTGCAGCTCTGCGCATCGATGCGAAGGAAAACAGAAACGAAAAAGCTATTAACGAATTAAATATATTGAAAATGAACGTAATTACAAAGCAAAGAAAGCAGCCGTTCAATGGCTCAAGGCGCATTGATGGCGGTACAGGTGAAGGTATTGAAAATCCTGGTGAAAACAACAACGGCAATGGTGGCGACATGCTCGGTGGTGGCAATACTCCGCAGAACCGCATCCAGAAGCAGCAGCCAGTGGTGTTCTTCAATGTAAGGCAGCATCGCGCAGCTATGACAAACATTCTGCTCTGCGCAATCATCGTGATACTGTTGGTAAAACTGAACAAGTAGCATGGCGGAGGCGATAATAGGCGCGATTGCAGGCGTTGTCAAGGGCTTGTTCGGCTTCGTTTCAGAAAGCGGGCAACAGCGCACCGAAAGGACGGTGGAGACGGCGAGAAGCAGGAGCAACCTGCTTGTGGCATCCAGTGTGGCCGAAGGCGCAGCAATCGTCGTAATTCTGGTAGTGGTAATGATAGTGCTTATAAAGTCTTAGCAATATGGTGACATACAGTTCGCAAAGATACAGGAACGACGGTACATTCGCCGATTTCCTCAACCTGGTTGAACTCCGGCTTTTCGGCAAGGGGAAGTTCGAGATGCTTATGCAAAGCGAAAGCGACCGCGCCGCATACGAAGCAAGTGCCGGCAGGACTAGGACGCTTATGCTTGGTATTGCATTCGTGGTTGTCGTACTTATTGTTGGTGTGATATTTATCAAGAGGGCAAAGGCATGAAAGATTTCTGGGGAAAATTTACGGCGTTCTTTAACCCTAAGAGGACACAGGAGATGTACAATGCCGAACTGTTGTGCCAGTACAACATGGAGCAGCTCGACCAGAACGAACGCCTGGCACTTCTCGATGCCGAGATGTCGGAAAGGCTCTCGAAGCTGGAAGCCGACGACGACTCCGACATCATAAAGCTGGCAATAATGGCAATTGCAGTTGTGGTAGTGGTTATTAACATAAAGGGATAACGAAATGAACAAGAATACATTGACTTGGGTACTTGTGGCTCTGGCGGTTGTGCTGGTGCTTTATATGATGCACAAGAAAAATGACAGTGGAGAAGATGCCGTTACCAGCAAGAGCAAATTGCTTGGCGGTTCGTCGAGTGGCTCGTCTGGCGGTTCGTCGGGTGGCAACAGTTCTTCGGGAGGAGGTTGGAGCGACGACAAGAGACGTGAGCTGAATGCTGTGCGACCTTCGTCGCATATCGAAACTCAAAAGCAGTGGGTACACGACATGATAGCTGATGTCGATGTTGCAAATATCCTCAACACTGCAGGATGGTATGATAACCGAGATAGAAATACAGAAGAAGCGTTTGAAGCTGCACTCTGGGACAAGGCAACAAACGGAGTCATTACCGAAAGTGTGCGCCAGTCCATATTGGAGCATGTAACTGTGTATGCATTCATCGGATATGCACGCGACCATTGGAACAGCAAAGCCAACCGGGGTCATAAGTTCAAAGATTTGCTTAATTCTGACGGCAGAGGTTTTATAGGTAAGTAGTAATAAAGGATTTATTATGTTAAAGGATAACAGATTATTAATAGTAATTGTAGCGGTCATCATTGTGGTTGCTGCATATTTCATGTTCTTCCGCAAGGAGAAATCCAAGAAGGGTAATGCTAATTCCGAAAATGTGGAATGGATTATCAAGACTTTTAATGCCAAGCAGATAAACCATGTGCGAACATTCTGGCAATATGTTCTATGGGTGCGCGGACAGGCAGATGACTTTTCCGATGGCGGATATACGCCAGCTGCTGCAAGAAGCACAACCTTCCCGAACTTCATATCGTGGTGTACCGACGGCCGTCACCTCCATGACGATTCTAACCGCCAGGTCATCAGCGCAGCACAGGCTCAGGCGATAAAGAACCACGGCATCACCGAGGACGAGTGGGAAGAGGCGTACCAACAGACGTTCGACAGCCTTATTTAATTGTGTTATTATGAACAAATTTAGTGAACTCTTAGGAAATGTCAATAATCTGCTGGCTGGCAACACCGATGTTCCCGTGTCGGTGAGTGTTGAAAAGGAGACACTCTACCCGATATTGGTTGCGGTGGTGCTTGTCGTGATTGGTGGCATAGTGTTAATCAAGAAACTTTAACGGTATGAAAACGAAAGTATTAATATGGATTGTCGTTGCTGTGGTTGCTGCAGCTGCGTTATGGTGGTGCTTCGGTAGGGAGGATTCCAGCAATGAGACTGTTTCCTCAAGCTCGACTGGTTCAGAAAGCGGTTCCGGCTCGCAGGGCAGCAGCAACGGTGGCACAGGTTCCGGCGATGCTGGCAGCATTAAGCCTGGGCGGAAACCAATCATAATAAAACCGATTCCCGTAGCTCCAGTGGTAGAAGCAGAAAAGCCTGTTGCTGAAGTAGCATCTTTGGACAATGTCAGGAAAATAATGGGGAGGCCGTGACTATGAAGATTCCGGAACTTAGCAAACAACAATGGATAACGGTGGCGGTAGTTGCCGTTGTGATTATCGTGCTTGTGTTTGTAGCTGTGCATTTCGGCAAAAAGCACAAGAAAAGAAAGGATGACAAGGATAAAATCGATGAATTTGTGGAACGTGCCAATGCGTTGCAGAACGCAGGTGGAGCACCGTCACAACTCACATCGGTGCAAATAAAGAGTGTTGCACAGCAGATCAGGATGGCAATGACTGAAGCTGGGACTACAAACCAGTACGCTGTGCTAGGGGGCTGGGGTACCGACGAGGAAAAGATGTTGAGCGCAGTCAGATCAATTCCTACTGCAGCCGACTACTTTCTTGTAAAAGCTTCGTACCAGGAACAGTTCCATTCCGATATGTGGAATGATATAGAGGATGAATTTGAAGAGAAAGGCAGTTGGTGGGATTCTTTTGGTAGTGATTCCAACGATGCCTACGTGTTTGGCTGCATCAAGGAACACCTGACAGAAATAGGTGTACCAGCCCGCGACAGATAACATTTAAACTAATAATCAATAGGTATATGAAAAGCAAAGGCATAATAATTATCGTAATCATGCTCGTGGTGGCTGCTGCCGCTGCGGCATACTTCGTGTTCCGCCGCAAGAACGGCAACGACGACAATGGCGGAACGGCTCCGTCTAACGGCAACGCAGGACTTACAGGCGCACTGTTGGGAACAAACTTCCCCATTACTGTAGGCTCCTGTACGGCATACTCCTACTTCATAGTGAAGATTGCCGGCAACGACAAGTACATCGACTTCATGAACAAAAGCAACGTGAAAGTGATTCAGCAGTATCTCAACAGCAACTATGCTGAAAAACTGAAAGTTGACGGTCTTATAGGATCTAAGACGCTCACCGCTATAAACAGCCATTGCAGCAACTGGGCTGAAGCTGTGGTAGCCCTCAACGTTATCCGTAATGCAACCCCCAACTTCTCATACGTGCAGCGCGAAACCTTGTCGTAAAGAAAATCGATTCATCGCGTTTCCAACCCAGAAACTTAGAAACTAAAACAAGAACGTTATGGCAGACAAGCAGGAATTTATACGGCAGATGGTGGAAGCAATCAGGCAGCAGCCTGACTTCCACGGATTGTTCCCGTCGGTGATGATTGCCCAGGGTGCTCTCGAGAGCGGATGGGGCGAAAGCGGACTCGCCAGGAACTACAACAACTATTTCGGAGTAAAGGCCAGCGCGACAAAGTTTTCCTCCGCCTGGGACCCGAAGGTTGACCGCAGCGTCAACCTCCGCACTTCCGAGTTCCTCGACGGCGGATGGAACAACGACTACCGCGATAACTTCCGCGTCTATCGCTCGATGGCCGACAGCCTCCGCGACCGCAACGCCATGCTATCGCGCGCACCGAGGTACGCCGCTGCACTCAAGGCAGCCACTCCCGACGAGCAGGCACGCCTGATGTGGGAAGCAGGATACGCTACCGACCCCGACTATGTAGGCAAGATTGTTTCCATTATCAACACCAACGGACTGCGACGGTACGACAAGGTCTGGAGCGTAAAAAAAAATGGCTGACAGCTACGGGGATACTAGTAGTGACGATAGTTCTGGCCGTGACGGTATGGATTATTGTGAAACGAACTAAAGGTTAGAGTATGGCGACCATTGACGACAAGATAAAGCAATTTAAGAAGGAAATTGGAAACCGTGTTCTTAACGAAAAGCAGGGGACTTTCGCGGCCAGCCTGTTCCTCCCCACGAAGGGGACCTCACCGCAAAAGCGGGGGTGGTGCTAAACCGCGAAAATCCGCCGCAAAAGTAACTAAAAAATCTAAACCGAAATCAAAAACAAAGAAATAATAACTAAAAACACAAGACTATGAGTGAAAATTTAAAACCTCTGTACATTGATACGGAAACAGGAAAACTGAAGGCTGGAGAATCTACGCAGCAAGACGTTGTTGTAACAATTGACCCTGATGGACGCGGAGGTCGCCTCTGCGGACTATTTGTGGATACCATCGGAGGCAGCTACCGTCTCAAACTCGAAAACTGTACACTACTTTCCGAGCAGCAGCAACAGGATATGATAGATGCCGGGGAAATCAAAGAAGATGACATGTTCGGCATCGTGATACCAAGCAAGGTTGTTCCGTTGTCCACGGCCACCGAAATTTTTGGTGCCGTGATGATGAACCATCCTGACTATGTCCGCGCTGCCGTAACCCAGTATTTCGAAGAACTTTCCCTTAACCACGCGGTGCTTGCCGAAGGGGAGACTGTGTTTGTGCAGGCTGGCAGCCTCGTAAGCTTCTGCGTGAAGCCCTTTGATACAACCTCGCCATGCATACTGCACTTTGTCAAGATTGCAGACGGTGGGCGATGCTTGAACATGAAGAGGTTTCCCGTTGGCGAAACCCCGTTTGTACCGGATGGTCTGCGTAGGCCTGTCGTGACCGGCATGTCGTGGGAATATGGAAAATCTGGAGAAGTGACTATACATGCTGCTGGCAAAAGACTGCCGGAGGACGATAAAAAAGGTAAATGTACCTGGACAATCTCGTTTGACGGCGTACCATTGGTAATGGAATCTGGTCGTGGTAGCATCTGTTTAAAAGATGGCGACGAGGCAAGAGCTCTGTTCGATACAGCCGAAGAAATCAAAGTGCAGGTGGATATAATTATAGATGACAGACCAGATTATACATACCACAGTGCCGAGTACGCCCTTGACTTGTCGGAAAGGGTGGTACCTTTTATCCCTGAAGGCTCTTCGGATCCGAAACCCGCAGTTGAAGAACCTTAGTCATGAACCGCAAATCCGCCATAATACTGATAGTTTCCGTTGCGGTGACCGTAATGGTCGCCGTGGCGGTTTTTGTCATTGTGCGCCGCAGGGATAGTAGCATGAAGACAGGTCGCGGACTCGTCCGCTATGCCCGCTCGCAGCTCGGCCGTCCGTACTGGTGGGGAACCAACGGACAGACAGCCTCGCAGGAACTGCTCGACAAGAAGAGGGAACAGTGGCCGGGTATATATTATATAGGTGGACAGTACGACGATGCTCCGTCGCAGTTCGGCCAGCGGGTACACGACTGCGCCGGACTTATCGAGGCGTACATGTGGAGCGACGGCACGAAGGACGGCAAGGTTGTTCCTGGTTCCAACGGCTTCCCCGATACCACTGCAGATGCAATACTGGCAAACGCCATCGAGAGCGGACCTATCAACACGCTTCCCGAAATCCCAGGCATTACAGTCCACAAGAGCGGACATGTAGGTGTATATGCCGGACATGGAAAGGTCATCGAGGCCAAGGGACACCGCTATGGCGTCGTGATGACCGACCTTGCCACCGGAGGATGGCAGAACTGGGCAAAGGTGAAAGGGATAGAGTATTAACGTAAGGCGCGGGTCTCAATACCTGCCCGCAAAAGAGGAGTATATGTCGAAGAAAGAAGAAAAAACGAAAGCATTAAAGGCTTTGGATACGGTAATTAACAACAAGACCGATGTTAAGAATGCTTTTATGTGTGAACTTGGAAGCGTTGATTTGGTTTATGGCAAACCTGGCAATCCAGAAAAAGACTTCAGGAAAGGTTCCGGTGTGATTCATATCATCACAAAAAGAGACTTCGAACATAAGATGGATCCCAAAAGGTTCAGACTTACAGGTCTTCAGCTTGTTCGTAAACTGATGGACGTGATTGTCTATGGCAATATCGTAAGAGTTGTAAAGACGAAACAGACTGTACATATTGCCAAGGACGGCTACGAGGCTGTAATATCACAGAACTGGTGCGGAATATCGGTAAACTGGCTTTTGACTGGATATAAGGTTACAGAATAAAAAATAAGGACATCTAACGGTGTCCTTATCTTAGTTTCAGGTGAACAGGGAAAGGTTAGTGCTACTCCCTGCCTACGCACTGAAGGCCTATCTTTAGTCGTCCTACAGTGGGAGCGAAAACCTTCGCAAACATAACACTAATTTTTTAACTGACAATACGAAAGGAGAAAAAAATATGAGCCAACAGGAACTAAAAGATTGCATATCTGCCGGCGACCGCCACTGGAAGGTGGTGTTCTGGGTGTCGCTGGTGCTGTCGGCGGTACTGGTTGTGGTGTCGTTCGTCGTGCCTCCGCGAGGTATAATCGACGGTTCGGTTCTGGCGGCAGTCGGTGAAATCTTCGCCTTCCCCACCCTCTACGCCGTCTATGGCATCATACATTCCGGACATGCCGTCACATTCCGCAAGGGTAACATGGAAATCAGCACCGAGAAGCAGGATTCCTAGAAGTCGGGACGGTCGTACTCCAGGATCTTACGCGCATTGCTACGATGTACATACTTCTGTGTCATCGACAGGTCGGAATGGTCGGCCAGTTCCTGCACGAGCTTTGCCGGCACCCCAGCTTCCAACATCTCCGAAATCGCCGTGTCCTTCAGACTGTAGAACTGGTACTCCATCGGCAACTTCAGAGCCTTGCGCATGTTACCCCATGTTCGTCCCGAATCGCGCGTATTCTTCTGCACGTCGCCGCACAGATAGTCCTCGGAAAAGATAAAATCAGTAGGCAAAGCACCTTTACAATGCTCCTGTAGGAGCTCTGCCAGCTCGTCAGGCAACGCGAGCGTCCGTTCCTTGTGGTTCTTCGCCACGGCAGCCGGAATGCTGAGAAACTTGCCGTCGAAGTCGATGTTGCATACGCGCAACTGCAGGCACTCTTTCGGCCGTATCAGCATCTGGAATGTAAACTGGCACATCAGGCAGAACCCGTGCTGTCCTGTAGATTCAAGATAGGCCATTATCTTCTTCCTGTCCGAGGGTGGTATCACTGTCCTGGTCTTGGTATCGACCCGCCGCACCCTTATGCCCTCGAATATGTTTTCACGGGTGTACTCGTGCTCGATGAACCACAGCCATAGCGTCCTCATCATACGCATATAGTTGTTGAATGTCCGTGACGACAAGTTTTTCTTTTCCTCTATGTAAACCGCGAAGTTGCGAGCATCCAGCTTTTTCAGACTGAACACATACTTATCGCTCAGGTCGTTCTCCTGCAGGTATTCGGCAAACTGCTTGCAGTACGAATGATAAGTCCTGCTGCTGTCGAGGCGCAGATACCGGTCGCCTTCCTTCAGGAACTCGTCTATGGCCTCCGAAATCCGCTTCACCCCCGTCCTGTTTTTCTCCAGATAGGGATTCCAGCCCTTGTACAACTTGAGGTTAATCTCGCAAACTAGCTTGCGACCGAATTTCAGTCGTTCCGTCCTATTCTTGATATGGTTGAGCCTTATCTTATGCCTTACCAGTTTATCATCCTGAAACGGGTTTGCGACATAGTAGGAAACGTAGGTCTCCGTATTTGTCTCTTTTAGCTCTGCCGGCTTGAAATTGATGAATGGCAACATTTTTTTTTATTTTCCTTTCCAGATTTCCAACCCAGAAAGGAAAATGCCCGTTGATTCAATTCTGGCGCATTTTAGCCAGAAAGCCAAACAACTGTTTGGCTTTCTGGGCTTTAAGCACCTTTTGCGGAGAGAAAGGGATTCGAACCCCCGGTACTCGAAAGAGTACAACGGTTTTCGAGACCGCCCCATTCGACCACTCTGGCATCTCTCCAAAGTCATTTAGCGCAATAAAGAATGTTTTCTTTAGGGACTCCGCGCTTTA
>JAEEGL012853926.1_pt1 | contig 20112 bp, 16 predicted proteins | sample 9134231 | NCBI WGS metagenome assembly JAEEGL01 (sample SAMN16246548, study PRJNA631951) | gut metagenome | biome: gut microbiome; feature: rumen; material: fiber-attached | host: Bos | place: Iran: Karaj | collected 2018-10
ATCTGTCTGTAAAGCTCCCAGCTCTCTGCAGAGGTAAAAACCTCCTCGGGCTTAAATGCAAACTCTCTGCGAAGCTGCTCTATAACCTGTTTGTCAGGAAAGTACTTTTCACTTTGAAAATAGCCGTTCAGATAAGCATCCTCAAGCTCAAAAACCTTCGGATCAAAAATACCGGTAAGTTCCTCATATTCCTTGGTCTTTCTTCCGAAAAGCTTTCTGCGGATTCTGCTAAAGATATCAAGATAAGAATCTGTTATATCCACCACCTCAGCATCTGTAGCCTTGTCATAGGTGATTCCATACATATCTTCAAGTACCGGATCCCTCTGCTCATCATCACGGAATCCGTACACATCATCAATCTTCACTTCTTTCCCCAACGCCTTAAGCTGAAGATACAGGGCATACTGGAACATCTGATTTCCAAGTCCGCCCATCATTCTTATTATTATCATACATCCCCCTGTAGTAGTGGTAATCGAAATATACTATAAATCATCGAAGATAAAAATGATCGAAAGTCCAACGATGATTCAAAAATTTCTGCATTCGCTTTTTCTCCCTTGGATCCGCAATCCTGCATCCATATATCCTGCCAATGGAGTCCCGACACCTTTCTATATAAGCCGTTATGTCCTCAAGATATTTGCCCTTGTCCCCAATCTTGTCGGTCTTAGCCTCAACATAATAATTCAGGAGACTCTTATACATCAGATAATCCTGAGTATCTACAAGCTCTTCCATCCCTATCTGCTTAAGAAACGCCTTAACTGAATTACAAACCGGTATCCACTCTGAAAAAATGCAGAAAATTCCTATCTGTGCACTGACACTATCCTTTCTGTCTATTATATAATGATAAAGCGGTGTGTCAACGAACACAGCTTCCCCGGCATCATGAAGTATCTCAAGGATAAACCGCCTGTCCTCATAGAACATTATGCTCGGAAAGCTCTTTCCCTTTAAAAGACTTCTGTGGTACAGCTTATTCCAGACCATACTTCCAAAATGAAGCTCATCCGATCCCTCAATGCATTCCGTAATAAGCTCCTCTGATGGAACTATTCTTATACGACCTGCCCGCATATCTTCTGTAAGCGGATGGATATCCACCGGCATATCCTCTTTGTCCTCAAAATAATTACAGACAGCAAGCTTAGCATCTGATTCCAGAATTGCGCTCATCATATATTCATATATGTAGTTTTCGACATAATCATCGCCATCCAGAAATGCCAGATATTCGCCCCTTGCCTCTTGCATGGCATAGTTCCTTGCAGCACCCGGTCCCAGATTACTCTGATTTATCACACGTATCCGTTTATCCTGCGTCATATAATATTCGCAGATATGAGCCGTCCTGTCACGGGAACCGTCATCTATTATAAGAATATCCAGATTGGAATAAGTCTGAGCCATAACTGACTCAATGCACCTGGACATATATTTCTCAACATTATATACAGTGATTGCAACTGTTATAAGCGGCTGCTCTTTAGCTGGTATTCCCTTGAAATAAAAATGAGAAAGATCCTTCATATTTTCTCCGTTTTCTATTTAGTGAGACTGTTGTAATCAAAGTTATTCAGTAAAAGACTTTCCGTAGTTAAATATTCAACAACGTTTTCGCGTGTTATTCTGTCCGATACTTCAAACATATCAGTATTTTCATACCCATTCTCATAATTAATTATGGTATCCATAACAAAGGCGTTCACTTCATAATCATAATGGGCCTGATCTCTGTATCTTGACAGATCTGCAGTAATGTCGGTATGCGTTGTAAAACTGTATATGTGTATATTATCACATTCCAGCATCAGTTCGATTGCTTTCCTTTTATACTCCAGGATTTTATCCAGAATTCCCTCCTCATAAAGTCCTCCCCAATAAACCATGGAATACGGCGGAAAGAAATATAAAAAGGTCGTCTCCGGATGCTCTCTTGCAAGAGACACAACATTCTGCTCGATATTACCTTCGAGCATCTCCTCCTCTTCACTGGTCAGAAACCATAGCTCTGTGCTTTCAGGCTCCTTAAATTCCTTTTTCCCAACAAGAACATAGTCCTTACCATACTTATTATCACCGTCAGTATAGCTATACTCATCAAAGCTGGTATACCCCGGATTTTTTCCCTGAAAATAAGACAACACGGCAGGAATGGCATACCTGAGTATAACGTCCTTATTCAAAAGATAATTCACATCATTATAAACAATATCATCAGTGAGCCAATACGGATAATCCCCCATATCATCTCTCATCTCATCCTTATCTCTTAACAAAAGTGAATAATCAAGGGGTCTCAAAACATATTTTGGATTATGACCGCTTTTAAAGGCAGCGATAAGATTATCGTTTATTTCCTTATAAGTTGCGCCGGAATAGGGCACCTTTATAACCTTAACTCCAAGCCCATCCTCAAACTGGCTGGCTTTAAAATTTTCAGCCATGGAGGTTCCTGTTATTATGGCATCATAATCGAAGTTCCTTGTGATACCGTCATTTTGAGATCTCTGGTCATAAAGCCTGTAGAACAGCTTCGGATTAGGAGCTCTGTAATGGAAAAAAGGGTCCACAAAAAACACCAGCCCTGCTGCCAGAGCAAGTGTGGCAATAGTCATTATCAAAATTGCCGTAAACCATTTTTTAGAATTCATTTAAACATCCTTATTCCGAAGGTTTAAAAGTTAAAATACAAAAAAGTCGAAATTGAGCTCATGGATACAATACAGGCCACAAGCAGTACCCAGGTAAATACCAGTGAAACCACATTTGTCCTGTAAGTTCTCTCATAATTATTCCTGCAGCAAAGGCATATTATAAGCGCAGCAGCCATAGCCATGACACAACCGGTCATAAGCACGTTGTTATCAGCGCTTGGAAGGTGAAGTACTTCAAGAACATACCTGAACCTGGGAATTCTGAAGCCTTCAATCACTTCAGACCTTACATCATAATTGGTAACTCCAAGGCGCTTTAGTATCTGAAGCCACTGAGTAACACTGTCAGCCCTGAAAAGCAGCCAGGCTACATTTATAAATACAAAGGTCACAATCCAGCTTACAGCCTTTACCAAACCTCCAATAACATATCCCAACGGAGCATTCCTTACTTTTTCACACATATTTACATATATGCCATGTGTAAGCTTGTTTATGCATTGTCCCACTCCGTGCAAAATTCCCCATAGGATAAAGGTCCAGTTCGCACCATGCCATATTCCGCTCACAAGAAAAACTATGAGGGTATTTATATATGTCCTCACCTTTCCCTTTCTGTTACCGCCAAGTGGAATATATATATATGTCGTAAGGAATCTTGTCAGAGTCATGTGCCAGCGCTTCCAGAACTCTGCGATCGATATAGCCTTATAGGGCGAATTGAAGTTCATCGGAATGTCAAAATTAAACATGGAGCCCAACCCCGTCGCCATATCACTGTAACCGCTGAAATCAAAATAAATCTGGAAGGTATAGGATAGCATAACTATCACAATCTCAGGAATAGTAAGTGCACCCTCTCCCACCGGAATAAGCGCCACCTGTGAAAAACCATAATCCACTGCCTTACCGAACATATCAGCTATCAGCATCTTCTTTGCAAGGCCTCTTGAAAACATCATTATACCGCGGCATAGGTTATCAAAAATAATCTTATGCTTTTTGGTATCGCGAAACTGTGGAATAAGTTCTGAATGAAGAACTATAGGTCCTGCAACAAGCTGTGGAAAATATGACACAAACAATGCATACTCAAGGAATGAGTAATCCTCCGTCTCCCCTCTGTAAGCATCCACAATAAAGGATATCTGCTGAAACGTGAAAAAGCTGATTCCAAGCGGAAGTACTATGTGCCTTAGGTTAAAACCTGCACCAAATACAGCATTTACATTCTCTATAAAAAAGTCGTAGTACTTAAAATAAAAAATAAGTCCTACATTAAAAAGAATTCCAAGTATCAAAAAAAGCCTGCGACGGGAATTTTGCATAGCCTTTGATAATATATAATTAACCGCTATTGAGCTGCAAATAATAAGAAGATAATACGGATTGAAATATCCGTAAAACCAAAGTGACATGGCAAGAAGTGACCCAAGTGCCAGCCTTTTTTGCCCCATATTATGGAAGGCAAAGTACAAAATCAGCGATAGCGGCAAAAAACACAATATAAAAATATATGAGTTAAATTGCATTCTCTGTTTCTACACTCCGTTCAGTGCCTACATTAGTTCCTCAAAATACTCACGCCACATCTCATTTACTCTGTCAGGATTATATTTTTCCCTGACTTCAAGCGCAGCTCCGCCCATTCTTCTTGCTACAGCCGGATCTTCGGCAAGTCTCTCAAGGGTATGAAAAATATTAGTCGCCATCTTTACATCGGAATCCATCGGTATTAAAATTCCGTTTCTTCCATTCTGAATAAGATCCGCAGGACCACCACAGGGACAGTCCGTGGATATACAGCAAAGTCCAAGTGACATCGCTTCGATTAGAGCATTGGGCATACCTTCCGTTTTGGAGGTAAGCACAAAAATCTCCGCATCGCTTATTCTGTCAGCTATTCTGTCGACACTTCCCATAAAGGTTGCTTTGCCGTCAGCCCCCTTACCTGTTTCATCAAGAATATCAAGCTTTCCGCAGAGCTTTGTAAGCAGTTCTCTCGTCGGACCATCGCCATAAATCATCAGTCTGTAATCAGGATGCTTTTTTACAAAATATGAAAAGGCATTGATAACAAGCTTTTGATTCTTATTTTCATCAAGCCTTCCGACAGATACGATAACCTTTTTCCTATCCTCAAAAGGCACCACCTCATGCGCAATAAACTCCTCATTTATTGCATTTGGCAAAACCTTACATTTTGACTTTATAAGTGGCCCGAAAAATTCCATTGCACCATTTGTCTGAACCACAACCCCTGCAGCAGCAGGAAACAACACCTTCATTGACGCTTTAAGCCCAAATGAAGCATACTCCTCCGACGGCGTTGCCCGAACTGATACCACCACAGGAATCCCCAATGATATAGCGGACTGCAGTGCCATTACATTGTTTTTACCGAGAAAAGAAAGAATCAGATCAGGCTTTAGTCTCTCCCAGGCATTTGTCAGCTTCTGTATTCTTCTATGAAAATTCTGGGCACGGTTTCCCTTTTCATAAGGCATAAGCGCAGTGAATACCCTGCCTATCCCCATAGGCTCTCCGCCCTTAAGATCCACATATCGAACCTTCTCATCCGGATTTAATACCTTTACGGCATTCTCAGCCTCACTCTCAAGTACTTTCCAGGCAGCATGAGGAAGCTCATACTCATCATCGGACAAATAGGTAGTAGCAAGCGTCACCCTATAACCTATGCTATAGAAATACTCAGCAAGATTGCACATGACGCGCTCAGCCCCGCCCTTATTGAGTGAGCCTATATACATAACTATATGCTTTTTCTTAATAGTTATCTTTTCAGACATCCATACCTCTCATACCACTGCTGGAAATTAAAGAAGCTCCACGACAACTTCGAATAATTCGCTCCTGTAGCCGGACCTCCGTCGCCCTTCTCCAAATAATTTCTGATAAATCGTGACGCATAATCAGCATCAAATATGCCCTGTTTTTTCAAGAAGCTCACATCACTGTAATCAATAAGCTTGTCACGCAGCGGTCCTCTAAGCCATGAATCCGTGGGACATCCAAAGCCCTTCTTGGGCCTGTCCAGAAGGTCCCTTGGAATATAATCATATGCTATATCCTTCAAAATATGCTTCTTGTCACCATCGGCAAACTTGAATCTGTGCGGAATAGCAAAGCTGTACTCCATAACCTCTGTATCCATTATAGGACATCTGCACTCAAGTGAATACTTCATAGATGCTCTGTCCATCTTCACCAGAATATCCCCGGGAAGGTAGGTATCCATATCAAGCAGCATACGCCTTATCTGCCAGTCCGATACTCCATAAGAGGACTCTATCGGATATTTACATGGGAAAAGTCCGCTATTTTCAAACTCTCTACCCATATACTGCTCATATGTGAGCCTGTCATCCATAGCCTCCTGCCCTGTTATAAATGCATGGGCAGCCAGAATATAACTGGGTGATGAAAACTGAGTCTTAGTCTCCGGATCTCTGTTTTCCGCTACCACCCGAACCCTGAAGGGAAGCTTTTTAAGAAGCTTACTGTCCCCCATGGGAATCTGACCTATTCCATTTACAATAGCCCCGGCCGCATCAAGCTTCTGTGCCTGTGCCACATTCTCATAAATATTATATCCGCAGAAAAACTCATCTCCGCCATCGCCCGACAGCGCTACAGTCACCTGCTCCCTAGCAAGCTTGCACACAAGCATTGTAGGTATCTCTGACTCATCTGCAAAAGGCTCATCATAATAATCGGGAATACTCTCCACAAGATCCAGCATCTCCGACTCATCTATGTAAAGCTCAGTGTGGTCTGTGCCAAGATGCTCCGCCACCCTCTTTGCAAACTCTGCTTCATTATATTCCGGCACGTTGAAACCGATACTAAAGGTCTTAACAGGTGAATCACTGTTTTCCTGAGCAAGCGCTGTTATAAGCGATGAGTCATAACCGCCTGATAAAAATGCCCCCAGCGGCACATCTGCTATCATTCTGTCTGCAACCGACTTCTTAAGACGCTGCTTCAAGCCTTCCTTTGCTTCTTCGTAGGAAGAAACCTGTCTGGCAGATCTCTCTTTGTACGCCTTTTTCACATCCCAGTACTTCTTCTTACTGATGCTCCCCTTGTTAAATACCAGCATCTGCCCGGGTTCTATCTGCCATACATTCTCAAATATGCTTTCGGGTGCATTTATGTACTGCTGGAACATGTATCTCGGAATGATTGATTTTCTTATGTCAGCCTTAAATCCGGGACACTTCATGATGGGCTTAAGCTCCGAACCAAATACCAGGTTCCCATCCTCAAGCCAGTAATATAATGGTTTCTTACCGATTCTGTCCCTTACAAGGAAAATATCCTCAGTCTCTCTGTCATAAAGCGCTATCGCGAACATTCCATGAATATGCTCTGCAAAATCAGCCCCCCACTTCAGATACCCCGCAAGTATAACCTCGGTATCACAGGTTGATTTGAAGGGGTAACCCTTGAGTTCTTCCTTAAGTTCAAGAAAGTTATAAATCTCTCCGTTAAAAACGACAGAAATCCTGCCATCCTCCGTAGACATGGGCTGGTGCCCAAGCGGCGAAAGATCCAGGATTGAAAGTCGTCTCTGTGCAAAACCAATCGTATATCCGTCTTTTCCCGGATATAGCTCGACGCCATTATCATCCGGTCCTCTGTGGATCATGGTGTCATTCATGGCTCTAAGTTCATCTTCAGTTATTCTGTTTCTGGATATATATCCACAGATTCCGCACATAGGCGTCTCCTTCTATTTTTTTATTGCATTCCCCTCATCCGCCCTTCGGGCACCTTTCTTCGCTCCGCTTCGGTCCGCGCTGAACCAACGTCCACCGGACGTTGAGCGCCCCCCAAGGGGAAGGCTTTGTATATTTTCTATCACCTTCCCCTTGGGAAAAGGCTCCGCATATCTTCTATTGCCTTCCCCTTGGGAAAAGGCTCCGCATATCTTCTATTGCCTTCCCCTTGGGGGGAAGGTGTCAGCGAAGCTGACGGATGAGGGGATTATTATTTAACTAGCCCTTCTAAATACTCCCTCCACTGCTCAAAGACAGCCTCAGAATTGGCAATATCATACACCCTGGCAGCTTCCTCACCAAAGCGCTTAGCCATATCCTTATCCTCAATCAGGCGACAAATCCTGTCTGCCAGCGCATCTGCATCCCCAACAGGCACAAGAAATCCATTCTCCCCATCCCTTATCACGGTTCTGGGTCCTCCTGGAGGGCAATCAGTTGAAACCACCGGCATTCCCATAGCCATGGCTTCAAGAAGAGAATTGGGAAATCCCTCATAATCAGAGCTATAGGCATAAACCTCACCTTTAGGAATCTCCGCATCTATATGGTTGCAGGGGCCCATCAAAAACATGAACTCTTCTGCATTATTATCCGCAATCTTCTTTTCCAGCTTCTCCTTTGTTCCATCCTCAGAACCACCACCATATATCCTTAATATATAGTCGGGATGCTTTTCATGAACCTTCAGGAAGGCATCACAAAGCATAAGCTGATTCTTAAAATCCACCAGTCTGGCATGATGAACTACTGATTTTTCCTTAAACTGCGGATGTGGAACATTATGGTATTTAGCATTTATAGGATTTAAAATTATCCTCGAATTATCCTGCAGATACGGTTTAAAGAATTCCTTCTGCTCCTCTGTCTGAAAAACACATCCTGCAGCCCTGGGAAACAGCCACTTTATCTGTATCTTATCGGAAAGCGCATCGTAATTACCTACGGGATTTATTCGCACAGATATCACTGTAGGCGTCCCTGTGCTCTTCTGAGCCATAAGAGCCCTGTAATTAGCTCTGTGGGCAAATGCCACGAGAACATCCGGACGGGTGCTTTCGAGAAATTCCCTCAAGTACTTTACTCTCAGGAGGAACTTTGTGACGCGGCCTTTTTTTGCATCTTCTTCGCGCAGTCCCACATGAACCCTGTGAATACGGGGATCCAGAGTGAACTCATTCTCATCAAACCACTCCGTTGCTATATATACTTCATACCCGCCCTTGGCAAACTGGTTTGCGAGATTACTTACAACTCTCTCCGCACCGCCCTGTCCAAGGCTATTTAAATGAAACGCTATCTTTTTCATAATATCCTACATATTACTCTATAATGAGGGGAATGTCACCATTTCATACCTTCTCTAAAATCCCATGCAAATCCTTTGCATACTTCTCCGGATCATAGGTCTGTGCCCTCTCATAGGCCTTCTCACCATAATGCTTCATCTTCTTCTCATCAGCGAGCATCCTGAGTATTCCCTCAGCCAGCAGCTTATCGCCCTCCGTGATATTTGAAGCATCAAGATCGATATGCTCATCCATATCCGGAACGATAATTCCGAATTCTCCCTCGATAATCTTATCCGTGGAAGAACCATCCGACTTACTCGTGATAAGCTCCCCATATTCCTTCTCATTTAGAAGTATCTCACGGGGACCGGTTTTACAATCTGCCGCAACGCAGGGCTTACCAAGTGCCATAGCCTCCAGTATCGCATTAGGAAAACCTTCATGGTTTGAACTAAGCACATAAATATCTGCAGCTTCAACAAACGGGAACGGATTCTTCTGAAGTCCCGGGAAGAAAACCTTCCCCTCTACTCCAAGATCCTCCGCAAGCTTTCTAAGTCCGCTAAAGTCCCCTGTACCCACTATCTGAAGCCTGGCCGTAGGGTAATTCTTTACAACTATTGAAAAAGCCTTGATCAAATGCCAAAAGCCCTTTATATAGTCCTGTCTTCCTACAGAAATAAGTGTAATATTGCTATCCTGCGCATCATTCACAAGCTTGCCGTTTCCAAACATATCACTTGCATTTAAAAGTGCGTCCTTTGAGCCTGCTCTATCACGAATCATCTTTATGTCGAGGGGATTGTAGATATAGCTGCTCTTTTCATAATTGTAATCACGAAGGAGCTCTCTCATTATCTCTCTTGAGCAGGACAGAACCTGATCCGCCTTATTACAGAAAAGACTGACCTCTCTTCTGTTTTCCATATCAGTAGAACAACGAAGTCCTGTTAGCACCTTTGCTCTTGTCCCCGCCTTTGAAAGAACATTTACATAGTTTGCACTTGACCCAAAGCTATATGAAATATCTACCTTGTTTGCCTTTTTATACTGTCTGACTTTCTTTACTCTCCTGAAAACATTGACAGCTTTTCCAAGCTTGCCATATTTCTTAGTGGCAGGCAGATCAATATTGACCACATCCAGTCCCGATATATCATAATTTATGTCCTTATCGGAAAAGATGAGAATTGTTACCTTATAATATTTTTGCATCAGCCGAGCTGTTGCAACGCAGACTCTCTCGAATCCACCCTGATGAAGCATCGGCACAATCAGTAAAAGATGTTTCATTAAAATTTTCCTGTTGTATAAAAATTCAGCATCCTCTGCGCTTGTGTCCTGACATCGAAGCCTGCCTTTTTAATCATCTCGTTAACAGGCTCTGAGGATGCCTCTCTGTCACCTATCGGCAGAGCTACACCGTCTTCCCCATCAGCCTCCTCATAATCCCTGAGCATCAGATCATTAAGTATCTTCCTTGCCCACACAGCCGGAGCTTCTTCTATACTCAGTCTGCTGACAAGCGGAGTTATATCAACCTCAGGCGTAATCGAATCAGAAACAAGGCACTGCAGACCTGCTGACTGAGCCTCTACAACCGTCCCCGGAAGCCCCTCATATCTCGAAGGGAAAAGAAAGTAATCCATCGCCTGATAATACTCATTTGCATTACTCTTATTTCCTGCAAAAATCACATGTTTCTCAATATGAAGATCAGCTGCAAGCTGTTTCATGGTGTCCATGAGAGGTCCCTCACCAAGCATGAGAAGTCTTATCCTCATACCATGAAGCATACTGAAGGCATTGACATCGTCATGCTTTAAAATCCTCAAAAACTCAGCAAAAACCTTAAGAAGATACTCGTGATTCTTTGCATAATGAAATCTCCCCACATGCCCGATGATTATAGCACTAGATAATCCCAGTTCTTTTCTTACCCTGTCCCTGATCTCCTGATTATAGACAAAACGTCTAATATCAATGGCATTCGGAATAATTCTTACCAGTCCTTCGTCAGTCAGAGTATCTCCAAAGACAGATCTGGCAGCATTCTCAGTACATGCAAATCTAAGATCACAGGTGTCTGTTTTAGCAAGAGGAGCACGAATTATTCTTGTCACAACTCCCTTGATTCCGGGATCCACTCCGGCACTTCTTGCATGAGCTATAGTTGTCCCTATACCACAACTCTTGGCAATCGGAAGATAAATAGCCGCAGTACTTGTCATATGCCCCTGCACCATCTTCCACTCGCCCCTGTGCTGCATAAAAAACATCCTTATTGCATTTTTATAATCCCTTGCATTCGTTCCATGAAATCTTGGAACTGCATAGATATTTCCGCCAAGCTTTTTTACTGTAGCGTCAAAATAGTCCGGCTCTCTCACTGCCATAAGCTCATCCGAAGTCGGACATTTTTTACCTGAAGGCTCTGCATCTGCATGCACCAAAAAATCGAACTGCACACGTTCTCTGTCAATGTGTCTGTACAGATCCATGATGCGGCTCTCAGCGCCTCCCAGTCCTAGTGTTCCAAAAACATGCAATATTCTAATAGGTTCTGCCATTTTTACCACCTTTTATGCACGGCGATATATTTAAAGCGTGCCATGAGATATTCCTTAATACCCTGGAAATCGGAAGCCTCCTCAGGTTCCTGCATAAGCCATTCATCCCAGCTTACAACCCTGCCGGACTCGAATACCTTTTCATAGAACGCAAAATCATCCCCATTTAATGTATTTGTATGAACAACGAAAGTAGTGTAGCCCTCTCTTTCATCCTTTAAAACTGCATCTTTTTTAAAGGAAATCGGATAGAAGGTCATGTCAAATCTGCGATATGCCTTCTTCCCAAAGCCATCAGTAATTCTTCTGAAGCCATTCTCGGCAAGCGCAGTCATAGTATTCCTATCATAGCTGTGACTTGGCGCCATGAAAAAGTCCGTTGCAATTCCATGAGTTCCAAGAATTTTCTTACCTTCAGCAATCATCTTTATCTGCGTTTCAAGGTCTATTCCGGCAAATTCAGACTGCTTGTTAAGAGGAAGCATTCCTCCCTTTTGAGTAGTATAAACATGATGTAAACCATGCATGGCAATTATCCAGCCCTCAGTCTGAAGATTGCGCACAAGATGCCAGAATGCATAATCCTTTTCCTTAATCTTGTCATCCGGATCGGAAACCCTGTTTCTGCTAGCAGGACCATCCTCATCTGTCTCGTCTTCCGCCAGCTCAAGCTTCGGGTCCATGTTTTCCGGAATAACGCCAATAAGAGGCCTTATGTGATTTTCATCTAAAAGCCTCTTAAATCTCCTGAATTTACCCATGTCCATTCCCGGAGAAATGTCATCAAGTCGAATTACTATCTTCATACAACAACGCCGCCACTTTGTCGGTGGCGGCATATCCCCCTAGTTTTTTCTTTATTTATCGTTGCGATCAGAGTCTCCAATAGCTGAACTCTGAAGCATCAAAACTGTTCTTGTCATAAATCCCCTTTACATCAAGGAATACTCTTCTCTTGTGCTCAGGATTGTACCACTTCTTAATCTCATCTGTTGTTATTCCAAGGAATTCCTCATGAGCAACAGCCATGATAACCGCATCCATATCCCTGACAGAATCCATAGTATCAAAGGTGATTCCGTAAAGTCTCTTGGCCTCTGCACTGTCAGCCTCAGGATCTACAACAACAGGATCAATGCCGTACTCCTTAAGCTCATTGTAAATGTCGATTACCTTTGTATTACGTGTATCAGGGCAGTTCTCCTTGAAAGTAAATCCAAGAATTGCCACTCTTGCATTCTTTACATTAAGATCCTGTGCAATAAGATTCTTTACACAGCTCTCTGCGATGTACTTTCCCATATCATCGTTGATACGACGTCCTGAAAGGATAATCTGGCTGTGATAACCAAGCTCCTCAGCCTTGTAGGTAAGATAATATGGGTCAACACCGATACAATGTCCGCCTACAAGTCCGGGCTTGAAATTAAGGAAATTCCACTTTGTTCCTGCTGCCTCAAGTACACTCTTGGTATCGATTCCCATTCTGTGGAAGATCATTGAAAGCTCATTCATGAAAGCGATATTGATATCTCTCTGGCTGTTCTCAATAACCTTGGCAGCCTCAGCAACCTTGATGCTCTCTGCCTCATGAACACCTGCAAGGGCAACAAGCTTGTAAACGTTTGCAACCTCCTCAAGTGTCTCCTTATCCATACCGGATACGATTTTCACAATAGTCTCAAGTCTGTGTACTTTATCACCGGGATTTATACGCTCAGGTGAATATCCTACCTTAAAATCAACTCCGCACTTAAGTCCTGATTCCTTCTCAAGAATCGGAACGCATACGTCCTCAGTTACTCCGGGATATACAGTTGATTCATAAACTACTATTGATCCCTTTGTAAGGTATTTTCCAAGTGTTCTGCTGGCACTCTCAACAGGTGTAAGATCAGGTGTATGATCATTATTGACCGGTGTAGGTACAGCAACGATATGGAATCTGCACTCCTTAAGCTTTTCAGGGTCTGCTGTAAACTCAACCGCTGTCTCCTTAATTGCTTCGTCTCCAACTTCTCTTGTCGGGTCAATTCCATTTTTATAAAGTTCTACCTTTTCAGCATTAAAGTCGTATCCAACAACCTTAATCTTCTTGGCAAAGGCAACTGCAATAGGCATGCCTACATATCCAAGTCCAACAAGTGATAGTTTTTCTTCTCCGGCAAGGAGCTTCTCATATATACTCATTCCAAAAACCTCTTATTTTATTTTTAGTCCGCCCCGAACATTACTATTATCTTACTTTGTGCGGATTTTCTCAAGTTCTTCTTTGTAAGCATTGATTACGAGTTGTCTGTCAAAGTTTTTCTCGATGTATTCTCGTCCGCGTCTTCCCATATCAGCTCGCTCATTTTCATTTAGCGCAAGTATCCTCTTAACAGCACCATTCAATGATTCTGCACTCTTGGATTCAAAGGTAAATCCGGTTTTACCGTCCTTTATGGCTTCAATGCAGCCGTGTATGTTGGAGCAGAGAATCGGTCGTCCGCAGGCTGCTGCCTCGAGGAGGACGTTGGACATTCCCTCATGATAGGAGGGATGCACAACTACGTGGCATTTTTCAAATACGGGGTCAACACTATCGAGATGCCCATAGTATTTGAGCTTGCCTGCATTTTCAAGCTCCATAATCATGGGCTCGTATTTAGCTCTCTCGTCCTCTTCATACTCACCCACGAGGTCGAAATATACGTTATTATATTCAGAAGTTATTGACTTTGCGGCCGACAGATATTCTTCTATTCCTTTATCTCTCATCATCCTTATAACTGCAAGGAAGTGAATTCCCTCCGCTTCTGAAGGATAATCATGAAAAGTGTGCTCTGTAAGGTTAACTCCGGATCCAGGCAGAAGTCCGCTGTTTTTCCTTGCTATTCCATGCATCTGGATGAACTTGCGGTTTCTCTCATTTTGGAAGAACACTCTCTGCGCCTTACCGGTTGATATTCTGTAAAGCTGTAGCAGCACCTTGCTCATAAGACCGCCGTTTTCAATAGCCATTCCAAGCCCCGTGATATTACATATATACGGAACCTTTCCAAGTCTGCAGGCAAGGGCACCGTAGATATTGGGCTTTATAGTATAAGTCAGAACCACATCCGGCTTTTCGGTTTTAAGCATTTTTCCATAAAATCTAAAAAGTCCATAATCCCTCGCGGGGTTCATACCATGTCTTTCCAACGGGGTCTCAATTATTTTTGTGCAGTAATTTTTAAGCTTTACACAATTTTCATCTGAAGGTACAGAAATCAGCACCTCATGTCCCGCATCAAGGAAGGATTTAAGCAGTTCCTTCCTGAATAAAAACAAACCATTGGCATAATTAGCCAAAATTAATATTCGCATCTTATATTCCTTTTAATGCAGTGTAATCATACCTGCTTCATGCGTCCCTCAAGATTAGAGAGCTTCTCTATTACAACGCTGTCATACATAAGCATGCAGACGTCCTCTTCATATTGCCCGATGATAGGCGTATTCGCTTTTTTCTCGACGACATTTGTATAAATGAGTGCAGGGAAATCAACTCCGGCACCGTATGCATGAAGATAAGCCCCTCCGAATCTGGGATTTATCTCTGAGAGGTAGTACTGCCCATCCTTAAAGAAGAGGTCCATATCTAGCGGTCCGTTAAACTTGAAATGCTTCATCGCACTTTTCACAAAATCAAACAGAGCTTCGTCCTTAAATGAAATTGTTTTATTTGCACCACCAATTGTGGTCGATATCTTTTTCTTAGAAAAGATAGCCACAGGTTCATGCGTAAAAGTATCAACGTATACGTCGGCATCCATATCCTTACCATCCATAAATTCCTGGATGATAAGCTCCGGGCTTCTTGCAGTGAGCTCCTCAAGAAGTTCCAGGCTATCTACCTTTCTTGCGCCAACGCTTCCGCTTCCGGTCCTTGGCTTTACAAAAACAGGGAAGCTTATCTCATTTCTGTCATAGCTCTCCTTAAAATCAGCAAAGGATCCGAAGGTACGAACTGTCGGAACACCCTTTTCCTTCAGATATTTAAACATCTCATATTTGTCAAAGCACAGATCCGCTGTTTCTTTATAAGGTGCGAGAACCGTAACTCCCAAAGCATCAAATTCGGCTCTGTGATCAGCGAGAATTGAAATCTCCGGATCAATAAGAGTTGTGATCGCATCAATTTTCTCATTCTTGCAGATCTCAAGAACAGTAGGAATGTAAGTGATATCATTTATCAGCGGAACTCTGTAAACCACATCCGCAAAAGCAGGCGCAGGTGCATAGGGACTGTTGTCCGTAACCACTATCTTCACCTTATCTCCAAGTGTATTCCTAAAATCCTTTAAAAGTTCGCAGCGTCTTCCAACGCTTGTAAATAATATGTTCATCTTCATATTTCTCCCAAATATATATTAAGCTGCCATGAAGTTATTTTTTCTCAGGTGTTCCCGTAAATGCCTCCATTGTTGCATCTGTAGCACTGTTTATGTCATTATGTCTGAATACAACCGCAACTGTCATAAATACTATCTTTAAATCCAGCAAAAAGGATAAATGATCAACATAATAAACATCCTTCTCAAAACGGTCCTCCCAGCTCAGAAGATTTCTTCCGTTTACCTGAGCCCATCCCGTAAGCCCCGGACGAACATCGTGCCTTCTTCTCTGCTCTGAATTATATAGTGGCAGATATTTTACCAAAAGAGGCCTTGGTCCGACAAAGCTCATGTCTCCCTTTAGAATATTTATAAATTCCGGAAGCTCATCAAGACTTGTAGCCCTAAGCTTTTTTCCGAATTCCGGAAGTCTGTCCTCATCAGGAAGAAGGTTTCCTTCTGCATCACGTTTATCAGTCATAGTCCTGAATTTGTACAGATTGAATACCTTCTCATCCTTACCAGGCCTTGGCTGTTTAAAGAGCACCGGGCTCCCAAGCTTAAACCTCACAAGTATCGCAAGTATCAGATATAACCAACTAAAGCAAACCAGCACAAATAACGATAAAATAATGTCTATCAGTCTCTTAATAAAAAGTGCATATATACCACTCTTTGTTTTCTTCTTCATACATCTTTCCTTATATAATATAGAATTGCAACGTTAACCCCAATATTGTATTATAACCTATAGGGATTTTAATTCCAAATTTAGTTTTTTCAGGGGAGTTTTCCAGTAATGAAATTAGATTTCAGGCGTGGCAGCATCAGACTTATCGTAGTTCTTTTAGCTGCTTTTTTAATGGCGTTGAATATAAATACCTTTGTCGATGCCGGCGGCCTTTATCCCGGTGGTGCGCAGGGACTCACCATCATTATCCAGCGTATTGCCCAGAAATACTTTGCCCTAAAGATCCCCTATACTCCTATTAACGTTATCCTTAATATCATTCCTATCTATATTGGCTTTCGTTATATAGGCAAAAAATTCACTATTTATTCTATGATCATGGTATTGACCAATGGTTTTTTTGTCGACCTTATTCCTGCCCACGTCATAACTCATGACCCACTACTGATTTCCGTATTCGGCGGAATCTTCGCAGGTGTATCTCTCTCCATCTGTCTCATGGCTGATGCGACAAGTGGCGGAACAGATTTTATTTCCATTTTCCTATCACAACGAAAGGGTATAGATGCTTTCCCGATAATCCTTGCCGGAAACTGTATAATCCTTACTGTTGCAGGCATTTTATTTGGTTGGGACAAGGCTCTGTACTCCATTATTTTCCAGTACGTTTCAACACAGGTTCTCCATGTAATGTACAGAACCTATCAGCAGCAGACACTTTTCATAATCACTGATAAACCGGCAGAAGTATGTGACATCATTTACAGAGTAAGTAACCACGGTGCCACTCTCATGCACGGGGAGGGGTCCTTCGAGCACAACAACAAAATGGTCGTCTACTCCGTTGTAAGCGCATCAGATACCAGAAAGCTCATCCCCGCAATTAAGGAAATTGATGAAAACGCATTCATCAACTCCATTCGAACCGACAGAGTAAAGGGTAATTTTTATCTAAAACCCAGAGATTGAAAATCCACTATAAAGAATTTTTCATTCCATCCGAAATATATGTTGAGTTAAGATGGCGGAGCCATCAAAACTTCTTTTTCAACCGGGCAGCCCTGACAGGGTTAGGCCTGGTTTATTTTTTTGTTTAACTTCTTGCGCGCACAGGAAACGATAACTTGGAGGTTTTGCCTATGAGAATTACAGACAGCACAGTTAACCTTATTTCTGAAAGGAGGTATAGAGAAACCTACAGCATTTCACATGAAAAGGGCATCATCGCATCATCTCTTATAAAAAGCGATACCCCTGACTTCAGGAAAATTCTTGATGCCGAAGAAAACAAGGAAGAACAGACATTATTCACCAACTACAATGCTGATGGCGAATTTTCAGTTCAGGACATGATTCCTTCCGTGAACAAAATGACTGAAATTGAAAGTATCAGAATGAAAATCATGGAAAGGCTGCTCAATATAATGCAAATTCTGTATGGAAGCGCGTCCGGAAGCAACAAGAGCAGGATGCAGGAATATATGCGTGGTCTTAGTTCACAAATGAACCAGGGTTCCTTCCAGTGGATGTCTGTATCAACCACAACCTACATACACACAGAATTCGAGCAAACTGCTTTTCAGGCACAGGGCATTGCAAAAACCGAGGATGGTCGCGAGCTTAATTTTGGAATAAATCTCTGCATGTCAAGACAGTTCACCGAATCCGTCGGTATAATGCAGCTTAATCCTGTTCAGCTCATGGATCCCCTTGTAATAAACGTAGGATCCGGAGTAACTGAGATTTCCGATCAGACCTTCACCTTCGACCTTGATTCTGACGGCGAGGCGGAAGAGGTAAAAAATATTACCTCCGGAAGCGGTTTTCTCGCATATGATAAAAACGGCGACGGAATAATCAATAACGGAACAGAGCTTTTTGGTGCCAGAACAGGAAATGGCTTTGCAGAGCTATCCGAATATGACAATGATGGCAACGGATGGATTGACGAAGGCGACAAAATCTACGAGAACCTGCGCGTCTGGTGCCGTGGAGAAGATGGCAAAGATACACTTATGACCTTAAAGGAGGCCGATGTAGGAGCAATCTATCTTGGGCACGCAGAAACTAACTTCACCTCACAAGGAACGGACTTTATGGTTAATGCCAGATTCAGAGCAAGCGGCATTTTCCTGCACGAGTCCACCGGTGATGCAGGATCCGTCCACCAGATCGACCTTGCCAAGATGGCCTGACTCTACAATAATATAGTTTCTTGATTTTCTGAAAGAAACAGGAATCTATAGTTTCCTCAAAAAAAGCAGGACGTCCATGCCCCGGACGTCCTGCTTTTTATTAACCTTCCAAATTATGTTTCACTCAAAGTGAAAATGATTTTTCTCCACTTTTATCATATGCATTTTCACCGAAAATATATCTTCTTACCGGCATAAGTGCTGTAATAAGAATGGATCCCAACACTACACATGCAATAACTTCACCTGCTCCGACTGTAAGCATCTGAAAAGGAATTCCGCCTGGAATCTTATATGCATAAGTAAGAACAAAAGGAATAATAAGCGCATTTGCAACAACAGGAGGAATAGTAACCAGGAATCTGTTGTTTCTCAGCTTATATGAGAAATATGCACCAATTGCTGTAGCAAGAGTACCAAAAATAATATCAGGAAGAGCACTTCCAATAAGAATATTACTTAAAAAGCATCCGATAATAACGCCCGGAACTGCAGCTGGTGTGAAAAACGGAAGAACACAAAGTGCTTCTGAAATTCTAAACTGAATTGCGCCACTTGCAAGGTTAACCTGAGCAACCATCAATGTGAGCACAACATAGACAGCAGCGATAAGAGCCGCCTGAGTCATAAATGAAATCTTTTTGTTTTGCATTATTTTTCTCCTTTAGGGTTTATATGGTCTACTACTGACCAGTGCGAGTGGGAAGGAATTAACACTCGTATATCATTTGTAGCGCATGAAATTATAGCACTCATAATAAGCTAATGCAAGAACATAATTTTAAAATCCCTTATAACCCCAAAAAACTCTCTTACCATATTGTTAGGTAGGTACCATGGTCTCGTATATGCAGCAATTCCATAGATTTCATTTTCACTCTCTGCCATCGCAAGACGTACGCCCCTGAAGACATGAAAATTGTTGGTCACTATTCCGATTTTTAGTTTTTCTCCGGGCCTGTCTCTATTTATCATATCCATTGAAAATCGGATATTTTCAACTGTATCAACAGCCTCTGTCTCGGCCAGAACTCTGTCCTTTGGAATACCTAATGAGATCAGATAATCCCGTCCGCCTTCACCCTCACTTATGCTTTCGTTAGGAGCCTTTGCGCCTGATACTATACACTTTGTCTCAGGATTTTTTTCAAGATACTCACAAGCGGCATCCAATCGATACTTAAATATAATACTGGGGCCTGACTCTCTCATCTGTGCCCCAAGGACAATGATATAATCCAGACCATCTTCACCCTTATCGTTCATATGGCTTACAATCATGCCCTCACACGCTATAAAAACCACAATCCCGATAACTATTACAGACAATATAACGCCTCTGATAAGTCGCGGAATCTTATACCACCGCCCTTTTCCCGCAAGAAAAAATGAGACAAAAAAAAATACAGCACCCGCAAGCCATATTACAAATGAAAAGGTTCCACTTCCAACCATATAAATGCTCACGGAGTATATAAGACATATCATCGTCATAATCAGCCATATACTCCGCAGCACCTTATTACTTTTATTTTTCA
>JAEEGL015434643.1_pt1 | contig 20112 bp, 19 predicted proteins | sample 9134231 | NCBI WGS metagenome assembly JAEEGL01 (sample SAMN16246548, study PRJNA631951) | gut metagenome | biome: gut microbiome; feature: rumen; material: fiber-attached | host: Bos | place: Iran: Karaj | collected 2018-10
GCAACTCATCAATCAGATACGCCTCAGGAAATCCTTCCTGTGCGTCGGGCTGGACACAGACCTCGAGAAAGTGCCGCAATGCGTGCTGGAGGCCGACGACGAGCCCATCTTCACGTTCAACAAGCAGATTATCGACGCCACGGCGCCGTATTGCGTGGCATACAAGCCAAACCTCGCCTTCTACGAGTGCTACGGCCTGCAGGGATGGGAGGCGCTATCGCGCACGGCAGAGTACCTGCGCACCAACTACCCCGACCATTTCATCATCGCCGACGCCAAGCGCGGGGACATTGGCAATACCAGCCGCCAGTACGCGCGCGCCATTTTCGAGGAGGAGGACTTCGACGCCGTGACCGTCGCGCCATACATGGGCGAGGACTCCGTGACGCCTTTCCTCGGCTACGACGGCAAATGGGTGATTCTCCTCGCACTCACCAGCAACAAAGGGAGCCACGACTTCCAGCTAATGCCTGGCGCCACGGGAGAGCGCCTGTTCGAGAAGGTACTTCGCACGGCTCAGAAGTGGGCTACCAGCGAGCAGATGATGTTCGTCGTCGGAGCTACACAGGGAAGGCTGTTCGAAGATATCCGCAAAATTGCTCCCGACCACTTCCTGCTTGTGCCAGGCGTGGGCGCTCAGGGCGGTTCGCTTGAGGAAGTGTGCCGCTACGGCATGACGCCTGAGTGCGGACTGCTCGTAAATTCCTCGCGCGGCATCATCTATGCCGACAACTCAGAGCATTTTGCCGAAGCAGCGGGCGCAGCAGCACGCGCGCTACAGGAAGAAATGCAGGAAATGCTAAGCAAATACGCTAAACTATGAAGCTCACAATCGTAGTGCCGTGCTACAACGAGGAGGAGATGCTTCCCAAGACGACGGAAGTGCTTCTCCGCGTGGCCGCCGACGTTGACAGGGAGTGCGGAACCGCCACCGACGTCCTCTACATCGACGACGGAAGCAGCGACCGCACATGGGAACTCGTCTTGCAGCATGCGGAAGAGCACCCCAACGTACACGGACTCAAGCTCTCCAGCAATCGCGGCCATCAGCAGGCGCTTTGGGCAGGACTCGAATGGGCGGCGGAACACTCCGATGCCGCTATCTCAATAGATGCCGACCTTCAGGACGATGTCAATCAGGTTCTGGAGATGACGCGCCGCTTTCTCGCTGGCGACGACATCGTCTATGGAGTACGCCGCCAGCGCAAGTCCGACACGTGGTTCAAGCGCGTAACGGCGCAGGGCTTCTATCGCATCTCGCGTCGCCTTGGAGGAGATGTCCTATACAATCATGCCGACTATCGCCTTATGAGTCGCCGCGCACTGCGTGCCTTGCTCGATTTCCCCGAGCGCAACCTCTTCCTGCGCGGAATGGTGTATTCCCTCGGCTTTCCCCACAGTATCGTCTATTACGACCGCGGCGAACGGCTCGCAGGGGAGTCCAAGTACCCGTTCCGCAAGATGGTTCTCTTCGCCCTCGACGGCATCACATCCTTCAGCGTGAAACCCCTGCGGTTTATTGTCTGGCTGGGGATGTCGTTCATGGTTATCTCCTTGATAGCCATCGTCTATGGCCTCGTGTCGTACCTAAGCGGGCATGTTGTCCCTGGTTGGTCCTCGCTGCTCGTTTCGCTATGGTTTATTGGTGGAGCCATACTCCTCGCCGTCGGCATTATCGGCGAATACGTTGGGAAAATCTATGCCGAGGTAAAGCGCCGTCCCCGCTACTTCATCGAGGCGGAAGTGTAAGTGCCCCCGCGAAGTTTTGTGGTAAAAGAAAAAAGAGCCTTGCTGCGATGGCGGCAAGGCTCTTGTTGTGTGGGCATTTTAATAATGCACGAAAGATAGATTAGGCTTTGTGCTTAGCGTAAAACTCGGGGCGCAACTACCATTTGCGAGGGTTCCAAAGACGATTCAGGCGTTCGCGCTGGCGGTCTTCCTGCGCGTTGTCGGCAGGCTCCCAGAAGTGTGTGTCGCGAAGCTCGTCGGGGAGGTACTGCTGCTCGTGGAAATGTTCCGGATAGTCGTGCGGATAGATGTATCCGCCGCTGTAGCCGAGTTCCTTCATAAGACTTGTGGGAGCGTTGCGCAGGTGCAGTGGTACGGGGAGGTTTCCAGTCTCGCGCACGCGCTCCAATGCGGCGTCGATGCCAAGGTATGCGCTGTTGGACTTGGGGCTGTTTGCAAGATACACAGTAGCTTCTGCAAGGGGGATGCGCCCTTCGGGCCATCCTATTTTCTGCACAACATCGAAAGCTGCGTTGGCGAGGAGAAGCGCGTTGGGATTTGCAAGGCCGATGTCCTCGGCGGCACTTATGACGAGGCGCCGCGCAATGAACTTGGGGTCTTCGCCACCTTCTATCATGCGTGCAAGCCAGTAGAGTGCGGCATCGGGGTCGCTGCCGCGCAGGCTTTTGATGAAGGCAGAAATGATGTCGTAGTGCATTTCGCCCTGCTTGTCGTAGGCAAGGGGATTCTGCTGCAAGCGTTCGCTGACGAGCTGGTTGTCAATGACGAGGGGCTTGTCTTCTTCGCTCTGCGTGGTGATTATGTCGAGGATGTTAAGGAGCTTGCGTGCGTCGCCTCCGCTGAAGCGCAGCAGGGCTTCAGTTTCCGTCACCTCAATCTTACGTTCGCGCAGGTAGTCGTCTTCTGCGAGGGCGCGATGAAGGAGTGTGAGGAGCTCTTCCTTGCCAAGACTCTCAAGCACGTACACCTGGCAGCGCGAGAGCAGAGGACGTATGACCTCGAAGGACGGATTCTCAGTTGTGGCGCCTATAAGCGTGATGTCGCCAGTCTCTACGGCAGCAAGCAGACTGTCCTGCTGCGACTTTGAGAATCGGTGAATCTCGTCTATAAATAGAATGGGGCTTTGCTGTCCGAAGAAGCGGTTCTTCTTCGCACTTTCGATGACGTCGCGTACATCCTTGACGCCTGCATTTACGGCTGATAGTGTGTAGAAGGCCGTGTCGAGGCGGCTGGCAATGATTTTTGCAAGCGTGGTCTTGCCGACTCCCGGCGGTCCCCAAAGTATGAATGAGGAGATGCGACCAGAGTCAATCATCTTGCGCAGCACGGCGCCAGGGCCGACGAGGTGCTGCTGACCGATATATTCTTCAAGTGTTTGCGGACGTAGCCGCTCTGCGAGGGGACGCATTATTTATCTATTTGACGATTTCTTCGACGAGCGAGCGACAAGTCGATTACTTGGACAAGCCAAGCGCGTAGTGTGTTCTATCTTGCTATTTGGCTCTTGAACCAGGCCGTTAACTCGCCCCACTTTATATGCTCCAGCCTTTGCTGCACTTTGCGCAGCGAGCTCACATGCACTGTGAGGTTCGTTGATGTTAATGGCGCGAGTCTTTAACCATTCATTGACAGGAGGAATTCTTCGTTGTTTTTCGTGTTCTCCATGCGGCGCGACACTTCTGTCATAGCTTCAACGGGATTCATGTCGGCAAGGAACTTGCGCAGAACCCACATGCGGTTGCGCGTCAGCTTGTCGTGGAGGAGGTCGTCGCGTCGGGTGCTGGATGCTACGAGGTTTACGCTTGGGTAAATGCGCTTGTTCGCAAGGTTGCGGTCAAGCTGGAGTTCCATGTTGCCAGTGCCCTTGAATTCTTCGAAGATAACTTCGTCCATCTTGGAACCAGTGTCGATGAGTGCCGTAGCAATGATGGTCAGTGAACCACCGCCCTCGATGTTGCGCGCAGCACCGAAGAAGCGTTTCGGGTATTGCAGGGAGTTGGCTTCCACACCGCCTGTGAGTACCTTTCCGCTGGCGGGGCTTACAGTGTTGTAGGCGCGTGCCAAGCGCGTGATGCTGTCGAGGAAGATGACAACGTCGTGGCCGCATTCTACCATTCGCTTTGCCTTCTCAAGTACGATGTTGGCAATCTTCACGTGGCGGCTTGCGGGCTCGTCGAATGTGGAGGCTATGACTTCGGCGTTCACCGTGCGCTGCATGTCGGTCACTTCCTCGGGGCGCTCGTCGATGAGCAGCATCATGAGGTATGTCTCAGGATGGTTTTTGGCGATGGCATTTGCTATGTCCTTCATCAGCCACGTCTTACCCGTCTTAGGCTGTGCCACGATAAGGGCGCGCTGTCCCTTGCCGATGGGGGAGAACATGTCAACAACGCGGCAGCTCATAGAGTCGTTGAGGCCGTTGCAGAGCGTGAACTTCTCCTCGGGGAAGAGGGGGGTAAGGTGTTCGAAGGATACGCGGTCGCGAACGATAGCGGGGTCGAGCCCATTTATTAAGTTTATGCTCTGCAGGAGGAAGTATTTGTCGTTCTCGCGAGGTATGCGCACCGTTCCTTCAACTACGTCGCCAGGCTTCAGACCATACTGACGTATGGCACTTTGTGGTACGAAAACATCGTCGGGGGATGTGAGGTAGTTGTAGTCGCCAGAGCGGAGGTATCCGAAACCATCGGGCATCATCTCGAGCACGCCAGAAGCTTCCAGAATGTCGTCTGAAGGCAAGGCTTCTGCTGGTGAAGGCTCGACGCCAATATTTTCTGCCGTGTTGCTCTGCGGGAGAACTGCGATGCCGTTTGTGTTATTCTGAATTATCGGGTCGTCCTTGTAACGGCGGAACTTGGGGCGCTGAATGCCGGACTCGATGGCTTCGGCATCGTCGTCCTCTGCGCCATATACGGGCGGTAGGTCTTTGACTATGATGAAGTCCTTGCCACTCTTAGCAGCTTCTGCTGCGGCGCGCATAACCTCTATGTCGATGCCTTCAGCATTTGTCTTCTGCATTGCGCGTTTCAACTCGCTTGCATCCACTGCGGCTTCTTCAGTTGTGCTCGTTTCTGTGGCAGCGGGACTTTTCATAATTTGCTCTGCTACAAAGTCGGGCATGTCAGCCTGCTTCTTCGCAGTAGCTTCCGATGCAGCCACCTCTGCTTTGGCATCTGCCACTGGGACTTCTACGTTAATCTGTGCTTCAGCTTCGGCATCGGCTTTCATCTTTTCCTCAAGAGCTTTTGCGGCAGCTTCACGTGCTGCAATCTCGGCCTTTGAGGGACGTCCGCGCTTGCGCTTTGGCGGCTCGGGTATGGCTGCGGGCTCTACCGCAGGTTCATTTTTGGGCTGTTCGGCCTTGGGCTTTTCTGGCGTTTCTACCTTTGCGGATTCGTCCTTGGGTTGTTCTATAGTGGGGTTGGAAGTCTTAGTTGTAGCAGAGACCTTTGTGGGAGAGGCACTTCCTGCCTTTTCCCTTGTCGCTCCGATGCGTGCGCGGCGGCGTGTTGTGTGTTCGCCACTTTGGCTGGCGGAGCTCTGCACAGCCTGTTGGTCAAGAATGTCGTAGATAACGGAACGCTTCTGCGACTTGTCTGTCAGCTTAGCACCGAGTTCAGACGCTATTTGCAGGAGTTCGTCCATTTCCATTGCCTCAAGGGCAACCATTGAATACATAGCCATAATAAAATTATGTTAGGGGGATAAAATAAATTCAGATTTTCTGTTCAGACATAGTGCGTCCTTGCTGAATACATACCGCATAGGGCTATAGATAGCCTTCGAACATTTCGTGGCAAGTGAATATGCAGAGCGGGGATGATATATTAGAACAAAATATCGTGCAAAGAAATCGGCTTAAACCGCTTTTTGCGCTGCAAAAGTAGTATCTTTTTACAAAAATATCAAGTTTCGAGGCAAAAAAGTGGGAAAAAACTTTGCGGATGCTGTGAAAATCGCTACTTTTGCACCCGCAAAAACCGATGGTGCCTATAGTTCAGTTGGTTAGAGCGTCAGATTGTGGTTCTGAATGTCATGGGTTCGAGTCCCATTAGGCACCCTTCCTCAGTTAAGCGAAAAAATAAAGATGTTCAATCCTGATAAACAAAGGGTTGAACATCTTTTTTGTTGGAAAATGTTGAGCGGTAAACGGGGCTCGAACCCGCGACCCTCAGCTTGGGAAGCTGATGCTCTACCAACTGAGCTACTACCGCGAAAAAGTTGCGCTCTTCTGCAAAGCGGGTGCAAAGATATGACAACTTTTCTAATTATGAGCAATTAGTTCCAAAAATTCTTCACGCGTCTTCTGTTGGTTGAAGGCTCCGCTGAAGTCGGAAGTGGTTGTGATGGAGTTGTCCTTTTCGACTCCTCGCATCTGCATACACATGTGTCGTGCTTCCACAACGACCATTACTCCGAGTGGTTGTAGGGCTTGCTGGATGCATTCCTTTATTTGCAGAGTCATGCGTTCCTGTACCTGAAGTCGGTGTGAGTATATGTCAACGACTCGCGCTATCTTCGAGAGACCAGTAATGTAGCCATTGGGAATGTATGCGACGTGGGCTTTGCCGTAGAAGGGTAGGAGGTGGTGTTCGCAAAGACTGTAGAAGTTTATGTCCTTTACAATGACCATGTGCTGGTAGTCCTCCTTGAAGCGTGCCGAGTTCAGCACTGCGAGCTGATCCCTGTGGTATCCGCGTGTCAGGTCGAGCATAGCTTTTGCCACACGTTCTGGCGTCTTTAGCAGTCCTTCGCGTGTGGGGTCTTCGCCAATCAGCGATAGGGCTTGGCGCTGCAGGGACATCAGCTGCTCGATGCGCTCTTCCGTTGCGAAAGCAGGTTTTTCTTGTTGAGCCATAGGATAGGGCTATTTAGAAAGGCTGACGTTTGAGCGTACGATGCGTGCTTCCAGTCCGCGCCCGCGAAGCCTCGACACATATCGCTGTGCATCTTCACGTTTTGCGAAGTCGCCAACACGGCATACCCAGTGGGGAGATAAGAAGTGGACGTACGTTGCCAATTCAGGAAATGCTGCACGGCATTTTTGTTGTGCCTGAATGGCAGCTTGCTTGTCAGCGCGCGAGTTTCCTCCAGTGAAAATCTGGATGCGGAAACCTGCGGAGTTGAAGCGGCGGCGTGGTGTGTTCCGACGTGTTGAGGTTTGTGCGCTGCTTGTTTCTGTGCGCGTTGTGTTTTCCTCGTCGGCATTCCCTTGTGCTCTTGTGGCAGCAAGTTCCGTGCGCTTGCTTTTCAGCAGTCGCTCCACTTCGTCGTCCTGAATGACTACGAGCTTACCTCCTGTTGACTGTGCGAAGGATGCCATCGTCGTGGCAAATACGAATAGTGCAAGAATGCTTAGGCGTTTCATGTCGTATGTGTGAAAGTTGGTATATATGGGGAGAGGGTGGTTCCCCTCCCCATATATATAATATAATAATGTGTAGTGAAAAACTTCACCGCAATTATTTCCAAGCGTCAATGATGCCCTTGAAGTCTGCTGCCTTCAGTGATGCGCCGCCAATGAGGCCGCCGTCAACATCGGGCTTCGAGAAGAGTTCCTTAGCATTTGAGGGCTTGCAGCTTCCGCCGTAGAGGATTGTGCAGTTTTCTGCAGCTTCTGCTCCGAACTTCCCAGCAATGGTCTGACGGATGAAGGCGTGCATTTCCTCAGCCTGCTCAGCTGTAGCCGTCTTGCCTGTGCCGATAGCCCAAACAGGTTCGTAGGCAAGTACTACGTGTGCAAACTGTTCTGCTGTGAGGTCGTAGAGAGAGCCTTCGAGCTGCTGGCGTACTACTTCGTTCTGCTTGCCAGCCTCGCGCTCCTCGAGCACTTCGCCGATGCAGAAGATTACCTCCAGGTTGTTGGCAAGTGCGAGGTTCACCTTCTCCTTTAGGATTTCGGCTGTTTCGCCATAGTATGCGCGGCGTTCGCTGTGGCCGAGGATAACGTAGTCTGCGCCTGTGCTCTTTACCATCTCGGCACTAACTTCGCCAGTGTATGCACCGCTGGCCTTGTCGGCACAGTTCTCTGCGCCCAGTCCGATGACGTCCTTGTTGATGACACCAGCTACGCTTGCAAGGTGGATGAAAGGAGTGCAGATGACAACGCCGCAGTTGGGCTTGTCGGCGTTAAGCAATTCGTTGAGTTCTGTTGCGAGTGCAACACCTTCTTGCAGGTTCTTGTTCATTTTCCAGTTACCTGCTACGATTTTCTTTCTCATTTTCTTATGTTTTTTGTTTAGGTTATGTCTAGAAAATAGGTTTATAATACTTTGTATGACGACGAGTAGCAGCAAGGGCAGGCATAGCCATGCAAGCAACTTGCGGAGCGACATCCTGTCGTTTGCCGCAGCGCTGAGGGCTTCTAAGTCTGCCGTATGTCTTGTATCAACGCTTGGCAGGTCGTTGTGGCTCCATTTTGCCACGATGCGTCCGTCCTTGATGAGCATGAGCCCAGGATTTGAGCGTACCATCGCTTTTATCTGCGTGCTTTCGGAGGTTAGGAAACTGTACTCTGCCCCTGTGCGGTCTATCCAGTCGGCGATGTTCTCCTCTTCCTCCTGTGCGATGAGGCCGAAGAACCCTATGCCGTGGTCTGTGCAGTAGTCGAAGAGGTCGTTCACCTGGTCTATGCACCCCTCGTCGGCTTCAGCTTCGTCGGGCAGCGTTAGCAGGAAGGTGTACCCATCCTCGAGCAACAGGCTGTCCTGCACCATCTCGCCTTCGGCATCGCAGAGTATGAGGTTTGCGAGGTCGGTGTAGCTTTCTTCCGACTCGGGGTTGAAGAGTGCCTCGCGCATGCTCCGTCCCGTCTTGAAGTCAGTGAAGTCCACGAGTGGCAGACGGTGGAAAGTGTAAGCCATCAAGGCGGCGAGGAACGCCGCAGCGTATGTGTTTGCAATCCACTGATTGCGCTCAGTCAGTAGTCGTGGGAGTGCCAGAGGCTTCCATGCAAGCCAGCTTGCGGCTGCCAGTAGCACAATGTTCTTTGCCAGCGTCTGCCCATTTGTCAGCTTCAGAGCCTCGCCAAAGCACCCGCAGTCAGCCACGGGGTCGGCGATGAAAGTCCACAGCGTCAGGCATGTCATGCATACCATGAAGACAAGCGTAGTTGCTGTTGTAAGCCTGCGACGTATGCCAAGCAGCAAGTTCAGACCGAGTGTGAACTCCAGTAGGGCGAGTGCGGCCGTGGCGAGTTGCAGTATCAGCGAACTGTCTGCCAGCTGTAGTCCGAAGTACGACGCGTAAGCATTCAGCTTTATGCACATGCCCATTGGGTCGAGTGCCTTTGCAAATCCTGAGAAGAGCAGCGTGGCAGCTACGGCGAGTGCTATGCAGGTGCTGATGATGCTATGCTGGCGTTTCGTCATTGTCGTCTTTCTCTACGACCATCTTTATGAGTGCAAAGGTGGCGTAGTTCATCATGTCCATATAGTTTGCGGCTACGCCTTCAGACACGAGCGTATGTCCGCCGAGGTTTTCTATCTGCTTTGTGCGGAACACCTTCATCAGAATGAGATCCGTGTATGAACTTACGCGCATTAGGCGCCATGCCTCGTCGTAGTCGTGGTTCTTGCGTAGCATAAGTTGCAGGCTTTCCTCGGCGTGGCGTTCGTATTGTGCCAGGGCTTCATCAGGTGTGAGGTCCTCGTTGTCGGCAGTTCCAAGGTCGCACTGTATGAGTCCCACGATGGAGTAGTTGATGATGCCGATGAACTCGGGAACGATGCCCTCCTCGATGAGAGCCTCGCCAGTAGTTTCGAGAGTCCTGATGCGGTTAGCCTTGATGTATATCTGGTCGGTGATGCTGCTGGGACGCATAATGCGCCATGCAGCCCCATAATCGTGGAGCTTTTTCGCGAACAGGTCGTGGCAGATGCGCAGGGCCTCGCGGAATGATGCTTCCGTGCGTGTGTGGTTCATTTATTTATTTCTTCTCAGCGGCTTTCTCCTCAGGTTTGTACTGCTTGTTCAGGCCAGCTATGACGTCGGCAGTGATGTCGAGCCCGTTGCTGGCATACATTACCGTCATCGTTGCTGCACTGTTGGAGAGTATCATGGCATAGCGGCCGTCCTTGTTGTATTCTTTGAGGAATTTTTCGAGCCTTTCCTTGAGTTCCTTATGATAGTCGCTGGTGGCTTGTGCCATCTGCTCCTGGTATTGCGATTCGTGCTGTGCTGCGGTTTGCTGCTGGCGTTCGATGGCAGCCTGTGCGTTGCGTGCCTCCTGCTCGGAGGTGTACTTACCCTGCTGGAGATTCTTCTGGAAGGCCTGTGCTGCGTTCTGCAGAGCCTGTGCCTCTTTTCGGAGCTGAGCCTCGAATCCTGCGCTCTTCTGCTCGAGTGCCTTCTGCTGGTCAACGCAGAACTGGTACTGTGTTGCGAGGCTGTCGATTTCGATGTATGCGATGGTTGTACTCTTCGCCTTCTCCTCAGCCTTGGGGAGTCCGTTGTCCTTTACTTGTGCTGTGTTGGCATCTTTGCTGCATGCAGCCAGCGCGAGTACGCATGCTGTCATCAGGATGAATTTCTTCATTTCTTTTTTTCTCTTGAATTTTCTTCCACCATAGTCCTGCGTTGGCGGCGCTCCATGCGATCCATATGTGTAACGCAGTGTATGCCACGTTTTTGCATATCCTTGTTGCCTTCGATGTGGGTGTGTACGAATCCCTTTCCGAAGAACAGCCTCACGCTTAGAAGTAGCATGCAGATTGCAATTATTCCGAGGATAATGGCGAAAGTATGAAACATTTTATTTACCTTTGAGGCCACAAAAGTACAAAATTCAATAATAATAACACCTATGAACAACGAAAACTTGCAGCCAAAACTGGTTTTTGACTGTTTTGCGGAGGTAAATAAAGTACCTCGACCTTCAAAAAAGGAGGAAAAAATGATAGAATTCCTGCGCCGTTTTGGCGAGGAACTCGGACTCCCTACTAAGGTGGACGAGACGGGCAACGTGGCCATCTCGAAGCCCGCGACTCCTGGTCTCGAGCATCTGCCCGCTGTGATTCTGCAGAGCCACATGGACATGGTGTGCGAGAAGAATGCCGACCGCGACTTCAATTTCGACACTGATGCCATCGAGACATACATTGATGGCGACTGGATGAAGGCTCGCGGCACTACTCTTGGTGCCGACGATGGCATTGGCGTGGCTATGGAGATGGCCATACTGAAGAGCAACGACATCCAGCATGGCCCCATCCAGTGTGTGTTCACTCGCGACGAGGAGACAGGGCTCTCTGGTGCTGAGGGCATGAAGCCTGGATTCATGGAGGGCGACTACCTCATCAACCTCGACTCCGAGGACGAGGGCGAGATATTCGTAAGCTGTGCTGGCGGTGCTACAACGCGCGCCGAGTTCCCCTTCACACTGACGGCGGTGCCCGCTGACTACTATGTCGCGCGTGTTGTGGTGAAAGGCCTTAGCGGCGGCCATAGTGGCGACGATATCAACAAAAACCGCGCAAATGCCAACAAACTCCTCGTGCGCTTCCTCTGCGACGAGATGGAGAAGACAGACCTGCGCCTGCTTGACATTCAGAGTGGCGGCCTGCACAATGCTATCCCGCGTGAGGGAGCGGCTCTCATTGCTGTGCCTGCGTCTTTCCGCGACCAGCTCAGCGCAGACTTGAACCTGCTGCAAGCTGCTGCCGCAGAGGAGTTCGCCGAGACGGAGCCCGATCTTGCAATGCTCTTAGAGAGTGCCTCTGCCGAGCGCCTTGAGGCTCAAGATGTGGAAGAGATGCGCCGCATGCTGCTCAGCCTGCGTGCCGTACATCATGGCGTATATGCCATGAGCCAGACCATCCCTGGATTTGTTGAGACCAGTTCCAACCTCGCCAGCGTCCGCCTGCAGGATGGCGTCGTGCGTGTTGTGACAAGTCAGCGCAGCAGCATCATGAGCAATCGCCTGAACATGTCGGCAACGGTGCGTGCAGCCTTCCAGCTTGGTGGTGCCACGAAGGTCGAGACGGGCGAGGGCTATCCTGGATGGGCTACAAACCCAGACAGCCTGCTTGTGAAGAAAGCCGTCGAGAGCTACAAGCGCCTCTTTGGCAAGGAACCCGTCGTGAAAGGCATACATGCAGGCTTGGAGTGCGGCTTGTTCAGCGTTAAGTACCCGCATCTGGACATGGTGAGCTTCGGCCCCACGCTGCGTGGCGTGCACAGCCCCGACGAGCGCCTGCTCATCCCCACAGTACAGATGGTGTGGGACCACCTGCTCGACCTGCTGAAAAACATCTGATTCATTCACGAATTTTTGCACCGCTGACAATGAAGAAGTTAATATCAATCTTCGTCGTGCTGCTCGCTGTGATGGGCACCATGACGACGTTCACCTCCTGCGACGAGGAGACCACGAAGGAGTTCTTGATGGACTTCTACCTCGTACAGGCCGAACGCTACGATGCCGCAATGGTAAAAACCTCAGAAGGTGGCAGTTACGAAAAGTGGCAGACCCACTTCCAGAGCGATACCAAGGCGAAGAACACGAGCATCAAGTTCAACGGCAACAATTTCACCTGCGAACTCACGGGCTTGTTTGCTCCAGAGAAGAACCCCTGCACATTTAGCGCCAAGGGCGATTATGTCACCATCCAGTGCGACGGCAAGGACTTCATCCGCATGACAATCATCGAGCCTGGGAGCGATGTCCTCGAGGCGAAAGTGGAGGTTATGGGCAAGAGTCCGCTGTGGGTTAAGTTCAATCGCATCCTATCAGAATAACCGCTTCTAAAACCACACGAAAATGCGGGGCGAAAGCATGTGCGCTTTCTCCCCGCATTATGTTTTTGCGTGTACGCGTGTTCATTTCAATATCTTTTTATTACTTTTGCGCCCAAATTGTGTGCTATGAGCATAGTAATCCTTGGAATAGAGTCCAGTTGCGACGATACTGGAGCCGCTGTCATGCGCGATGGCGAACTGCTGTCGAATGTGACGGCATCGCAGAAGGTACACGAGGCCTACGGAGGCGTTGTGCCTGAGTTGGCGAGCCGTGCACATCAGCAGAATATCGTTCCCGTCGTGGATCAGGCTCTGAAGCAGGCAGGCGTCACGCTGGATGAGCTTACGGCCATTTGCGTCACCTTCGGCCCTGGGCTAATGGGCTCCCTCCTCGTGGGTGTCAGCTTCGCCAAAGGCTTGGCAATGAGCCTCGGCATACCGCTTATCGAGGCAAATCACCTGCAGGGACATGTGCTGGCGCACTTTATAAAGAGCCCCCTGCGGGTTCCTTTCCTCTGCCTGCTCGTCTCTGGTGGCAACTCGCAGATAATCAAGGTGAACGCCTATAACGATATGGAGATTCTCGGCCAGACGATAGACGATGCAGCGGGAGAGGCTATGGACAAATGCTCGAAGGTCATGGGTTTTGGATACCCTGGCGGCCCCATCATCGACCGCCTCGCACGGCAGGGAAACCCCGACGCCTACCATTTCTCGAAGCCCAACATCGCAGGCCTCGACTACAGTTTCTCAGGGCTGAAGACGTCGTTCCTCTATTTCCTCCGCGACCAGCAGAAGGAAGACCCGCAGTTCGTCGAGCACCACAAGGAGGACCTCGCGGCCTCGCTCGAGAAGACCATCGTGGAGATACTGATGAAGAAGCTCAAAATGGCAGTCAAGCAGACAGGCATACGCCGCGTTGCCCTCAGTGGCGGCGTGAGTGCGAACACAGCCCTGCGGCAGGCATTCCTGAACCAGCAGAAAGCAGGCAACTGGGAAGTGTTCATACCCCCCTTCAGCTTCACCACCGACAATGCAGCAATGATAGCCGTTACAGGCTACTACAAATACCTCGACAAAGACTTTGCCACCATCGACAAGGCGGCATATTCGCGAACAACAATCTAAAACAATGTGTCATGTCTGTTGCAATCCCCTTGCAACACCAAATAAACGACTAAACAATGGACTTAGACCTGAAGCTTGCCAGCAAGGAGATAAACCAAATCCTCTGGAAAACGAAAAAGACTCTCTCGACAGCCGAAAGCTGCACGGCGGGACGCATATCCACCATCATCACCGCAGCCCCAGGCAGCAGCCAGTACTATCGTGGCGGACTATGCTGCTACTCAGAAGAGATAAAGGCTCAACTGCTCAGCGTACCCATCGAGATGATGGCGGCGCAGACACCTGTGTGCGAGGATGTTGCAAGACAGATGATAATCGGCGTAAATCGCCTCTTCGGCACCGACTATGCCGTAGCAGTCACGGGATATGCAGGCCCAGGCGGCTCGCCAACGGGGAATGTCCTCGTAGGCACAATCTGGATAGCAGTAGGGCAGGAGGGGAATATCGTGACACGCTGCCTTACTGAGGACAATGGGCGCGACCAGAACCTCGCCTCGGCAACGTCCGTAGCCATACACATGCTCCTCGACTACCTGCGCGAAGTCTGCCCAAAGAAAGTCGAAGAAGAAGACTGACAAACAAGCCGCCCGGCAAGCACTCTGCAACTTCAGCGACAATAGCGCGAGAAGGGCTCTTTGCGAAAAAAGTGCAAAATTTTTTTGTGCGTAACGAAACTTTGTAGTACCTTTGCACCTCGAATTGGGCATAGACCTCATAAGTATACTATAAAACAATAAGATAGAAATGTCTAAGATTTGTCAAATCACAGGAAAGACCGCGATGGTCGGTAACAATGTCTCCAAGTCGAAGCGCCGCACAAAGCGCACATTCGATGTGAACTTGTTCTATAAGAAGTTCTACTATGTGGAGCAGGAATGCTGGATTAACCTCCGCGTCAGCGCGGCTGGTCTCCGCTACATTAACAAAGTCGGACTTGACACCGCGTTGAACAACGCCGTAGCCAAGGGATATTGCGACTGGAAGGATATTAAAGTAATTGGATAACACCTCGAAGCACTATGGCAAAGAAAGTAAAAGGTAATCGCGTGCAGGTTATCCTCGAATGCACCGAGATGAAGGAAAGCGGACTCCCTGGCACGTCACGCTACATTACGACCAAGAATCGTAAGAACACGACTGAGCGCCTGGAGTTGAAGAAGTACAACCCCATCCTTCGCCGCATGACAGTACACAAGGAAATTAAGTAATCTCACACACCATAACATTATAAGACTATGGCAAAGAAAGCAGTCGCAACCCTTCAGGAGGGTAAGACAGACGGACGTTCCTACACGAAGGTCATCAAGATGGTGAAGAGCCCCAAGACGGGTGCATACATCTTCGACGAGAAAATGGTTCGCAACGAGGACGTACAGGGCTTCTTCAAGAACTAATCACCACACACAACTCCATACAAAGAGAGGACATACCCATTGCGGTGTGCCCTCTTTTGTTATACGCTTTTACACAGCAAATTTTACCACTTTAATAAGGAAGATACACCATCGTATTACTGAGTTCGTTTGAGGGTTGAAGGTTTAGAGTTTAAAGTAGTCTTAGTGTTTTTCTATGTTATAAGATATCTGTGAGACGAAACACCCAAATCTTCAATCGAAGTCCGAGAATTTTTCATCAAGATGCGAGTATTTTTCATCGAGATGCGAGAATTTTTCATCGAGATGCGATAAAGATGGTTTTTCAAGCCTTCTGCTTTAAGATGCAAGCATTACTACAATAAAACATGCCAGAATCTTGCACTTCTTGCACCCGCTACTGAAACTCAGACGGTTACGTTAAATAATCTTGCACCTAAGTTGCACCCATCCTGCACCCCGGCTGGGGTTTGGGTGCAAGAAGGGTGCAGGATGGGGTGCAGGATTCTGAGGGCTAACTGCCTGATAATGAGTATTGGGTGCAAGAAGTGCAAGATTCTGGCGGGTTTTACCTATTGTCAACAAAAACAAGTTTTAATGTCTAACCGAATCAACTATTTTAAGGTTTTAGACATATTAGTGGTCAACCTAAATCAGGCAACCACACATAGCTGAAACAAATTTCGCCATATTTTTCATGTTTTGAGAACAAAAAATGCCCCGAAAAAGAGTAAAAATGGCGAAGAACCTACACTACCTACACTATACCTACACTCCTAACAACTTAAAAATCAATGAGTCTTGCAGTAGTGTAGGAAGTGTAGGTATTTTTTGAAAAACTAATGTTGACAATATCCGGGCTGTGCTTGGACGGGATGTGTGCGATTACTTTTTTAGGAACTTGAAGGCGAGGAAGCCGAGGATGCCCAGAAGTGCAGCGGAGCAGACGCCGAGGAAGAATAGAATGAAGGCGCCTTGGGACGAGCCGCTTTCCGCAGGAGTCTGCTCGTTGGAGAAGAATTCTGAGCCAGCGTTGTTAAGTGTGGCGTTGCTAGCGGAGGACGTGGAGCCTGATGGCGAGGCTTCGTGGGAGTGTAGGAGTTCGTTGGCACGCTGTATGAGTTGCTCCTTGTTGGGGTTGTCCTGGTAACCCACTTGCAGTTTCCCCAGCCCTTTGCAGCCCAGGCATTGGCCCGAACCTCCACATACGCGGCAGAGGTCATCGTCGAGGGATACGTTCATGTAGCCGCCGCACATCTGGCAGTCGCCTGTTCCGTTGCAAGCTGTGCAGGTCTGGTACACGGGCACTTGCTGCATGGCTTCTTTTATGAGTTCCTCGTAGGCGAAGAATTCCTCGGGGCTCAGGTTGAACTGTTCCATCAGGTCGTTGGCGTTGTCGGCGTACCTCGCGTTGTCCCTTGCCTCGCGCTGCATCTCGCTGGCCGATTGTGCTATCCTGCCAGAGCCGTTGCACCTGCCGCACGTCAGCTCGCTATGTCCAAATGGGTGTCCCGAACCTCCGCAACTGGGGCATGTCTTGGTGCCGCTCTGCGCCTCTATTGTCGTGAAGATGCTCAGTGCGAGCAGTGTTAGCATTAGTCTTTTCATTTTCATTTACTTTTTTTAGTGACGAGCTCTTTAATCTGACGATTTGACTATTTACTATCTGACTATTTTCTGACAATAGATTAAAATTGTGAAATCGTAAATAGTCAAATAGTCAGGTAACAAGGATAGTCAGATCAGATTACGTTGTTACCCAAAATGCGGCAAGTCCGACGAGGAAGCCGAGGAACACCTTGGGGAGAATATGGCGCGCGTACCAGCGCAGTTGGATGCCTTCCATGCGCCAGAGGGCAAAGCCGCCCATAGTGCCAAGCGTGAGCATGGAGCCGCCAACGGCGGTGCAGTAACTGAGCAGGGGCCAGAAGAGACCGTCGGGGGCGAAGGGGGTGCCTTCGACGGTTCCTTGTGCAAATGTGGCCATATTGCCAAGCAGTATGGGCACGTTGCCAAAGACAGAGGAGGCCGCGGCGGAGGCGGCTCCGAGGACGTAGATGTTGGAGCAGTGGGCCTCGGCAAAGTCCTGTAGCGTGGGAAGTACTCCGCACTCGTTAACAGCGCCCACTGCCAGCGTCATGCCGATGAAGAAGAGCAGGTTCTGGACGTTTTGGTACTGCAGGGCGAGTGGCAGGCGCTTTCCCACCATGACGTCGCTGCGCAGCAGTTTGCGGTTGCAGAGTTCGTTGACAATCCAGAGCACACCCAGCACGCACAGGGCGCCGAGGAAAGCGGGCAGGTGCGTCAGGCGGTGGAACGTGGGTATGAACCAAAGTCCCCCTATGCCTACGAGCAGCATCAGTGCGCGCTGCCAGCGGCTCAGCACGGTGTCGTCGCCACGATAGGGAGGATGTGTGCGTACGAGTTGCATGGTGCGGGGCATGCGGCGATGTATTAGCAGGCAGACAGTCAGCAAGGTCAGCAAGGCGGGCAGCACGATGTGGCCGCTGTATAGCGTGGGCGTGATGAGCGACTTCGACCATAGGGCGAGGCTCGTAGTGTCGCCAATGACGGTGAAGGCGCCTCCGCAGTTTGCGGCAAGCACGATGACGGCGCCAAAGTACCACCGCATGCGCCTTTCAGCCACCAGCGTGTGCATGATGCCCAGCATGACGCATACCGTCGTGAGGTTGTCGAGGTTTGCGGAGAGCAAGAATGTGATGCTCGCCACGCCCCAGAGGAAGCGCTTGGGATACTTCGTGTAGAGGGCTTCGTGGATGAAGTCCAGGCAGCCGTTGTTGTTCAGCACCTCGACGATGCTGGTTGTGGCCAGTAGGAACAGCACGACGTTGGCAGCCTCGAAGGTGTAGCGCACGAAGATGTTGTTGGCTACGAAGTCCTTGACGGCGCCTGTCGTCATCTGGCGCTCGCCGAGGAAGTCCTGCAGTTCGCCTGAGTGCCAGGAGGTTACGAAGTCCGTGCCCCACATGATGTAGAGCAGCCAGCATGCCGCAGCGGCAAACATAGCCACCGCGGCCTTGTTCATTCGGTTCAGCTGCTCCGTTGCGATGAGCAGGAGCGCGAGGCAGAAGATGAAGAGAATACCTATTGCCATCTGATTTCTGTGCTAATGTCTTGCTTTCAAGCCGCGAAGATATATGTTTTAATTTGAAAATGGCACGCTGCAAAGTTGAAAAATTCAAGATTGTGTATAAAAAATGCGGGCAAAAGCCTCCCAAGCTTAAAATAATAATGTACCTTTGCGGCGCAATATACGAAAACGTGCCAACGTTGCATCTGGGGCAGACTGGATTTGACAGCGGGACGAGATGGTATGTAAGCACGCAGTGAGCCTGGGAAGTAGTCACTATAATCACGGCTTTCCAACAATTTAACTGGCAACAACAGCTATGCTCTCGCTGCCTAACCGAAGTACAGTAGGTTACTGGCCTAATCTTGGCACAAGGTGCTGAGACGAGACGTCACCCCGAAGCTCCCGCTCCGAAGCTCGCGGACATGGTGGCGCAGGAAATCGGAGATAAGCGCCGCTGGCCTCGCAGCGACGACGAAAACTTGCAGAGGATAAGGCCCTGTCACGATGGTTCTGGTCAGGACATGGCACGAAAACCAAAACAGAACTAAGCGTGTAGAAAGCATATGGTTTCCCCGTTTGGACGAGGGTTCGATCCCCTCCTGCTCCACCGACACATGCTGAAAATCAGTGTTTTACAAGTTTGGTCTTGCTGGCGGTTTGTAATTTTGCAAACAAGATTGTGAGAATAGACTGTGCCTCAGCAATTCGAGTGAACTTGATTGCGTTCGGCTTGCATTGTCCTTGCGGCAAAATTCGGAACAATATGAAAACATCAGTTGTCATAGCAGTAGCCTTGGGAGTCGCCGTCGTCGTGGTGCTTCTGGTTCTGATGGCCGTCATCGTTTTTCAGCGGTGGCGCATCTCCGACAACAATGCGCACCTGAAATCGTTTCTCGACGAGAACATGTAAATGCGGGACAAGTTGCGCAAGTATGAAACATTATACCCCCCCCTTAAACATTAATTATACATTAATTATCTTAAACATTAATTATTATGAGAAAGATTTTTGTAATGGCAGTATTTGCTTGCTTTGCAGCAATGAATCTGAACGCTCAGTCCGAAGAGACGGAAAGCAATATCGAGAAGATGAATCGCCTGACAAAGGCGGCAGACGATAACCCCACGGACTGGAAAGCCCAATTGGAGGCGGGCGACTTCCTGCTCGACAAGGAGAATGGGGTGTACAACCATTCTCAGGCTATGAAATACTATGAGCGTCTCTTTCATCTTGCCACGGACTATAACAAGGAGATACCCGAGTCAGTGATTGGTAAGACGGGGTTCGTGCTGGCGATGTTGTCGGTGGCTCCCGAGAAAGATGACCTGGACCTCGCCTTGTTCTACATAGACGCGATGAGGTATGCCAACTCGGTGGGCGTGGATTTAGGCGAAGGCTACACATACATGCCCGACTTCATGGGTGTGCTCTACAGTAAGATGAAAGGCGAGGGGGAAAGGTCGCTGTATTACATGACAGAGCTTCGCGAGAGGCTGACCAATGAAAAGATGGAGGGAATAGAGTACACGGACTGTATGACGGCTATGCTGTACGACGAGCTGATGTCGAAATACAAGGAGATGTTCGGCGACAAACTCCTGGAACTGACCATCAAAGGAAAGAAGTACATCGCACTTTCCATGAACGAGTGGAACATTGAGAAGCCTTTAGCGGGGTGGATGAAGGAAACGGAAGAATCCCAAAATTCGATATACTATTGCTGTGACGACGGCAAGGTGATCGACGACATGCACGGCCAGATGGACTTCTCTTTCGATGCTGGCAATAACGGCATCAAGCCGAAGGACACCTCAAATGTGCGGCTGATTACCGTCACGCCCGAGCGCCGCCAGCAGTTGGTCGAGGCATACCGCAAATACATGAAGAAGTCAAAGAAGAACAAGAAATAAGACCTTCCCCGACCCCTTCGATGGAGGGGAGGAGAGACCCCGCCCTACCCCTCCCCTTGTGGGAGGGGAGGAGCAGCAATCATTATGAATGTGAAATTCAAGATGCCCAAGTTCGGGCGC
>JAEEGL015609225.1_pt1 | contig 20112 bp, 20 predicted proteins | sample 9134231 | NCBI WGS metagenome assembly JAEEGL01 (sample SAMN16246548, study PRJNA631951) | gut metagenome | biome: gut microbiome; feature: rumen; material: fiber-attached | host: Bos | place: Iran: Karaj | collected 2018-10
AAGCGGTTTTTCTTTATGCTATAGGTCAATAATCATCACTAAACAACCATCACAATAATAGAATTTATGTGAATCGACCAACACTATCTTATGGCGGAGCAAGAGGGATTCGAACCCTCGCACCAGTTACCCGGTCTACTTCCTTAGCAGGGAAGCCTCTTGAGCCTCTTGAGTATTACTCCATACCAAGTACGCTATTTCATTATATATTAATTAGACTTTCATGTCAATTAAAAACTAGCCTTTTTGATAATAAAAAGCACGGTTTCTAACCGTGCTTATTTTAATTAAATTGCCATTAATTTTTCTTCTATTTCCTTTTCAATTTCAGGATGATCTAATAAGTATTGCTTAGTATTCTCTCTACCTTGACCAATTTTAACTCCATTGTAGCTAAACCAAGCACCACTCTTATGAATAATATCATATTCAGAAGCTAAATCAACGATTTCACCTTCCTTAGAAATACCCTTACCATAGATAATTTCTACCTGGCAAGATTTAAATGGTGGAGCAACCTTATTTTTAACAACCTTTATATTAGTAATATTACCTAAAACACTTGAGCCATCCTTAATTGCTTCTCCTTTTCTTATTTCCATTCTAACAGAAGCAAAGAATTTTAATGCTCTACCACCAGTTGTAGTTTCTGGGTTACCAAACATAACTCCAACCTTTTCTCTAATTTGGTTAATAAAAATCGCAACACAATTTGTCTTAGAAATTAAACCAGACATCTTTCTCATTGCTTGACTCATTAATCTAGCATGTAAACCTACATGGTTATCACCCATTTCACCATTTAGTTCTGCCTCTGGAACTAGGGCAGCAACAGAATCGATAACAATAATGTCAACACTACCAGATTTAATTAATGCTTCAGCGATTTCTAATGCTTGCTCGCCTGAATCAGGTTGAGATAAGATTAAATTCTCTGTATCTACTCCTAAATTCTTAGCATAAACAGGATCTAGGGCATGCTCTGCATCAATAAACGCAGCATAGCCGCCTTCCTTTTGTGCATTTGCAATAGCGTGTAATGCAAATGTTGTTTTACCTGATGATTCAGGTCCATAAATTTCGATAATTCTTCCCTTAGGGTAGCCTCCTACTCCAAGAGCCTTATCTAAGGAAATTGAACCAGTAGGGATAACCTCAACCTTTCGGTCGATATTATCGCCAAGTCTCATTACTGAGCCTTTGCCAAATTCCTTTTCAATTTGCTTCATTGCCGCCTCTAGGGCAGCTTTTCTATCAATATCAGCCATATTAATATATACCTCCAATATAATATTAGTCAAAAAATTCTAAAATTTTGGAAAAAATTTTTAAATTGATTCAAAAATTACCTTTCTAGCACGATAAACATACCTAAAACCAGAAATAACAGTAAATAAAATACCTACATACATTAATACCATTCCGATATATCCAAATAATAAAAGGCCCTCACCATTTAAGTCAATTTGCCATAGGAATAAGAATACTAGAGCGAACATTGTAACAAATGTTTTAATCTTACCAAACATATCTGCCGCAATTGTTTCACCCTTGCCTGCACAAATAAATCTAACACCATCTACTATTAAATCTCTACATAGAATTAATATTAAGCCCCAAGCTGGCATAAACCACCAATATTTAGTGTTTGCCATTTGTAAGCATAAAATAACCATTGCACTTGTTACTAGCATTTTATCAGCTAACGGATCAGCAAATTTACCAAATGTAGTAACTAAATTATATTTTCTTGCAATCTTACCATCTAAGAAATCAGTAATTGAAGCTACTGCGAAGATTATAAGATTAATAAAATTAGCCATTGTTAATCCACAATTAAACATATAATGATTGTTTAAATAAGGAATAAAAGCTACTATTACCATTGCTGGTACTAATATTATTCTTAACAATGTTAATTTATTAGGTAAAGTCATAAAAATTCACATTCTTTCTACTAAATCAAATAACAAAAATATTATAACATATATGATACTAATTTATCAAATAAATTAGCCTAATGATATTAACGTATTTTTATCTATTTTAATTAATATTAATATCACTACTATTTTCTATATATACCCTACTATCAAAGCTATCCTTAAAGCTATCATCTACATTTAATTCAAAATGATTTACATTAATATTTTTAGCACCATTAAAATAAATTCCTGAAGCCTTTCTTTTAATTAAATATTCATCCTTAAAATAAGGTCTTAAATCGTAATTACCTCTTTCAAATGTAGTAATAGATTTTAAATTTAACTTTATATCATTAAATATAATATTTGATATATTATTTTCTCCATATATAAATATTCCATTTTCAGCAGTCATATTTATATTATCGAATTTAATATCTTTAATATATCCTAGCTTAGTGTCTTCTCTTCTTCTTACGCTTGTAATGAAGATTGGCTCTCCCTTTCCCCACCATTCAAGCGGATGGAATCTTTGAGTTTGAATTGTAATATTAGAAAAATTAATATTATAAATATTACCTTCATCTCTTAATTGGAATGATAATCCTCTATTTGTGTTATGAATATTGATATTTCTTACAGTAATATCATGCATATCTGAACATGATTCACTACCGAATTTAACACCAGCACTTGTTGATACAAATTCACAATTTTCAACTAATATGTTTTCTGTATCTCCATATTTCATATTGTTTTGTGTAGTCTTAAAGACAACACAATCATCTGCAGATTCAATATAACAATTTCTAATTACTAAATTCTTTGAATGATCAGGATCTATTCCATCTGTACATGCAAATTTTCTATTATTTTTAATGCTTATGTTTTCAATTAATCCATCACTACAGCCAATTAAGTGGATTGTCCAAAATCCACTTCTTTGAATATTAATTCCAGTAATTGAAAAATTATGACAATCTTCTAAATATAGTAATGGTACTCTCGGGTAAAACTTACCATCAATATGATGATCATTTTGCTTACCATAAAATATTTCTTCATTACCATCTATAATACCTTCACCACTAATTTTGATATTATTTAGCTTATATCCATATAAAAAGAATTTAGAAGGTAGACCATTATAGCTACAATCCTTATATGTAGGAATCTTTATTTCTTCAAATTCTTTATTATCTAAATAATTAAAATCAGATAAATTAGATGATGCCTTAAGCATTGAATTCTTTTCAAAATATAATTCAATATTATCCTTTAAAATAATCATTCCACTAACATATGTTTTATTAGCACTAAAAACTAGCCTTCCACCGCCATTTTTGTTAAGCAGAGAGATAGCCTCGTTTATAGCTTTAGTAGTATTTTCGTATTTATTTAAATAAGAATCTAGCTCTATAATCATATATTTTTCCTTTCCTTAAAAATTAATTTTTAATATGATAAATTTTTTACTTGCACTTAAATACATTATTTGTTATAATTGTTGTTGCATGCGATAGCGGAGGTGAAATCATGGCAAACATTAAACAACAAATCAAGCGTATCCGTACAAATGAAAAGGCTAGACAAGCTAACCAATCATTTAAATCATCATTAAAGTCTGCAATCAAGGCTGTATATGCTGCTGTTGAAGCTAAGGACGTAGAAAAGGCTACTACTGCTTTAAATTTAGCTTATAAGAAGTTAGATAAAGCTGAAGCTAAGCACATCGTTCACAAAAATTATGTTGCAAGACATAAAGCTGAATTAGCAAATGCTGTAAATACACTTAAGTAATATTATAGATTAAAAGAGATTGATGCCAATCTCTTTTTTTATTTTATATTTGTTGTTCTGCTTTTTTTCTGTTCTCTTCTCTCGTTATTGCAATTAATCTTAAAATTGCGCCAACAAGACCAATTCTAGACATAACAGCACCTAATATTATTAATACAATAGTAAAAGCCTTTGATTCTGATGTTGCACCAACGAAACAAAATACTCCATATAAAACACTTAGGAATGCGAATACAAAGCCGACAATAGCGACTACTCTATATATCGATAATAATAATTCTGCTTCTAAGAATACAAAGCTTGGTGCTCCTTCTGCTTCAAGGTTCTCTATGAAATTAATAAATACTGAATTAAAAATCAGTAAAAACAAACCAGATAATAAATATTCTACGCAAGCTATGACACATAATGCGCCTGAAACTATTAATAATATTTGACTCGCCTTTTTCATAATTTTACCTCAACAAATATAATTCCAAGCCTAAGTTGGCATCAATTTTTCCGCTTTTAATATTGTAATCTAGATTGATTAGCTCATCTAGATTTCTTTTTATTTCTTCTAGTGATACCTGTTTAGAGTTTTTCATCATATAATATGCTTTTCCATTACTAACATTAAATAAATTAATAATAGATTGCTGATCAGCTCCACCCTTTACTAGAATGCTTACATCATACATTTCTTGAAATTTATTTAATAACATACTAATAATAAATGTAGGCTGAATATTTTCGATTTTAAAATCGCTATATATTTTGAATATAGCTTTTTTATTTTTATTAAGCACCATATCAATTAATGAATATATATTATCATCTAATGGCTGCTTAATCATATTTGTTACATCTGATACTGAAATATGCTTTTTATCATATTTAAATGAAATTAATATATCTAAATTATTTCTTAGATTAGCCATATTAACTGAATAATTAATTAATTGAGTTAATGCTTGCTCATCTATTGTAAATTCATTTTTAGTTAAATAATCCATTGAATATTTATCTAATGGAATATTTTTAATTCTAATATCAAAGAAAATACAATACTTCTTTAATCTAGATATATTATCATCCTTTAAATCTAATTTATTTATTTCTGTAAAGATTACAACATTATTTGAATCCTTGTCATTTAATACCTTTAATAGCTCTGTAACCTTCTTTTCAGAAGCCTTTGCTAGATTATTTGTAGATTTAACAACAACAAATTTAGGGTTATCAAATAATGATATAGTTGAGATATCATCAATAATGCTATAAATATCATCATCTTCTAGATCATATTTGATAACATCAAAATCTAATTTATAGCTATTATTAATTTCTATTATTTTATCATTCAATGCTTCAATATCATCTGAAGAGATTAGATAATTATACATTATTAGCTCCTTTTAATACTTTTTATATAATCAATTAATTCTTTAGAAAAATCAGTTTTTCTAGCCATATATCTCCAGTTTCCAGTTGGAGTGGCAGGAATATTCATTCTTCCATCAAAATCAGTTAATCCTAAATAATCCTGTAATGGAACAATGACATATTTAGAATTTTGCTTCATTGCAAATTCAATAATCTTTAAATTAGGCCTATCTAAGAATTTAATATTACAAATCTTATCTACAAGCTGTTTAGCTTCATAGCTAAGCTCATAATAAAATGACATTATTGTTTGGTTATCATGAGTTCCTGTATAAAATACATTATTTTCAGGATAGCCCTTCTTTAATGGTACCTTCTTTAAATCTCCTAATTCAAATTGGAATATATTCATTCCAGGGTAATTACAATCCTTTAATAGCTTATTAACATCTGGTGTTAAGAAGCCTAAATTTTCAGCTATAATCTCAGCATTAGGGCATTCCTTATTAATTGCTTTAAATAAAGAATAGCCAGGGCCCTTAACCCAAACACCATTTCTCGCATTTGGCATACCATATGGAATTGAATAATATCCGGCAAAGCCTCTAAAATGATCTATTCTTAAAATATCAAATAGCTTAAATGAATGCTTTACCCTCTTAATCCACCATGAATATTTATCATGCTTCATATATTCCCAATTATATAAAGGATTTCCCCATAATTGTCCATCAGCATTGAAATAATCAGGTGGACAACCAGCTACATTAACTGGTGTTAAATTAGGATTTAATTCAAATTGAATTGGTGCTGACCAAACATCAACTGAATCATATGCACAATAAATTGGCATATCACCTACTATTTTAACATGCTTTTTATTAGCATATTTCTTTACATCAAGCCATTGCTTGAAGGCAATGAATTGAATGAATTTATATTCTAATATTCTATTAGCATATTCACCCTTAACCCAATCAAGTGATGAAGGATTTCTATATTTAAAATCATTGTACCAATCATACCATGCTTTACTCTCTTGTTCATCCTTTAATACCATATACATAGCATAATCATCTAGCCAATAATCATTTTCTGCAATGAATTTTTCAAATTCTTCTTTATATTTATCCTTCTTTTCAAATGCCTTATGTAGCATTATAAATACATAATTATTGATATTTTCAAATTCACACTTATTTGTATTTCTAACAGGAGGTAGGTCAGATTCTTCAATTAGTCCTTCTAAAACTAATAAATCAGGATCAATAAAATAAGGATTTAAGGCAAATGCGCTTAATGCTGAATATGGACTATCACCATAAGATGTAGGACCTAATGGTAATATCTGCCATAGCTTAACGCCTGACTTAGATAGGAAATCGATGAAATCATATGCTGATTTGCCAAATGTTCCACAGCCATATTTTCCTGGTAAGCTTGATACATGTAATAAGATTCCAGACTCTTTCATTTTACCTCCTCCATTATTTCTTTCATTAATTTTTTATCTTCTTCGCTAAATTCATAATTATCTAATAACTCAGGTCTCTTTAAATATGTCTTCCTTAAAGCTTCTTTTCTTCTAAATTTAGCTATTTCCTTATGATTTCCTGATAATAATACATCAGGTACTCTCATACCCTCGAAATCAATAGGTCTAGTGTATTGTGGATATTCTAATAATCCATTAGAAAATGAATCATCCTCATGTGATTCCTCTCTAATAGCACTATCTAATAATCTAATAATAGAATCAGATATAGCCATAGCTGGAATCTCTCCACCAGTTAACACAAAATCACCAATAGATATTTCTTCATCAACAAAAGATCTTATTCTTTCATCAAATCCCTCATAATGACCACAAAGAATAACTAATTCTTCATATTCTCTTAGCTCGTATGCCTTCTTTTGGCTATATTTTTCTCCCTGTGGAGTCATCATAATAACATGAGATTTTTCATTTGTATTAGCTCTTAATGCTCTTACTACAACATCTACAGCTAAAACCATTCCAGCTCCACCACCACATGGTGTATCATCAACATGATGATGCTTTTCCAAAGAATAATCTCTAATATCTACACATTCAATTTCACAAATTCCTTTATCTATTGCCCTTTTAATAATAGATTCATTAATAAATCCATTAAACATCTCAGGGAATAGGGTTAATATTTTTATTTTCAAAATAATCCCTCTATTTCATTGATTATTATTCTATCCTCTAATACTTCCTTAATGAATTCATTCATAATGATTGGAATTAAAACTCTTTTACCCATCTTAGTAATAACTACTAAGCATTTATTCTTTGGGTATTCTTCAATATCTCTACAGGTACCTTTTAATTCTCCTTTTTCATTATAAACATCCTTATCTATAAGCTCGTTATAATAATATTGTCCCTCAGGAAGCTTTTCTCTATCTAATTCAGATACACATAAATAGTCACTATGGTATTTTTCTATTAAATTGATATCATTCATACCCTTAAAGCATAAAAGATAATATTCGCCAAATTCACGAACATTTTCAAGCTCTACCTGGATATATTCATCGTTATGTAATATATATAGCTTGTTGCCGTTATAAAAACGATCAAAATCAGTCAATGATTGAATTTTCATATCGCCCTTAATTCCGTGCGGCTTTAAAATTTTTCCACATTTAAAATATTTCATAAATTCGACCTCATATAGTAAAATTATATCATAATTTTAGACGAAAATAAAAGGATTATGACTAAATTGTCATAATCCCTCGTTACTACTTTTCTAGAATATCTAAATGTATTCTCTTTCCTTCTTTAGAAGCTGCAGCATATAATACTGTTCTAATAGCCTTGGCAGTTTGACCGCCCTTACCGATAACTCTTCCTAAGTCGTTAGAATTCACATAAGCTTTATAGCTTAAGCTCTCATCACTTGAAATATTTTCAATTGTAACATCACTAGGATATGCCACTAAAGGAAGAATTAAATTTTTAATTAACTCTTCAAAATTAATCATTGTAGCACCTCCTACTTAGAAATAACTTTATTAGCAATTAAAATATTTTTTACAGTGATAGTAGGTTGAGCACCCTTAGCTAACCATGCTTGAATCTTTTCAGCATCTAATGTTACTGTAGCAGGTTCAGTTGTAGGAATATATGTTCCTAAAATTTCTAAGAATTTACCATCTCTAGGAGATCTAGAGTCAGCTGCAACAATACGATATTTAGGAGCTTTATGAGCACCAAATCTTTGTAATCTAATTTTAACCATTGTGATACACTCCTTTTCTTAATTAATACAAAACAATTATATCATATAAAAATAAGGTGTCAAGTATTTTTTCTTGACATCTTTATAATTCTATTGAAATTGATTTTTTTATATCCTCAAAATCATTTTTTAATATTTCATCAAGCTTTGATTGAATAGCTAAATATTCTTTTACTTCTTCTTTATTATATAATTCCTTTTTAGCATTTAAATATTTATTTCTTATACCATCCTTATCAGGATAATATTTATTATTTTTAGATTCCAAATATAATTCTTCTATTCTTTTAAAATTATTTATTTCTTTCATATATTTATCATCTATTATTTTCTTTAATTCTAATAATCTTTTAAAATCTGATGTATCCTTTAATTCATTAAAATATTTTTCTGAATATTCCATAATTATAACCTCTTTTTTTATTATACAATATTTTTTGCAATAAAGGTATTTATATGCTATAATTCTTGCTGGTGATTATTTATGTATTTAGAGTGCAACATTGTTAAAGAAGGCACTCCTTCTTTAAATGAAAAATGTGAAAAAATAAAACTTCCATTATCAGATGATGAAAAATCTTGTATTAAACAAATGTATGAATATTTAATTGTATCTGAAAATGAGGAGTTATCTAAAAAATATGGTATTAGACCTGGTGTAGGTATTGCAGCACCCCAGGTTGGTGTAAATAAAAGAATGTTTTGTATGAACGCTACAGATTTCTTAGATGAAAAGAAAAAGAAATATATGTATGCGATCATTAATCCACAAATTATTGGAAATACTGAAGAAATGACATACCTACCTGATGGTGAAGGCTGTCTTTCAGTAACAAGAGATACTGAAGGGTTAGTTACACCAAGATATTATGGCATTAAAGCAAAAGCTATAATCTTTGATTATAAAACAGAAAAATGTAAGAATGTAACAATGGAATTATATGGCTATCCTGCCATTGTGTTCCAACATGAATATGATCATTTAGATGGTATATTATATACTTCTAAAATGTATAAGGTAGATGAATTACCTGTTAAGGCTATTCCACTATATACTGTTGAAGAGGATGAAGAAAACGAAGAGGACGAATAATCGTCCTCTTCTTTGTTTTTAATTTGTACTATTTCTTATTGCATCTATTGGCTTCTTTCTAGCAATTCTAGATACTGGTAGTGCACTTGCAATTATAGCAACTAATACACTTATTCCAAGCATTAAGCCAATTTGTCTAATACCAATATTTAATAATGTCATCTTAAATCCGGTATTACTTCTAATAACCATATTTAAGATTATACATATTGCAAATGCGATTGCGAAAGATATTACGAAATTAATAAATGATATAATAAATGCTTCATTAAAGAATATCTTAAATACATCAAATCCTCTAGCTCCAATAGCTCTTAAAATACCTATTTCTCGCTTTTTATAAGAAATTGATATAGATATGAAGTTCATTAATAAGAACGCTGCAAATACGGCAAATCCTATACCTATATACAAGAATACTTGGGCAAGTATCTCTACTAAGTTATTAACAAATTCAAAATTTGACATAACTGCATTTCTTAATCTATAAGATGTATAATTTCCAACTGAGTTAGTACCTTGCTTATTAGTATATGATAATTTAACTGCTTGTTTTACTAATGAATCAGTATCCATTTTAAATATTGCATATGAATATGGTTTATTTCTATCTGGATCAGATTGCTTAGCTAGATCTTCATATAATTTATCATTAATACAATATCTTACCCAATCTTCTGACGATGAAGCAATATAGAATCCAACTACAGTATAAGTATCTTCAATTTTTTTGCCATTATTATAATAATCAGTAACAATTTCGTATGGTTCCATACTAACTGTGAATGCTATATACTTCATAAAAGATTCATATTTTACTTTAGTAAGTGGAGATTCATAATTATATAAGAATGAATAAATGGAATAATCACTGCTAGTTTTTCCGGTAGATAATAAATAATCATTATATTCTTGTTTTATTCTAGACTCAGTATATTCAGATAAAAATTTTCTATATAACGTAAATTTACAAGGCCTATTATCATAAAAATTTTCTATAAATGACTCAAATTCAGTTTTTAATGCTTGATTTCCAGAAATATTTGGATAACTTCCTTCATTACTCCAAGGTTCCTTTTCCAAATTATATTCACCCCATGAATATACTCTTGCATAGGCGTCAAAAATGCCATCCATAGAACCATTATTTTGGTAATATTCAAATAATAATGGGTAATTATTCTTATCTTCTACAGATATATTGGCAAATACTTCATTAAAATCTAATCCCTTATTAGAAATGCCATCAACACTTTCATATTCACCATATTTTAAAATTGAAGTATTAAAACTTGAAGTATTAACATTATATTTATCAAATGAAAGTATTATTTCATTAGACGCTAATGATGTTTTTGTATTATCAAAGAAATATACGTTTTCCATATTTTGTTTATATTTCATTAATCTATCAGCTGAAAAATTAATATTATGGGTATCATCTCTAAAATTAACATATCCATAAATCCAATCAGCCACATCACCTTTGCTCATATTTCTAGAATAATAACCATTATTTAAAAATATTAAAGTGTGAACACCATATTTTCTATCATCTTCAAATTGATTTTTAATTAATAAATTACTGATATTAGAACTTGAATCTTTCTTGTCTAATACTTTTGAATACTCAGATGTATCAAAATTTGTATCTAATATACCAGAAATAGTAAACTTTTGACCACCTAAATTAATTGTTTTGCCCACTAATTCGGTTCTATTAGAAATATTAGAAGGATCGCTTGATTGATATGATTCACCTTCAATTTTTAAACCAAATTTTACAAATGAATCCGCTACATATGATGTTAGCATTATTTTATTATCGCTATCTGGATAGCTACCAGCTACAACATTACCAAATTGTTGAACACTACCTGAATCCATTTCAACAAATCCATTTATTCCATTTGCGTATGTAGTATATTCACTAGAACTATATGACTTGTAAAAATTATCACCAATAGAAAATGAACTCCAATCGTAATTGTTATTATCAATATAATAAACCGGATATACATCTTTACCGAATTTATCTTTTAAAGCCTTGATATCTTCGTCATCCATCTTTGTTATTTGATCATAATTACTATTTTTCAATCTATATGTCTTTTGGAATGTTGCAACATTAATATGATTATCTCGAATTGATTTTATTGTATTTCCAACTTTTTCATAAGATGCCATTGTATCAGCTAATCCAAATAATGCGAACGCAATAGATGATAATAATATTGTCATAAATAATCTAAACTTTTTAGATTTTAGACCACTAGCACCCATTTTAAATGAATCTTTAAATGGTAATTTAGATCTAATTAATTTAAAATCTTTAGGATCATAATCTTTAATATCTAAATCTTCTTTTGTTGTATCCTTAAATGATTCTTTATTACCTTCATCATCTATTTTAGCAAATGCTTTAAACTTTTTATTTGCATCTAGGTCTGTAGATATAATAATATCTTCATCCTTAGAAGATAAGAATTCATTTAATTTATCTAACTTTTCAGCATCTAGCTTAGTACCCTTTTTAATTGTTAATATCTTATCATCAACAATTTCAAAGCCATCACTCTTTTTAGGTTCAGATTTATATTTATAAATATCACTAATGATTTTACCATCAGCAAGCTCTACTACTCTATCTCCATATATTTCAGCAAATTCTCTATCATGTGATACAACTATTACTAATTTTTCTTTAGATAATTTCTTTAATGTATCAAATACTTGCTTACCTGTGTTAGAATCTAGGGCACCTGTAGGCTCATCAGCCATGATTATTTCTGGGTTTTTAACTAGAGCACGGGCAATTGCGACTCTTTGTTTTTGTCCACCTGATAAGGTATTAGGCTTTCTTTTACCAAGACCTTCTAGGTCTACTTGTTTTATTAATTCTTCTATTCTTTCTTTATCAGCCTTTTTACCTTGAAGTTCTAGTGCTAGTCCTATATTCTTTTCTACAGAATATCCATCTAAAACATTATAATCTTGGAATATAAATCCAATAAATGTATTTCTATATGAATCAAAATCTGCTTGAGAGAAATCTTTAGAAGATTTACCTTTAACCTCAATAACACCTTCATCATATGTATCAAGTCCACCTAATACATTTAACAATGTAGATTTACCTGAACCTGACTTACCTAAAATGAAAACTAAACCTTTTTCTTCAAATTCAATAGATACATCATCTAGGGCGTGTACCTCTTGTCCTTTTTTAGGCTTATAAGTTTTCTTTAAATTATATGCCTTTAGCATACAATTCACTTCCTTTCTGTCTTATTTTAATTCATACATTAAAATAGATCCTGCAACAGTGACATTTAAGCTTTCTGTGTTTTCTAAAGGAATATAGATATTCTTTTCTATTACAGAATCAACATCACTTGATATTCCATTTCCTTCATTGCCTAACACCAAGGCAATCTTTTTATTTTTTTCACATTCACTAACACTTATACCTTTTTTAACATTTGTTCCATAAACTATATAATCTTTTAGGTTAGGAATAAAAGTAGTTAAATTTGCATTAATGAAATTTAATTTAAATATAGCACCTTGGCTTGATCTTATTACCTTATCATTATATATATCACAACAGCCATTACCTAAAACTATTGTGTTAAATCCAAAAGCTTTAGCGCTTCTCATTAAAGAACCTAAATTTCCTGGATCTTGAATAGAATCTAATAATAACATCTTATTAGAATAATCTTTTTTATCTATTAGATTACATACACCAATTTCAGATACTACAGTATCAGTGTGGCATATCTTTTTCATTGCAGATTCACTAATTTGAATATATCCTTCCTTTTCTTGGATAGAATATGCTTCAATTAATAAATTAGCATTTTTTGCTTCTTCTACTAAATGTTTACCTTCAACAATAAACATTTGTAATTTTTTTCTATATTTTGACATGTTTAATTTTTCAAGTTCTTTAATCTTTGAATTATTATCAGAAATAATCATAATATATAATTCCTTTCATTATATAAAAATAAAAACTAGGTTTTTCCTAGTTTTATTTTAGCCTATAGAGTCAGTCATTTCAAGTTTTATTAATCTATTAAGCTCAACAGCATATTCCATCGGAAGCTCTCTAGAGAATGGTTCAATAAATCCCATTACAATCATTTCAGTGGCTTCTGCCTCTGTTAAGCCTCTAGACATTAAATAGAATAATTGATCTTCATTTACCTTAGAAACTGTTGCCTCATGTTCAATATACATATCGCCATTTTTACCACTATTTTCAGGGATAGTATCAGATGTAGATATGTCATCTAATATTAATGTATCGCATTCTACATGGCTTCTAGCACCAACTGCCTTATTAAGGCATGCAACCTTACCACGGTAATTAACTTTTCCTCCACCTCTACAAATAGATTTAGAAATAATTGTAGATGTAGAATTTTCACCAATATGAATCATCTTAGCACCAGTATCCTGTAATTGTCCTTCTCCTGCGAAGGCAATTGAAATTGTAGTGCCCTTACTACCTTTACCCTTTAAAATACATGCAGGATATTTCATATTTAGACCAGAACCAACATTACCATCAATCCATTCCATATGACCATTATCATCAACTAATGTTCTCTTTGTTACTAAGTTAACAATGTTATTAGACCAGTTTTGAACTGTTGAATATCTACAATGTGCATTCTTTCCTACAAATATTTCTACTACAGCCGCATGTAATGAATCTTTTGAATATTGTGGTGCTGTACATCCTTCTACATAATGGATATCAGCATCGTCATCAACAATAATTAATGTTCTTTCAAATTGACCCATTCTTTCAGTATTAATTCTAAAATATGATTGAACAGGCTTAGTTAATCTAACACCCTTTGGAACATAAATGAATGAACCACCACTCCATACCGCACTATTTAAGGCAGCATATTTATTATCAGATGGTGGAACTAATGTTCCAATATATTTTTTAACTAATTCAGGATATTTTTTTACTGCGGTATCAGTATCACAGAAAATAACTCCTAAATCTTCTAATTCCTTTAAGTTATTATGATAAACTACTTCTGATTCAAATTGAGTAGATGTACCAGCTAGATATTTAGCTTCTGCCTCTGGAATACCTAGCTTATTAAATGTTTCTCTAATAGCCTCAGGTACCTCATCCCAGCTTTGACCAACGTTTTTAGATGATTTTATATAATAAATATATTCTTGAAAATCAATACCTGAAAGATCTGGTCCCCAGCTTGGATTTTTTAATTCCATAAATGAATCATAAGATTTTAATCTAAAATCTCTCATCCAATCTGGTTCATTCTTAGCTTTAGAAATAAATTCTATTACTCCTCTATTTAATCCTTTTCCAGATGAAATAATAGTTTCGGCATCAGTTGTAAATCCATATTTGTAATCGCCAACGATTTCAGATACTTCTTTTTTATTATCTGCCATTTTCTTCCACCTCACTTATCGCCTTTTCAATTGCTTTCCATGAAAGTGTTGCACATTTAATTCTTGCAGGGAAATCCTTAACGCCCATATAAGCGATAGCTTCACCTAATTCTTCCTCATGCTGTGGTGCTTTTCCCATTACCAACTCATAGAATTCATAAATTAATTCTTTAGCTTTATCAACATCCATACCCTTTAATGTTTCAGACATTACAGAGGCAGATGAACAACAAATTGAACAGCCATGACCATCGTGATGAACTTCTTTAATCTTTCCATCCTCTATAAGGATTTCAACATTCATATCATCACCGCATGATGGATTATTTAAATGTACAAAATGATATTTATCACTACCAACAAGGCCCTTATTCTTTGGATTTTTATAATTGTCCATAATAACAGCTCTGTATAAAGTATTTAAATCCATAAAATACCTCCTAGGTATTAAAATCCACCAAAGAAATCCTTTGCTTCTTTTACACCTTTAATAAATTTATCTATATCTTCCTTTGTATTATAAAAATAGAAAGACGCTCTTACAGTACCAATTGTATTTAACCATGTAGTTATTAATTGAGCACAGTGATGTCCAGCTCTAATACAAACATCATGATTATCAAATACAGATGCTGCATCATGTGGATGAACTCCATCTAAATTAAAAGATATAATACCAGTTTCTGCAGTTTCGTTATAAATTTTAACTCCAGGAATCTTTTTTAATTCCTTAACTGCTTCACATTTTAATTCATATTCATATTTAGAAATATTATCAAGTCCGATTTTTTCTAAATATTTACAAGCTTCTGCAAGACCAATAGCTCCTGCAATAATTGGAGTACCTGTTTCAAACTTATATGGAGTAGCTTTATATGTTTGAGAATCTCTTCTAACTGTATCAGCCATATCTCCACCAAATTCAATTGGCTCCATATTATCTAATAATTCCTTTTTGCCATATAAAACACCAATACCTGTAGGTCCACATAGCTTATGACCAGAAAATGATAAGAAATCACAATCTAATTCCTTAACATCAACTTTCATATGTGGAACTGCCTGTGCACCATCTAAAGATACAACAGCACCCTTTTCATGAGCTAGCTTAATTATTTCTCTAATTGGTGTAATATATCCCATTACATTAGAAACATATGTAATAGCTACTACCTTAGTTTTATCAGTTAATACACTTTTGAATGCTTCTACTGTAATTCTTCCTTCAGAATTTAAAGGAATATATTTAATTGTTGCCCCTTTTATTTTAGCAACATTAAACCATGGCATATGGCTAGAATGATGTTCTAGCTCTGATGTAATAATTTCATCACCAGGCTTTATATTATTTAAACCATAAGATGAGGCAACTAAATTTAAGCTTGCTGAAGAGCCTCTAGTAAATACTACCTCTTCAAATTTAGCATTTATAAAATCAGCAATTTCTTGTCTTGCCTTTTCATACATATCAGTTGCTTCATAAGATAATTTATATACGCCTCTATGAACATTACAGCCATATTTTCTATAATAATTATCAACAGCGTCAATAACACAATCAGGCTTTAATGCCATAGCGCCGTTATCTAAATATGCTAAATTGGGATTGTCTCTTAAAACAGGGAAATCATTTCTCAATTTTAAAACATCCATTATTATCACTTCTCAATCATGTCGTTAATTCTTTTCATTGTATCATTCTTTAATTCTTCACTTGGAAGTCTATCTACAAATGGTTTAATAATACCACTTAGAATTAAAAAGAATGCTTCATTTTTTGTTAATCCTCTAGACATTAAATAGAATAAATCTTCATCACTCATTTTACCAATAGTTGCTCCATGGCTGGCAAAACAGTCATATTCATCTATTAATAAAATAGGCTTAGCTGTAACAGATGATTCATTATCCATTACAACACCCTTAGATAATTGTCTACAATTAGATTTTGGCATACCCTTTTTGATATATCCCGTAATATCAAAATTGATATTTGCGCCATTCATACTAATTCCAATATTAGAAATATCAGAATATGTTTTAGAAACCTCATGGTTTACTCTTTCTAAAACATATTGATCCATATTATCAGCAAATGCTAATAATTTTTTATTAACACTTGAATTTTCACCTAATAAGTTACAAGTGAATGATTCATTAGATTTTTCAAGTAATATCTCATTAATAATTAATTCACCATATACATCAAATACTCTCTTTGATGAATTGCTATTTAAAATAGTATATTCAACTGATGAATCTTTTCCACAATTAACATAAACTTCTTTATTAATTGTATTATCAATAATATAGGCTTTAATACCAGCCTTAATATTAATTTTTGAATTATCATTTATTTCATAAACATATTTATCATCATTGATTTGATAAATACCATCATTAGCTTGACCCAAAGCCTTGATGTCTTTAATAATTCTTTCCATAATTATTTTGTGTTAGGGTTATGAGCACATGAGCCAAGAATAGCATGGGTCTTCTTTTCTTCTTCAGTATCAATTGAAATACCTAACTCACGTCTTACCCAATCATAACCTTCATTATCTATCTTTGTAATTAATTCTTTGCCGCCAGTCTTAACAACCTTACCATTAATCATTACATGTACAAAATTAGGTTTAATATAATCTAATAATCTTTGGTAATGTGTTATTAATAAACAACCAAATGAATCATTTACCATATCATAAACATTTTCACCAACAATTTTTAATGCATCAACATCAAGTCCAGAATCAATTTCATCTAGGATACCAAATTTAGGCTTTAGCATTTTCATTTGAAGAATTTCATTTCTCTTCTTTTCTCCTCCTGAAAAGCCTTCATTTAAATATCTATGTGCTAAATCCTCTGGCATTTTTAATTGTTGTGTTGCCTTATCGAATTCTTTAACAAATGTAAATAGTGATGGTGCCTTACCAGATGTAGACTTCATAGCTTGTCTAATGAAATCACTATTAGTAACGCCAGGTACCTCCATAGGATATTGATATGCTAGGAAAATACCTAATCTAGCTCTTTCATCAACTGGCTTATCTAAAATAGATACGCCATTTAATAAAATATCACCACTAGTTACTTGATATCTAGGTGAACCCATAATGATAGATGATAAAGTAGATTTACCAGTACCATTAGGACCCATGATAGCGTGAACCTCACCAGTTCTTATTGTTAAATTAACTCCTTTAAGGATTTCCTTTTCTTCTACTCTCGCGTAAAGATCTTTAATTTCTAAAACATCCATTATTTAGACCTCTTTTCATATTATTTGAGTAATAGAGTAATACATTTTTTATTTTATTACTATATTAACAATCTTCTTTGGAACTACAATTATTTTTACAATTTCTTTTCCATCTGTATAAGCCTTAATCTTTTCAGATGCCAAAGCTTGTTTTTCTACTTCCTTTGCATCTAGGTTTGCATCTAATAATAGCTTATCTCTTAATTTACCATTAACAGATACTGCATATGTTACTTGGTCATCTTTACATTTAGCTTCATCATATGTAGGCCATGATTCATATGCGATTGTACTATTATGTCCTAGAGATTGCCACATTTCTTCACAGATATGTGGGGCAACAGGAGATAATAATTTAATAAATCCTTCAATGAAGCCTAAATAAATCTTATCAGCCTTATATGCTTCATTGATAAATACCATCATTTGGCTTATTGCAGTATTAAATGCTAGAGACTCGAAATCCTCTGTAACCTTTTTAACTGTTTGGTTATAGATCTTTTCTAATGTCTTATCATATTCAGTAGTGAATTTAGATTTGTAATCATTTAAGCATACTAATCTATAAACTCTATCTAAAAATCTTCTAGCACCTTCTACACCTTGATTACTCCAAGGCTTAGATGCCTCAAGTGGTCCCATAAACATTTCATATAAACGAAGTGTATCAGCACCATACTTTTCAACAATATCAGATGGATTAATTACGAATTCAGGGAATCTCTTACCCATCTTAATTCCGTTAGAACCTAAGATCATACCTTGGTGAACTAACTTCTTGAATGGTTCTTTTGTTGGAGCGATACCTTTTTCGTAAAGATATCTATTCCAAATTCTAGAATACATTAAATGTCCAACTGCGTGTTCTGGACCACCAATGTATAAATCAACTGGCATCCAATGCTTTAGCAACTCTTTATTTGCTAATTCATCATTGTTCTTTGGATCAATGTATCTTAAGAAATACCAGCTTGATCCTGCAGAGCCTGGCATTGTTGATGTTTCTCTAACACCAACTACACCATTTTTGTTGTAATTCTTCCATTCTTCTGCGTTCTCTAATGGAGCCTTACCATTTCTTCCCTTATAATCATCTAGCTTAGGTAATACTAGAGGAAGTTCTTCATCAGGTAATACATAGATACCATCCTTTGTATGAACAACAGGAACTGGTTCACCCCAATATCTTTGTCTAGCGAAAATCCATTCTCTAAATTTATAATTAACTGTTCTCTTAGCAATTCCCATCTTTTCTAGCTTAGATGTGATTGCTTCTTTAGCTTCTTCAACTGTTAAGCCACTGAATTCTTCTGAATTAATTAGCTTACAGCCTTTTCCTAAATAATCTTGTTTTTCAAATGCACACTCAGATACATCTCTTCCATCGATTACTTGAATCATAGGAATGTTATGTGCAACTGCGTATTCAAAATCTCTTTGGTCATGTGAAGGAACAGCCATAACTGCACCAGTACCGTAATTAGCTAATACGAAATCACCTAAGAATAATGGTACCTCTTTTCCATTAACTGGGTTGATAGCCTTTAAGCCTTTTAATTCACAGCCTGTCTTACCCTTATTTAATTCTGTTCTATCTAAATCGCTCTTCTTTGATGTTTCAGCGATATATTCTTTAACCTCAGCTAGGTTTTCTACTCTATCTAATAAGCTATTAACGATTTCTCCATCTGGTGCTAATACCATGAATGTAATACCGTAAATAGTTTCAATACATGTAGTGAAGATCTTAAATGAACCACCACCTACAATCTTGAATTCAACCTCAACACCTGTTGATTTACCAATCCAGTTTCTTTGCATTTCCTTTGTAGATTCTGGCCAATCAATTTCATTCAAGCCCTCAAATACCTTTTCAGCAAATACTGGTTGAACAATAACCCATTGCCTCATATTCTCTCTTACAACTGGGAAGCCGCCTCT
>JAEEGL010418345.1_pt1 | contig 20111 bp, 15 predicted proteins | sample 9134231 | NCBI WGS metagenome assembly JAEEGL01 (sample SAMN16246548, study PRJNA631951) | gut metagenome | biome: gut microbiome; feature: rumen; material: fiber-attached | host: Bos | place: Iran: Karaj | collected 2018-10
TGTAGTCGGTAAGGGAATCGAACCCTTATGCCAAGATTGAGAATCTTGTATCCTAACCGTTAGATGAACCGACCAGCGTGTGCGGAAGCTGGGGGATTCGAACCCCCGGTACAGTCACCCGTACGGCAGTTTAGCAAACTACTGGTTTCAGCCACTCACCCAAACTTCCTCGGTCTTGCTTTGAAGCTACCGAAAAGCACTTTCGCTCAAATGCGGTGCAAAGGTACGCTTTTTTTTTGATTCCTGCAAATTTTTCCTTTATCTTTTTTGAAAAAATGTTTGGAGCCCGTACCTTTGTGCGCTATTAGAGACCTGCTTTCTCCAATTCTGTGGCCATTTCCTGCTGCAGCTCGCGGGCTTTGTTGCCTGCTACCTCGGCATAGTGGTCGTCGTTGCAGGCATAGATGATGCCACGGGAACTGTTGACAAGGAGTCCGCAGTCGCTGTTCATGCCGTATTTGCACACCTCCTGGAGCGATCCGCCCTGGGCACCTACGCCGGGGACGAGCAGGAAATGGTGCGGAGCCACGCGGCGGATGTCTTCGAACATACGGCCCTGGGTGGCACCTACGACGTACATCATGTTGTCCTCATTGCCCCATTCCTGGCTCTTCTTCAGCACTTTCTCAAACAGGCGTTCGCCTTGTGCGTCTTCCATCAGTTGGAAGTCGTGCGAACCCTTGTTGCTGGTCAGGGCCAGCAGCACCACCCACTTGCCTTCATACTGCAGGAAGGGGGTGACGGAGTCTTCGCCCATGTAGGGTGCCACGGTGAGCGCGTCGATGTCGTATTCCTCGAAGAAGGTGCGGGCATACATTTGCGACGTGTTGCCAATGTCGCCGCGCTTGGCGTCGGCAATCACCAGGTGGTTGGGGTAGTTCTCTTTCAGATAGTTGATGGTCTTGACAAAGCTCTCCATGCCCTTCAGTCCGAAGGCCTCATAGAAAGCCAGATTGGGCTTGTAGGCCACGCAGTAGGGGGCTGTGGCGTCGATGATGGCCTTGTTGAATTCAAACACGGGGTCGTGCAAGTCGAAGACGCAGTGGGGCATCTTCTTCGGGTCGGTGTCGAGACCCACGCAGAGGAAGCTGCGCTTCTCGCGTATTTGTTTTATCAGTTCTTGGCGTGTCATTTCTTTGTTGTGTTCGTTGCGATTACATCGCAACATGTTTGTTGCTGTTTACAGTTCACTCTCCTTCATTCGCTCGGCGTTCTCGGCCACGGTGAGCGCGTCGATCATGGGCTGGATGTCGCCGCCGAGGAATCCTTGCAGGTCGTGGGTGGTGAAGCCGATGCGGTGGTCGGTCACGCGGCCCTGCGGGAAGTTGTAGGTGCGGATCTTGGCCGAACGGTCGCCGGTTGAGACGAGCGTCTTGCGGCGCGAGGCGATGTCGTCTACGTACTTCTGGTGCTCCTTGTCATAGATAAAAGTGTACAGGCGCGAGAGGGCACGCTCCTTGTTCTTGGGCTGGTCGCGTGTCTCGGTACACTCGATGAGAATCTCTTCAGTCTCGCCGGTGTTGGGGTTCTTCCACATGTAGCGCAGACGTACGCCCGATTCCACCTTGTTCACGTTCTGGCCACCGGCACCGCTGCTTCGGAAGGTGTCCCATTTTATCTCGCCTTCGTTGATGTGTACCTCGAACTTGTCGGCTTCTGGCAGCACGGCCACGGTGGCAGCCGAGGTGTGCATGCGGCCCTGTGTCTCGGTGGCAGGCACGCGCTGCACCCGGTGTACGCCCGATTCGTATTTGAGTGTGCCGTAGACGTCGGCACCGCTGACGGCAAAGTCTATTTCCTTGTAGCCGCCCACGGCACCTTCGTTGAAGTCGGTGATAGAAAGTTGCCAGCCTTTCGACTCGCAGTAGCTCTTGTACATCTTGAAGAGGTCGCCAGCGAACAGGCAGGCTTCGTCGCCGCCTGTACCGGCGCGGATTTCCATCTGTACGTTCTTGGCATCCTCAGGATCCTTTGGAATGAGCGCAATCTTGATTTCCTCTTCCAGCTTGGGTTGCAGTTCTTCGTTTACGGCCAGCTCCTCGCGAGCCATTTCCTTCATCTCCGGGTCGTCCTCGTTGGCCAGGATGTCCTTGGCCTCCTTGATGCTGTTCAGGCAGGCAATGTATCGCTTGCGGGCATCCATGATGTCGCCCAGGTCTTTGTATTCTTTGGTCAGTTTCACGAAACGCTGCTGGTCGGCAATCACGTCGGGGTCGGTAATCAGTGTCGACACCTCCTCGAAGCGGCTCTCCAGACCGTCAAGTTTCTGCAAGATGCTGTTGGTTGTATCTGCCATTCTTGTTAAATCATTTGCTGGTTTCTATTTCTTCCTGCATGTCGATGAACTGGCGGTTCTGGTCGTAGAACTCATATTGCAGGAACGCCAGTTTCTGACTGGGAACGATGCGGATGCCCAGTCCGTACTTCAGTTGCCAGCGGCGTTTCAGCGAGATAACGCCCTGGTTGATGAATGCTGCTACGTAGGGATGTACGTGTAGCGAGAAACGACGAATGCCTATCTTGTTGACAAGGCGGTCAATTTTGCTCTCTAACTGGTCGGTGAACAGGATGCTCGACTTTATCTTTCCCGTGCCGTGGCAGGTGGGGCAGCTTTCCTCTACAGCCACGTCCATGGCTGGACGCACGCGCTGACGGGTGATCTGCATCAGTCCGAACTTGCTCAGTGGCAGGATGTTGTGGCGGGCACGGTCTTTCTTCATGTTTTCGCACATGCGCTCATAGAGCAGCTGGCGATCTTCGGCCAGGTTCATGTCAATGAAGTCGACGACGATGATGCCGCCCATGTCGCGCAACCGCAGCTGGCGTGCCAGCTCGTCGGCAGCTCCCAGGTTGGTTTCCAGCGCATTGGCTTCCTGTCCGTTGTCTTTCTTGATGCGGGTTCCGCTGTTCACGTCGACGACGTGCATGGCCTCGGTGTGTTCGATGATGAGATAAGCCCCTCGCTTGTAGTTGACGGTACGTCCGAATCCGGATTTGATTTGCTTGGTGACATTGAAATTGTCATAGATAGGCACGGTGCCTGTGTAGAGCTTGACTATGTCGGCCTTCTCTGGCGCAATAAGTGTGACATAGTCACGTATTTGTCCGTAGATTTCCGGGTCGTTGACGTGAATGCCGTCGTAAGTGGGGTTGAAAAGGTCGCGGATGAGTGCAACGCTGCGACTCTGCTCTTCAAACACGAGCTGTGGGCGCTCTGTCGTCTTCTGTACTTTTGTGATGGCATCTTCCCATCGCTTCAGGAGCACTTTCAGTTCCTGGTCAAGTTCGGCGGCTCGCTTTCCTTCTGCAACAGTGCGCACGATGACGCCAAAGTTCTTTGGCTTCATGCTCTGTACAAGCTGCTTCAGACGGCTGCGTTCCTCGCCCCGTTTAATCTTTGAACTGACGTTTACCTTGTCGCCGAAGGGAATGAGTACCATGTAGCGTCCCGCAAAGCTGAGGTCGCAGGTGAGTCGTGGCCCTTTGGTGTTGATGGGCTCCTTGACAATCTGCACCAGAATCTCCTGGCCAACCTTCACCATGTTCTGAATGCTTCCTTCCTTGGGCAGGTCGGGTTGTCGGGTGGCTTTCTGGATGGGGTAGAGCTTTTTGCGGTCGCTGGTTACCTGTTTCAGGTATTTTTCGTAAGAGCTAAATTGAAGTCCTAAGTCAAGATAGTGCAGAAATGCGTCTTTCTCGCTTCCGACATCGACGAAGCAGGCATTCAGGCCCGGCATCAGTTTCCTGACCTTGCCAATGTAGATGTTGCCCACCGAAAAAGAAGCCGATCGCGGTTCGCTCTGATATTCCACAAGGTTCTTGTCCTCGAGCAGTGCGATGGAGATCTCTTTCTGGCCAGCATCGATGATTACTTCGCTTGTCATTTCTGTCTTGCTTGATAATTAGGTGAATGAATTACAAAAAGGGTGCGCCCCACATATCACTATGCTTTGGCACACTCCTTTCATTTTCTGTGCAACAGGCACTTTGTGCAGTGTTTTTTCTTACTTGCTCTTGTGTCTGTTCTTGCGCAGGCGCTTCTTGCGCTTGTGCGTAGCCATCTTGTGGCCCTTCTTCTTCTTTCCGTTAGGCATAATTGTTAATAATTTATTTGTTTATTCTAATTAATTAGTGATTAATCTTCAGCTGTGGGATTCTCGATGCCGTCCATCCTTTCAATGAAGCTCTTGGCGGGCTTGAAGGCAGGCAGGTCATGGGCATCGATAACCAGTGTCGTGTTCTTCGAAATATTGCGGGCAGTCTTCTTGGCACGGTGCTTCACGATGAAACTGCCGAATCCGCGCAGATAAACGTTCTCGCGGTTGTTGGCCAGGCTGGTGCGAATCTCTTCCATGAAGGCTTCGATGGTGATGGCAACTTCCTTCTTGCCAATGCCTGTCTGATCTGAAATACTGTTGACTATTTCTGCTTTCGTCATGTTATTATCTACCTTGTTATAGTTACTTGTTTATTTTTCGGAGTGCAAAGATACTGTTTTTCAGTCAGATACGGAAATATTATACCGTTTTTTTTTATTTTTTTGTATTCTTCTTGCCCTATTCGCCCTCAAAATAGTCAATAAGCTCGCTTTCCGCGCTCCCTTTTTCGTTTTTCAGGTCTTTGATAATCCTTCCTTTTTCAAGGAGCACGATGCGTGAAGAAATGTCGACGGTGTGCTGCAAATTGTGCGAGCTGATCAGGATGGTGGCACCGGTCTGCTGGTTGTATTCGGTAAGCAGGTGTTTCAGCAGGTTCTGGCTTGAGGGGTCCAGAAAATTGAACGGCTCGTCGAGAATGAGCAGTTGGGGCTTCTGGAGCAGAGCCGCCATGATGCCCACCTTCTGCTTGTTGCCGGCCGACAGGTTGCGGATGAGCTTTTTCTGTCCGAGCACCTCGCCGCTGGCAAAGCGTTCGAAGGCTTTCAGCTGGCTGTCGATGCTGTCCTGTGGTATTCCGCTGATCTTGCCTAAGAAGGCGAAATACTCTTCGGGCGTGAGGAAATCAATGAGGAATCCTTCGTCGATGTAGGCACCTGTGCTTTCTTTCCACTCTTCGCTTTCGGCCGGGTTGATGCCGTTGAGCGTCACGTGGCCTTCGTCGGCTTTCAGCAGGTCGAGCATGATGCGGAAGAGGGTGGTCTTGCCTGCACCATTGTTGCCTACAAGTCCAAGGACATCGCCGTCGTTCACCGTGAACGACGGGATGTCGCTGGCTACAGTCTCTCCGAAATTCTTCTTAAGATTTATGATGCTAATCATACCTCTCAGTTCTCAGCTTTCCGTTCTCTTACACCAGTCCCTTGCCGTGACAGTTCTTGAACTTCTTGCCGCTGCCGCAGGGGCAGGGGTCGTTGCGTCCGGGCAGCTTGTCTCTCACCACAGGGGCAGTGGGCTGTTCCTGCTGAGGCTGAGGCTGAGGACGCTCGGGACGGCGTTGCGGCTGGCGCTCAGGCTCGGTGGGCTGCTTGATTTCGTTGTACTGCTGGCGGTCGGTGTGCTCTTCGGGTGCAGCCTCCTTCACCTCTTCGCGCTGCATCTGCGGGATAGCGGCACGAGTCAGGATGCTCACGGTGCGGTTGTTCATGGTGTTCACCATGTTGTCGAACAGCTTCACGCTTTCCAGTTTGAAGATGAGCAGCGGGTCTTTCTGTTCGTAGCTGGCATTCTGTACCGAATGGCGCAGCTCGTCAAGTTCGCGCAGGTTCTCCTTCCAGGCATCGTCGATGATGTGGAGCAGCATCTGCTTCTCAAACTCCTTGACCACCGTCTTGGCATTCGACTCGTAGGCTTCCTTCAGGTTGCAGCCGATGTTGTACATGTGGCGGCCGTCGGTGATGGGCACCATGATGCGCTCGTACATCTGTCCCTGGTTCTCATAGACCTGCTGGATGACGGGCCAAGCCACTTCCTGAATGCGCTGCGTGCGGTGGTTGAAGTGGGCCAGCGCCTTCTGGAAGGCATTCTCGGCCAGTTCGTCGGGCTTCATGTTAGTGAACTCATTCTCGGTGAAGGGCACTTCCATGGCAAACAGGCGCAGGAACTCTTCCTTGCAGCCCTGGTAGTCGTTGCGCTCGATGATGGTCGACACGCGGTCCCAGATCACGTTGGCAATATCCATACCGATGCGCTCACCCATCAGGGCGTGGCGGCGCTTCTCGTAGATCACCTTGCGCTGCTTGTTCATCACGTCGTCATATTCGAGCAGGCGCTTACGTACGCCGAAGTTGTTCTCCTCGACCTTCTTCTGGGCACGCTCAATGCTCTTAGAAATCATGGGATGTTCTATCATTTCGCCTTCCTTGAAGCCCAGGCGGTCCATCACCGAGGCGATGCGCTCAGAGGCAAACAGACGCATGAGTTTGTCTTCCAGTGAGACATAGAACACAGACGAACCTGGGTCGCCCTGTCGTCCCGAACGTCCGCGTAGCTGGCGGTCCACTCGGCGGCTCTCGTGGCGTTCTGTGCCGATAATGGCCAGACCGCCTGCTGCCTTCACCTCCGGGGTCAGCTTGATGTCAGTACCACGACCGGCCATGTTGGTGGCGATGGTCACGGCACCCAGTCCGTTGGTTGAGCGTCCTGCCTGTGCCACGATGTCGGCTTCCTTCTTGTGCAGCTTGGCATTCAGCACCTGATGGGGAATGGGATCGCGCTTGCCGGTCTCCGGGTCGACGTGCATGTCGAGCATGCGTGACAGCAGTTCGGATATTTCCACTGAGGTCGTACCAATCAGGGTGGGGCGTCCCGAATTGCGCATGCGCACCACCTCTTCAATCACGGCACGGTACTTGTCGCGTGCCGTTTTATAGACGCGGTCGTCCATATCGTTGCGGATTACGGGCTTGTTGGTCGGAATCTCAACCACGTCGAGCTTGTAGATGTCCCAGAACTCGCCTGCCTCGGTCGATGCCGTACCGGTCATACCTGCCAGTTTGTGATACATGCGGAAATAGTTCTGCAGGGTGATGGTGGCAAAGGTCTGCGTAGCGGCTTCCACTTTCACATGCTCCTTGGCTTCCACGGCCTGATGCAGACCATCGCTCCAGCGGCGTCCTTCCATGATACGGCCTGTCTGCTCGTCCACAATCTTCACTTCGCCGTTGATGACCACATATTCGTCATCCTTGTTGAACATGGTGTATGCCTTGAGCAGCTGGCGCAGCGTGTGTACACGTTCGCTCTGCACAGCGTAGTGCTCCATCAGTGTGTCCTTGCGGTTCAGGCGCTCCTCGTCGCTGAGTCCCTTTTCGGCCTCAAGAGCCGACAGTTGACTGGTGATGTCGGGCAGCACGAAGAGTTCGGCATCCTTCACCTTGTCGGCCAGCCAAGCCGTACCCTTGTCGGTCAGTTCGCACGAGTTCAGTTTCTCGTCGACCACGAAGTACAGGGGCTTTACGGCCTCGGGCATGCGCTTGTTGTTCTGCTCCATGTAGATTTCCTCGGTCTTCAGCATGCCAGCCTTGATGCCCTCTTCCGAGAGATACTTGATGAGCGGCTTATTCTTGGGCAGGGCCTTGTGCGAGCGGTAGAGCGACAGGAAACCTTCGTCCAGCAGGGCCTGACCCTCGTTCTTCTTTCCGGCATCCAGCATCTTCTGTCCTTCGGTAATCTTCTGCTTGGCGTCGGAGAGATACTGGGTGGCCAGCTTGCGCTGCACATCGACGATGCTCTCCACAAGTGGCTGGTATTCCTCGAACATCTGCACGTCACCCTTGGGCACGGGGCCACTAATAATAAGAGGTGTACGGGCATCGTCGATGAGCACCGAGTCAACCTCGTCGACGATGGCGAAGTTGTGGGAACGCTGTACCAGGTCGGCGGGCGATACTGCCATGTTGTCACGCAGATAGTCGAAGCCAAACTCGTTGTTGGTGCCGAAGGTAATGTCGGCCTGATAAGCCTTGCGGCGTGATTGCGAGTTGGGCAGGTGCTTGTCGATGCAGTCTACGCTGAGTCCGTGGAACATATAGAGCGGACCCATCCATTCCGAGTCACGCTTGGCCAGATAATCGTTCACCGTCACCACATGCACGCCGTTGCCGGTCAGTGCGTTCAGGAACACGGGCAGGGTGGCCACAAGGGTCTTACCTTCACCTGTTGCCATCTCGGCAATCTTGCCCTGATGCAGCACCACGCCGCCAAAGAGCTGCACGTCGTAGTGAATCATCTCCCATTTCAGGTCGTTGCCACCTGCCGTCCAGTGGTTGCGGTAGATGGCCTTGTCGCCGTCGATTTTTATGAAGTCCTTCAATGGGTCAGAGGCCAGTTCGCGGTCGAAGTCGGTAGCTGTGACCACCGTCTCTTCGTTCTCGGCAAAGCGTCGTGCCGTGTCCTTCACAATGGCGAAGACCTCGGCCATCACTTCGTTCAGTGCTTTTTCGTAGACGTCGAGTGCTTCCTTCTCCAGCTTGTCCACCTTGGCAAAAATGCTGGCGCGCTCGTCGAGCGGTGTGTCTTCAATGGTTGACTTCAGCTGCTCAATCTCGTCTTTCTGTGTCTTGGCTGCACTCTGAACCTTCTCGCGTATCTGTTTCGAGCGTTCACGCAACTGGTCGTTGCTCAGCTTCTCGATTTCGGGGTAGACAGCCTTCACTTCTTCCACGAAGGGCTGTATGAGTTTCTTGTCGCGGTCGTACTTGTTGCCGAACAGCGAACTAAGAATTTTTGTCAGGTTGAAATTCATCGTTTCTATCTTGTTTTTGTTCTTAATCTGTGAAATTGGGTGCAAAGGTAGTGATTTTTTTGCTCATTAAAGCATAAATCACTCATTATTTGATGGTTTCTGCTGTTTGCGAGACAGTAAACAGTCAGAAAAGCGGTTCGGCAGAGCAGGCATTCGGTGCCCTTATGCGTATGGCCCGTGCAATGGTCGGGGCTATACGGTCGGTGGTGACAGGTGTCTTGATGCGTTCTGCCGTTGTTCCTGCACCGAAGATGATGATGGGGAAGGGCACGTGCGATGCCCTGACGAGTTCGTTCTCCTGTGTGTCCTCGTTCAGCAGCTTCCATCCCGGAGCGGGTTCTATCAGGATGTCGCCGCTTTTCTCGGCATTGAAGGCATTGCGTATCTTGCGCAGATGCTCGTTGTTGCCAGTGAGCAGTTGCAATGAGGTGTAGACGTTGCGCACGCCGGAAAGCATAGCCAGAAACTCCTGTGCTCTGTTGGTTGCATCGGCAATGCTTATCTTTTTGGTTTCCAGTAACTTATGGTTTAGGAATATTTGGTTCCTGAAATGGGTATCCACATACTTTCCCTGTCCCCAGACGGCTCCCAGATACATGTTCAGCAGTCCGGCAGTCCGGTTCATGTAGAACGTGCCAGTGGGTATGTGGTACTTCTCGTAGTCGGCCGATTCCACGTCGCTGTAGCCCGTGCTTGTGATGACGAAAAGCACGCGGTTCGTGCCCACCTTCTGTTCTATGTGGTTCAGCAGGCGGCTCAGTTCCTGATCCAGTCTTACGTAGGTGTCCTGCAACTCAATCTGACATTCTGTCACAGTGCGGTGGTCGTAGTTTCCTGCGTAATAGGTCAGGCAGAGCAGGTCGGTCACCCCGTCAATGCCCATCACATTGTTGGCAATGCACTGCTTGGCCATTTCGGTCACGGCCTCGTTCACCAGTGCGCTGGCCTTGAATTCCTGGAAGCAGCGGTTGCCCGTGAAGGCATGCTTGAAGGGCTTCTGCTGGCCGGTCTGCATGAAATAGCTGAAGTTGCCTACGAGATAGTTGATGGGCTCCCATACGGAATCTTTCGCTGTCTTGGCGGGCGACGACAGTTTGTTGTAAGCCTGAAGCCAAGCTGGAAGAGCGTCGAAATAGTAGTCCGACGAGCACCATTCGCCGCTTGCATCGTCAATCCAGAACACACCGTCGGCGGCATGTCCGCCTGAGAGTACGGCAGCATCTCGATAGGGCGCAATGGCAAACACCTTGCCTTTGCCGCCAGTGGCCACCTTCAGTTCATCGCCAATGGCCGAAGTGCCGAGATTGGCGGGTGAGGCTGTCTCCATAGTGCCCAGGCCTGCGTGGCTGGCGTCGTCTATGCTGTTCACGGGGCGCAGTGTCTCACGGTTGAGCCACCGTTCGCCCACAATATTATTATAATAAGGTGTAACGCCAGTGCTCAGCGAGGCAATGGCCGAAGCACGGTCTACGGGCGTAAAGGGATAGCTGGCACTTTCATAGATCAGCCCCTTTTCCAGCAGTCGCTTGAAGCCGTCGGGCAGGTAGAGGGGGGCAAAGGCTTGCAGATAGTCGCTGCGCAACTGGTCGATGGCAATGCTTACCACCAGCCGTGGCGCACTGCCGTCTGCCTGTGCCTGGGCCTCGGTCTTGAAGCCCAGTATGGCAAGAAGTGTGATGTAAAGATATTTATTTGTCATTCTTAAGATGGCTCAGGCAACGTGTAAGCAAACATAATGCCAATATTTCCATTCCTTCGGCGTAGTCCTGCCACAGACCGCCGATGAGAAACAGGGCGATGAGGCCAATGGTCAGCAACCAGTAGCGGCGGCCAGTCTTCTTTTTGCGCACGACAGCGGGAATGAAGAAGAGTGGGAGAGGGTTGAGTAGCAGCACCTGCAGGTTGGTGCTGGTCGTGGGGTGTTCGGAGAAGAACATCAGCACAATGACGCATCCGGCCAGTCCGATGCCCAGCATGACGACAGCGTCGACCCACGTCAGGCAGTGCTTTCTTTTCCATTCAAAGAGCAGGATGCCGACGAAAAGCAGCAGCAGCAGGACGGCACACTCCATGGGCGACAGCGGAAACTCCTTCTTCACCATCTGTATGCCTGCCGGTACCAGTGTGCGCCGTTCCTTTACCAGCGGGCGGTAGGTGCCGTCGCGGCCGTAGATCTGTGCGTGATCGAAGTCGTACTGCAGGTTCATCGGCAGGAACTCCTGTTCGCTTCGTGTCGTCTTCAGGTCGGCCTTTACGCCGAGAAGCAGGTCGTTGGCCATCGATGCCCAGGGATGGTGGGCTGTCAGCTCATGGATCATCTCGCGGAAGGACGGTGCAAAGTCGGGCCGCTCCTCATAGATGATCTCTCCGCTTAGGTTGTTGGCAATGATGTCGCGCGGCCTGGTTGAACAGTTATCGTAGAAGAAGTTGTAGCGGTAGACGCGGTTTTCGGGTCTCAGGTTCAGCGAAAGGGCAATGCGTATCATTGTCTTCTCTTCTGCCGTCAGGTCCAGCACCTGCTCCGTGACCTGGCTTCCCCATTTCTTATAGTACTGGCAGAACAGGTCGGTGGGAACGATTCCCAGCTCGTAGTCAGTCTTGCCGAAGACGAAACGCGACACGAAGTGCGGGGCCTTGAAGTCGAACACGCCGTAGTTGAACGTCATGTCACGGCCTGTGTTCAGCTCATGGTAGCGAATGGCGGAGTGTCCGTAGAGACTGTACACCTCCTCATGCGGCGAGCAGGTAATCAGTCCTATCTCGATGCTGTCCATGTTGACGGCCTGTTCGGAAGCATGGGCCGCACAGGCCAGCATGTGAACGAAGACGGTCAGACAGAATGCCCGAAAAAAGAATGCTATTTGTTTCACGCGTGCAAAATTACTTAAAAGTTAGGAGTTAAGCTGTAGTTGTCAGGAGTAAATTCCATGTGTTTAACTTTTTTTTTGCCATAGTTTCAAAAAAACTCCTAACAGCTAAGGCTTAACTCCTAACTTTTTCGTAATTTTGCACGCTGATACAAAATATCGAATAATGAATAAAAGATTTTTGTGTGGCGTGCTGGCGCTTTCTTTCTCGGCGGCTATGTTGGCGCAGAGTGGTACCAATTCGCCATATAGTCAATACGGACTCGGCCTCTTGTCCGAAACGTCACAGGGATTCAGCCGTGGAATGAACGGCGTGGGCTTGGCATTGCGCCGGGGAGATATTGTAAATTCGCTGAATCCGGCTTCCTATTCGGCTGTTGACTCGCTGACTATGATTTTCGACGTGGCTTTCTCCGGACAGTTCACTCATTTCAAGGAGGGCAAGGCCAGTGTGAATGCTAAGAATGCCGATTTCGAATATGCCGTGGCCAGCTTCCGCCTGATGCCCAACGTGGGCATGGCGGCGGGCATCCTGCCCTACACCAATGTGGGCTACAAATACAGCAAGAGCACTTTCCTGGACCATACCAACGGCAGCCTCGCCGAGACCTATTCGGGCGAAGGCGGCTTGCGCCGTGTGTTCCTGGGTGCCGGTTGGAGGGTGATAGAACCTTTGTCGGTGGGCTTCAATGCCAGCTATCTGTGGGGCAGTGTCGACCGCGTGGGTTCTACCAGCGGCAGCACCACGGGCATCAATCCGCTTACCCGTCAGTATTCTTACTCCGTGAGCAGCTACATGCTCGACTTTGGTGTGCAGTGGCAGCAGCGGCTTAACAGGAAGGACGTGCTCACACTGGGTGCCACCGTGGGGGTAGGCCACAATCTGCATGCCGACCCGATGTGCATCATTAATACCGATACAATGACGGTTGAAGATGGACTGTCGATTCCCATGACCTACGGGCTGGGCGTATCGTGGAGCCATCGCGACAAGCTGGTGGCAGCACTCGACGTCACGCTGCAGCAGTGGGGCAAGCTTGACTTCCCAGACATTGTAGGGGGAAAATACGTGCTGACGAACGGTCTGCTGAAAGACCGCTACAAGGTGACGGCAGGCATCGACTATGTTCCCAATCCCCAGGAGCGTCACAACCTGTTCCGGCAGATTCACTATCGTGGCGGCATCGGCTATACCACACCTTATTATAATATTAATGGCAACAGCGGCCCGAAGGAATTCAGCATGAGTGCCGGCTTTGGCGTGCCCATTGGCCGCTCGGTGCTGAATGTCAGTGGCCAGTGGGTTCACCTGTCGGCCAAGGACCTCATTACAGAGAACACGTTCCGTATCAATATCGGACTGACCTTCAACGAACGCTGGTTCGCCAAGTGGAAGATTGAGTGATGCGGCATTTCCTCCTTTTTCCTCTCTCCTTCCTCCTTTGTCTTATTTCATGCAGCGAAGCCCAGGAACATACGGCCGATGCCATCCGTCCGGAGGACTCTACGGCCATGATGGTGTCCTACGGTGTCAACACGCTCATCAGCGATTCGGGCGTAATCAAGTACCGCATCGTCACTGAGCGGTGGGAAGTCAACACCGTGCGACAGCCGCCGCGCTGGGAGTTCATGAAAGGCATCTTCTTCGAGCAGTTCGACGAGCAGTTCCATGTGCAGGCCTACATTCAGGCCGACACAGCCTGGTATTTCGATCAGCAGCGGCTTTGGAAACTGCGTGGAAGGGTGAGCATCCGCAATATCGACGGCCTCGTCTACAAGAGCGAGGAACTCTACTGGGACGGCATGGCTCATGAATTCTATTCCCACGTGTTCTCACGTCTGGTAACGCCGGAGCGCACTTTGGAGGGCACCTATTTCCGCAGCGATGAGGCCATGACCCGCTATACGGTGTCCAACTCTAAGGGCTCGTTCATTGCCGAGGACATGGAAGGCGGCTCGTCTTCCACAGAGAAAGGACCAGCCGACACGGTTACGGTTGAACAGCCCCTGCGTCCGGCCTCACAGCGGCATGCAGCCTCACACTAAAACAGGACAAAAATGACGGCACAGATTATAGGACTTATCATCTCAATGATCTTTTCCGCGTTCTTCTCGGGCATGGAGATAGCTTTCGTGTCGAGCAACCGGCTCAGAGCTGAGATGGATCGCGAGAAGAACGGACTGGCCCAGCGGGCCATTGCCCGCTTCTACATGCACCCCAACAACTTTGTCTCGACCATGTTGGTGGGCAATAACATTGCACTGGTCATCTACGGCATTCTCTTTGCACAGATCTTCGATGCCACGCTGTTCTACCATCTGAACGACGGTGCACGCGTCACCGCCGACACCCTGCTCTCCACGCTGGTGGTGCTCTTCACGGGCGAGTTCCTGCCGAAGACCATCTTCAAGAGCAACCCCAACACTATGCTCACCATCTTTGCCGTGCCCGCTATGGTGTGCTACATCATCCTCTATCCCGTGTCAAAGTTTGCCACCCTGCTGGCCAAAGGACTGCTGCGTCTCTTCGGCGTGAAGATGGACAAGCAGGCGGAAGACAAGGAGTTTACCAAGGTTGACCTGGACTACCTCGTTCAGTCGAGCATTGACAACGCCAGCGAGATTGAGGAGGAGGTGCGCATCTTCCAGAATGCCCTTGACTTCAGCGAGACCAAAGTGCGCGACTGCATGGTGCCCCGCACCGAGATTGATGCCGTGGAGGACACGTGCAGCATTGAGCAGTTGAAACAGAAGTTCATCGAGAGCGGCCACTCGAAGATTGTGGTCTACCATGAGGACATCGACCACATCATTGGCTACGTCCATTCATCCGAGATGTTCCGTAATCCTGTTGACTGGACTCAATGTTTGCGTACAATGACCTTCGTCCCCGAAACGATGGCGGCCAGCAAGATGATGCAGACCTTCCTGGCGCAGAAGAAGTCGCTGGGCGTGGTGGTCGACGAGTTTGGCGGCACCAGTGGACTCATTGCCCTTGAGGACATCGTGGAGGAGATCTTCGGCGACATCGAGGACGAGCACGATTCCACCCACTATGTGGCCAAGCAGCTGGAGGATGGCGAATACCTGCTGTCGGCGCGTCTCGAAATAGAGAAGGTCAACGAGCTCTTCGGCCTCGACCTGCCTGAAAGCGATGAATACATGACCGTCGGTGGACTCATCCTGCACGAATATCAGAGTTTCCCCAAGCTCAACGAGGTAGTGACCATAGGCGGCCGTTGGGAGTTTAAGATCATCAAGAACACCGCCACCAAGATAGAACTTGTACGCCTCAAGGTCTGAAATCGTTACCATTTTGTAAAGATTTTTCATAGAAAAAAGCCCTCTCCCAACAGGTACTTCTGGATGGAAGAAGGCGTAAAAACCATCTCTTTCATGGTCAGCAGCTTGCTGCTACAGAGTCAGCCAAGCCTTAAGCGCATCTAAGCAAGCCGTAAGCGCGTTTAAGTAAGGCTTAAGCGCATCGAAACCAAGGCTCTTTTGCATCGGAAATAAGGCTCTTTTGCATCAAAACCAAGCCTTTGTTAGGCCGTAAAACGGCTGTTTTCGAGGGCTGAAAATACCTCCAAAAATTCAATCGTTTGATTGCCAGCTACTTACAAAATCGCCCATAATTCGTTCATTTGCGACCAACTGACCATTTGCTGAATTCTGAGCAAATCTCAGAGGGGTCGTTGTAAAGATTTTTCATAAATGAAAAGGAGTCTAAGCTAATAATCTTTAGCCGTAGACTCCCAAAAATGTAGGTCAATAAGTATATAATTACCTTTGTTTTTCTAATAAGACTTTGACTAGCCTTTTCTTGTTTTTATCTTAGAAATCGTTTTTTTCATTTGATAGATTTTTGTTTTATTTGCTTGCAATTTCAATTATTATTTGTAACTTTGCCGCTGTAAACAGCGTGAAGGTGGGCTGCACCTTAGCATAAAACCATTTTTCTGCATTCGGTTTGCGCCACCATTGTCGCCAAATAGAAGATTATGGATTATAAGATTCTGAACTTCGTTATCTTCTGCGTGGGCAGCGTAGCCGATGCTTTGAAGATGAGTGCCAAGGACGTTTATCACAGAATGTCCAAAGGTGGAATAATCTCCGACTATATAGTCCCCTGCTACGATGTGTTGCACACATTCTCATAGTTTCTGAGTCAGGTGCATGAGGGCGAGAGCGAAAAAAAGGATAATTAAATGAAAAGAATTGTTTTCTTATTAGCTGTGGTCAGTCTATGCAAGACAATAGCTTTTGGCCAGAAACAGTATGAAATGGTGATAGAGAAAAGCGATGGTTCGGAAATAGTCGTCAATGTGAAGGAAATTATTAGCGTTTCTTTTCGTGAAAAAGGCTCTTCTCCAGAAGGTAATGACACTGCTTTCACCACCTGTCCCGACTCTAACCACCCGCACATGATTGACCTTGGCCTGCCCTCAGGCACAAAGTGGGCCTGCTGCAACGTGGGGGCAAGTGCGCCGGAAGAGTACGGCAACTACTACGCATGGGGTGAGACACAGTCGAAAAGTGTGTATGATTGGGGTACTTATGAGTGGGGCAGTAATTGGTATCAATTGACAAAGTATATTACAAATAGTTCGTATGGCACTGTAGACAACGATACTACGCTTGACGCGCAGGATGATGCCGCTACTGCCAATTGGGGTGCCCCGTGGCGTATGCCATCACAGTCTCAGATACAGGAGCTGCTCAGCAACACTACTCCTACACGGACTACGCAGAACGGCGTGAACGGGCAGAAGTTCACTGGGACTAATGGCGGCACAATCTTCCTTCCCGCCGCAGGCGGTCGCTGGGATTCAGACCTCGGTGGCGCAGGCTCCTACGGCTACTACTGGTCGTCGACACTCTACGAAAACGGTCCAAGCCACGCCTACTACCTGGGCTTCTACGGTGGGCACGCGTTCTGGGACGGCAACTACCGCGACTACGGTTTATCCGTGCGCCCCGTGCGTTAGAACTGAACGTGCAATCCTATCGCAACCTTCACGACCACTTTCATCCCCGGCTTCATTCGTTCGAAGTCGGGGATGAAAGTTATGTAGGCTCTGTCACACTGAGCAGACGGTTATTTATATATAATAAGGTGAAAAAGCCTTATTTGTTGGATGTAAAGCCATTTTTTTATGAAAAGATGCCGTTGTTTCGTGGAAAATTAGTAATTTTGTCGGCTGAATTTGAAAACAGAAAAAATAAATATCAAAAAAACTACAAAAATTCAATGGCAGCAATTGGAAAAATCAGAAGCTGGGGCCCCACACTCGTCGTAGTGATTGGTCTGGCCTTGTTTGCCTTCATTGCTGAAGAGTTCTTCCGCTCGTGGCAGTCCACGAGCAACGAACAGCGTCAGCAGGTGGGCGAAGTGTTAGGAGAAAAAGTATCAGTACAGGAATTTCAGGCTCTTGTCGATGAGTATCAGGAGGTTATCAAGATGACCCAGGGCCGCGACAACCTGAACGAGGAAGAGATGAACAGCCTGAAGGACCAGGTGTGGAACACGTTTGTTCAGAACACCCTGATCAAGAAGGAAGCAGAGAAGCTGGGCCTCACCGTGACCGACGAGGAACTGCAGAACATGTTGCGCGAGGGAACCAACCAGATGCTCCTTCAGACGCCTTTCGTGAATCAGCAGACCGGTCGTTTCGACGTGGCCGCCCTCACCAAGTTCCTGGCTGATTACAAGAACGTCCAGACACAGAGCCCGCAGCTCTTTGAGCAGTATCAGACGCTTTATAAGTATTGGCAGTATGTGGAGAAGACCCTGCGTCAGCAGACCCTGGCCATGAAGTATCAGAACCTGCTGGGTGCCTGCCTGCTCTCTAATCCCGTCTCGGCCAAGGCCGCTTTCGACGACCAGAACAAGGAGAGCACCATCCTGCTGGCTTCACTGCCCTATGCCGGCGTGAACGACAACGACGTGAAGGTGGAAGATGCCGACCTCAAGGCTAAATACAATGAGGAGAAGGAACAGTTTAAGCAGGAGATTGAGACCCGCGACATCAAGTATGTTGCCTTCCAGGTGCTTCCCTCTGCAGGCGACCGTGCCGAACTCATGAAGACCATGAACGAGGCTTCGCAGAACCTGAAAGCCGACGTGGCTCCTGCCGAGGTAGTGCGCAAGGCACAGTCGCAGGTGGCTTACCTGGGTCTGCCTATCACCCGTGCTGCCCTGCCTTCAGACATCGCAGCCAAGGTTGACTCGATGACCGTGGGTCAGACTACCGAGCCTTTCGAGACCCGCTACGACAACACGCTCAACGTGGTGAAGTTGCTGGCCAAGAGCCAGATGCCCGACTCTGTGGAGTATCGCGTCATCCAGATTGGTGGTGCCTCTGTGGATGAGGCCCGCAAGACTGCCGATAGCGTCTATCAGGCACTGAAGGCTGGTGCTGAGTTCGATTCCATCGCCCGCAAGTATAAGCAGGAAGGCACCAAGCAGTGGCTCACCTCTGCCATGTATCAGAACTCTACCGTGCTCGATGCCGACACCAAGAACTATCTCAACGCCCTCAACACGCTGGGCAAGGATCAGATTCAGAACCTTGAGCTCACCCAGGGCAACATCGTGATGCAGGTCACCGACCGCCGCGCCATGGTCGACAAGTATGACGTGGCCGTGGTGAAGCACACCATTGACTTCTCCAAGCAGACCTATTCGGATGCTTACAACAAGTTCAGCCAGTATGTCAGCGAGAACAAGACCCTTGGCGAGCTGGAGCAGAACGCCGCTAAGTTCGGCTATCAGGTGCAGGAAGTGCCCGATATGGCCAACAATGCCCACAATGTGGCTGGCATCCGCAGCACCCGTGAGGCTATGAAGTGGATATTCGATGCCAAGGCTGGTGAAGTGTCGCCCCTCTATGAGTGCGGCAACAACGACCGTCTGCTGGTGGTGGCTCTGACCAAGATTCACCCCGTGGGCTACCGTGACTGGGAGAGCCTGAAGGACATGCTCCGCAGTGAAGTGCTGCGCGACAAGAAGTTTGACGTGCTCTCACAGAAGCTCAATGGCGTGAAGAGCGTGGCCGAGGCCCAGAAGCAGGGTGCCCGTGTCGATACCGTTTCCCAGATTACCTTCTCTGCTCCCGTTTCCGTACTGGCTACCAGCAGCACTGAGCCTGCGCTCAATGGCCTGATTGCCACCATGAAGCCCGGTGAGTTCAGCAAGAAGGTTGTGAAGGGCAAGGGCGGTGCCTACGTCTTCCAGCTGCTGGCTCAGCAGGATCGTGAAGGCGCAAAGTTCGATGCCAAGGCTCAGGAGCAGATGCTGAAGATGCAGGCCATGCAGGCTGCCGGACGCTTCATGCAGGAACTCTATCAGAAGGCTGAGGTGAAGGACAACCGCTATCTGTTCTTCTAATCTGCCGACAAGCAATAACGCCATCTCTGCCACCAAAGGGTGACAGAGGTGGCATTTCTAAAAGTACAAACACTTAGGAACATAAAACATCTATTGAAAATGAAGCAGTTTAACGACAAGAACTTTGTCCTGGAGACCGAGATTGCCCAGGACCTGTACCACAACCATGCGGCTAAGATGCCGATCATTGACTATCACTGCCATCTGATTCCTGAGATGGTGGCCAAGGACCATAAGTTCAAGAGCATCACTGAGCTGTGGTTGGGTGGCGATCACTATAAATGGCGTGCCATGCGTACCAATGGCATTGACGAGCGCTATTGCACTGGCAAGGACACGACCGACTGGGAGAAGTTCGAGAAGTGGGCCGAGACGGTGCCCTACACGTTCCGTAATCCGCTGTATCACTGGACTCATCTGGAACTGAAGACCGCCTTCGGTATCGAGAAACTGCTTTCGCCGAAGACGGCACGCGAGATTTTCGATGAGTGTAACGACAAGCTGCAGAATGATCCCAACTTCACGGCACGTGGCCTGATGCGTCACTACAATGTGGAGTGTGTCTGCACCACCGACGATCCCGTCGACGATCTGCACAACCATATTGAGTATGCCAAGATTCGTAGCGAGAAGGATCCCCTGATGATTCCTGCTTGGCGTCCTGACAAGGCCATGAACATTGAGAAGTCTGACTTTGCAGCATACGTTGAAAGTCTGGCACACGTCAGTGGCATGGAAATTAGCAAGTTTGCCGATTTGGTGGATGCCCTGAAGAAGCGTCACGACTTCTTTGAAGCTAATGGCTGCAAGCTCTCTGACCACGGTATTGAGGAGTTCTACGATGAGGAATATACCGACTCGCAGATTGAGACCATCTTTGAGAAGGCCATGCGCGGACAGCAGTTGTCTGAGTATGAGGTGCGTCAGTACAAGAACTGCTTCCTCACGGTAATGGCTGAAATGGATGCCGATGCCGGTTGGACGCAGCAGTTCCACTACGGTGCCATCCGCGACAACAACACTGCCATGTACAACCAGCGGGGCCCCGACACCGGCTTCGACAGCATCGGCGAGTTCAACACGGCCAAGGCTATGTCGAAGTTCCTGAACAAGCTGAACATGAAGGGCAAGCTCACGCGTACCATATTATATACGTTGAACCCCTGTGCCAA